>OGQE01001724.1_pt1 | contig 18621 bp, 22 predicted proteins | sample 1553131 | NCBI WGS metagenome assembly OGQE01 (sample SAMEA2579929, study PRJEB22360) | human gut metagenome | biome: human gut; feature: human-associated habitat; material: faeces | place: Denmark | collected 2008/2010
TTCTATCTTGAAACCCTTTTTTATTTAGCATATTTTTCGCTAGATTAAGCTAATTTTTGTTTTATCTACTTATATATTTAATAATGTTTGTTTATCAATACTTTATTTCATTTGTATTTTATACCATTTTTAACTATTTATTGATAATACAAATTTATTTGGTATTTTTTTGGTATGAAATATGATAAATATAATTCAGCGAAATAATTATTTAGAATCATCTTCAAATTCTAATATATGTGCTTTTATTTTCATAGCTATTTTACCTTTACTATTAAAAGCAGATGACAACTTTATAGATTCACAAATTTTATTCAAATTTTGTTTTTCATCCTTTATAATTAACGCTAATTGTTGTGTTGCCCTAGAACAAGCAACATAAAACAAGCGTTTTGTTGCCTCATCGTCAAAACATTTATGATCAATATCAATTACAACTATCACTCTTGATTCTAATCCTTTAAATCTACTTGCCGTCGTCAAAAAAACATCTTTTTTATTTCTTATCCTTGATAATTTTAAATTATGAATATTATCTATTCCATTTAATAAAGATTTATATTCCGAATTTATAGATAAAATTGTTATATCATTTGGGTCATAACCTTTTTTTATGTAAAAATCGATAAGTTTATAAATTTCATCCTCGTAATTGTTACTTACAAATAGCAATTCTGTTTCATCACCTGAAACCATCTTGATCCTTTGCTTTAACTCCGCACCTATCACATTATGAGAAGTAATAGCTATTTCTCTTGTATTTCTACAATTCTTTGTTAATAATAATTTACATTCCGAATTAACAATCCATTCTGGAACTACATCTGTCGTTAATAATTGATTTTTATCAAAGAAAATTAAAAGTCGACCATCTTTCTCTTTTATATAATCTTTAAAGTAAAGAATTTCATAATTATCAAAATCTTGCGCCTCATCAATAATAATAGCATCATAATCAAAAGCATTACGATCAATTTTATATAATCCTTCTACCCTATCTTTAATGTCGGAAAAATTACCTGTTATATGTTTTGTTAAAAATGTATGAATGTTAAAATAGTCAACACTTTCTATTGGATATGTATTTTTTAAATAGTGAAAAAGTAAAGAATTAAAGCAAAGAAATAAAACCTTATTTCCGTCACTAGCAAATCTTTTTGCTGCTTCTATTGCTATAATAGTTTTCCCAGTTCCTGCAACTCCTTGTATTGTAGCTACTTCTTGTTCAGAAATATAATCCAATAAACCAACTTGCTCATTTGTCAATCTAATAAATGCGTCATCCAATTCACCTTTTCTTAAAGCAGGAACTGCTATAAGTCTAAAATCTTGGGCAATACTACGCTTTATTCTTTTATATTGTTCATCACTTACACTGGTATTTCTATAAGCATTATAAAAATCGTATACTTTTTTTATTTCTAATTCAAAAGAGCTGCTTTGAATAGAATTATAGTCTAAAATAGCATCTTTTATTTCTTTGTATTTCAAAGGAAATGAATCCATAGTATTTTCCACTTTACAACTTGGAAAACATACACATGCATCTATATTAAAGCTAAACATTTCATCTTTTAATATTTCACTGATCAAATCTCGATAATGATATTTTCCATCTATGGCTTGAGTAAGTGGATCATTTCGTTTTTTTTCACTTAATATTGATTCTTTTTTTGTTAAGGTATTAGTTTGAATAAATACTCCATCTTTATATTCAATATTTCCTCCTTTAACTTCTAAAACCAACATTCCATATTTTTGTGATAAAATCAAAAAATCATTTTCTTTCCAAATTGACTTCCTACTTCCTCGGTTAAACCATTGAACAGAGTGAAAAATAGTAAATGTATCAGGTAAACTCATAAGCGCTTTATAAACAACTTCCTCAGAAAATGGTAGTCCATCTATATCCTCTATCCTAGGAAATATTTTTGCCATAAACTACAATAACCTTTCTTTAAGATCAGCATATTCGATTTCATATATTCTATATGATTTAATACCTAATTTATCACATTCATTTATTACTTCATCAGACACATCTTGTGAAAAAATGATAGTATTTTTTGAAGGCCAACTCATAATAATATCATTATTCCATTTGAACCCTTTTACTATAGTTGAAAGATATTCGGCTAATGGTATATTATTTTTTGATAATTCTTTCAAAATTGGTATATAACTTTCCTCCATGAACATTTTTATATCTTTCCATTTTGTATAATTTACTAATGAAAATGATGTTTCTATATCAACAGTTGATTGTAGATCTAGTATTTCATACTCATCAGAAGAATTATATTTTTCTAACACATTTTCTCCTAAAAAGTAATCCTCAACATAATTCCATCTTTCTTCCTTTGTTTTTAAATCCAAAAAGAATTTTTTTAAAATTTCCACATCTCTCTCATGTTTTTGTTTTGCTTTTGTAACATAATCATTAGTATATCTTACACTACCTTGCACAATTTTTTTGATTTTTTCAGGATCATTTAAACGAATAAAAATTTCCGGTTCCTCCCCACCAGTTATTTCATATGTAATGTAATCAAAAATAGATAATAATTTTAAAGCTATAGTATTTAAATCTGTCGCCCCACTAGATGAAGTATCCATATTAATATATGAAGAATATAATTCTTCATCACATGACAACATTTTACGTATAATACTTGACTTATTTATTGGTGATTTCATAATTTCACCAAATATACCAGTTTTTAAACAATATTCTGTAACACCTTTAGAATCATCTCGGCGATATTTTATACATTTTCTATTTGGATCCACTATATCAAATAGGGAATTAGCAATTAGATTAGCCTTTGTTTTTCCAATATTTTCAAAAGTTGCTAGTAAATTTGAAAATTCCTCTATTGTAAAATATTTATTTCCAAATTCTTCATATAGTTTATTATTTATATTTTCCATATCTTGAATAATAAAATTTCTAATTTCACTAATTTTTATACCTCTATGTGATTTTATAATAATTCTTTGTCTTGGAAAAACAAACCCTCTTACCTCTGGCATTATTTCCACCTTATCTTCTGAACGTGATTGTGTATTAAAATACCAATATTTAAATTGCGGAAATGATAAATTTTGATAAAAATCTTCCCATATTCCTTTCAAGTCTAATGAATATATGTCTCCCACATCAGAAACAGTAATATCCTTTTTGTAAACTTGTTCATGCATATTAGAACGACCTTTAGCTTCATATTCAAAATATTTTTCGTATTTTGATGTAAGAACCTCATTACGATGTTTAGAATCAATAACAACAAATGCTTTAGTAAATACACTTTGTGGTCGTGTAATAATAACATCAAAAGTATTTTTATCGTTAATATCTCTTTCTAACATCATTAAACAAGTTTTCAATTTATTTATATTTTTATTATCATCTATTGCTTTACCTTGAAATATATAAGTAAATGCTTGTGGAGAAATCAAAAAATTTCTTCGATTTTTTGATTTATATATATCATATATTCCAGACAAAACCTTCATTATTTGCCATTGTTTTATTTGTGACATTCCAAACAATCGTTGCATAAACATCATATCATTCGAATAGTAATCCAAATACGCTACTCCGTTCATTCCTTTTTTTCGTGCCACACGACCAATTTCTTGTATATAATCACTTAAATTTCCAGAAACTGCATAATGATATACATTATTAATATCATTAACATCTATTCCCATTCCAAATGCCTTTGTCGCATATACTGCATTAATTTGATTGTTTCTAAACTTTTCAAATACTTCTTGCTTACTTTTATTAAATAAATCTGTACTAACTTCTTCTGTATTTCTCCCTGTATATTGCCCTATTTTACTATTATCCACAATAAGATTACTAAACGCTTTTGTTTTATTATATGCATTTTTTGCATGTGTTGCATAAGGAAAATAAACTATAGATTTTTCATTTTTTCTAAAAGAATCATTTAAAAAACATGATAAGTCATCTGCTTTTTTATTTTCATATTCAGGAGTAGACAACTTCTCAATTGATTTTACATTAATTTTAAAATCTATATCTTCTCTTTTTATTTTTCCAATATACTTAATCGGATTGCTTGTCATATATAAGCTTATTATTGTTTCACTCACAGAGTCATCTACTCCTCCATTAATTGCAGTTGCAGTAAATGCACATAACGGAAAGTGATGTATTTTTTGCTTTTTATGTTTATAAGTTTGAATTTGATGACGTAATCTATTAATATATGTTCCCAAATACCAATAGTCTGGTCTAAATCCAAATCCCCAAGTTGTAACAATATGAGCTTCATCAATAATCATAAGTCCAATCTCTCTATCACCAATAATAGTATCTATAGAGTATGCTAACAAAGTTTCTGGTGACATATACAATAAGTCTACCTCTCCATTTTTAACTCTATTTAAGACCCTTTCTTTTTCAACTTGTGTGATTAAATCTGAATTAAAAGTTTCAACTCTATTATATCCTCTCGAAATTAATTGTTCTTTTTGATCTTGCATTAAAGCTTTTACTGGTTCAATTATAATTGTTAATTTATTATACTTTTTCGCAAGATATACCGCCGGAATTTGAAACATAACGGACTTACCAGCACCTGTCGAAGCTGTAATAAAAATATCTCTATAATGGTTTCCTGTTTCATCATCATAAGCATTTTCAGCTTGTTTAATAATATCAGATATAATTTTTCCTTGAGAAATATTTACAATTTCCTTATTAATATCAGGATCTCTATAAAAAGGAATATCTCTGAATTTTTCAAAATTAGGTATTTTTATATCATTTTTTGCTATATCTATTAATTCATTATTTAATTCTTTAGATACAACTAATTCTTCATGATAGTAAGTCAATTGTATATTATTATATATGCAAAATGCTTTTATTGATTTTTCAATCAGTCTAGATATTTGTCCCTTTGCTTTTGCTAAGGAAACTATTTTAGGTTTTTCAATTTTTAATTGTTCTAAAATACCTATATACGATTTTGCATCTCTATTCGAAGAAATAACAAAACCATTTTCTTTTGAATTTATCGGCTGTATATTCGAAGAATAAAAATCTTGTACGCTAATTTTAGTTGAATCATTTTCATAATTATAAAAAGCACCATATATCCTTTTTGTTGGCGACAAGTAAATGCCACTATAAATATTTTCAAAATTCTTACATTCAATAGTTATATCTTCATTATTTTCTTCTTCATATAAAGACAATATACTTTCGTACAATTCATCATTTATTTCAAAATGTATTGGATAATATTCAGGATATAAATTATTTTTTATTATCGTTACTTCCAACTCATCATCGTCAATCATACTTTCTACTTGTGTTCTAATAAGTGAATATTCTTCATACGTAATCCAATTATGATCATCTTCTTCCATAGATAATAGACCTAATTGAAGTGTTTTTCTAATTTTTTTATCATATTTCAATACATTTAGTCGTTGTGATATTTCTAAAGAAACTAGTGGTTCTTTATCAATTTTTAACAAAAATTCTTTATCAAATCCTTTGTAAATATCTAACTTCATATAAAATCTCCCTCCTTTTTTTATATAAAGCATATTTTATTTCATTTTGATATACATATAACTAACTATATTATCTCAAACTTTACATAAGTAAGTCAAAAATTATTCAATATTTTCATAATTAATAACATATACTATTCAATACACTATTCAAATTTTAAATTTTAAATCAAATTTAATTCATCATATAACAAAAATTAATATTTAAAATCAAAAAAAGGATTGCTACATTAATAGATAACAATCCTCTGCCTTCAATATTACAACCTAATTGTACTATGAAATTTTACTTTAAAATAATATCTTTTAATATTATTTTATTAACTCACGAAAAACAATTTCTTCTATAGATTTTTTTATATTATTCATCATTTGAACCCACTTCATTTGATCGTTTTGTTTAAGTTCTTCAGTAACATTCCACTTGGTCTTATATTCTTCAACCAATCTGTCATATAAATCATCAGCTTCTTTTTGTACTTTTAACAGATAATCTTTTAATTCATTTTTTGTAAGTAATTTGAAATATAGTCCATAATCATGTTTCTTTAAATAATCTAGCTTTGCTCTTCCAAAGCGATTTAAATGCATTTCTTCTACTTTTAAGTTTGGTAATTGATAATCTCCAACTTGAATATATTCTATTTCTTTCATCTTTCATCCCTGCTTTCTCTTTGTTTTATTTTCTTCATCGCTAATTTTTCTATATCTTTTTGAATACTTCTTTCTCTTATTCGCTTACATGATTTGATTTCAAATCTTAAGCTTTTAATTTGTGGTGTAAATTCTTTAGCCTTAGTTGACCACATTTCTTTTTCATCTTCATCTTTTGAGTTTCGTCTGTAGTAGTAACATTGTTGTCTTTGTTTAATGAGATAGTCTAGTTCATCTTGTTTGTTTTCTTGATAAGAATCTAACTGAGTAATATCTTCTATCTTATTTTTTGCTAGTAATTCAATATCATTGGTATATTGATCTAATTTCTTTAATTCACGTCTTGTTTCCTTAGATAATTTTTGTTTTACTTGAGGAAGTATATTCAAATAAACTAAACGTGCTACATACATTCCAGCAAGTTGTGGAAGTTTCTTTTGTCTATATTGTCGATAATAATCTTTGCATTGGTAGTAATATTTGTTTTGTTCCATATTTTGAAATGGAATGACTTTTGTTGTTAATCGTTCTTTTATTTGTTCTCTATGATATTGATTACCAAGTGATTTTATATAAATCGGTTCTTCACAATAAGGATGATAAATAACGGGTTCATCATTTATTTCACCAAATGAATAACCTTTATTGTGCATAACTGCATTAAATTCTACATATCTTGCACATTCTAAAACTGTTGCATCAATATCTCTTTTTATTTCATTCATAAACGATTTTAAGATATATTGATTTACTTTCTTTGTATATTTTTTTGGATTTTTTATAACAGATAGACCATATTCTAAACATAACTTATCAGATGTTTCTCTTAACATTTGATAATCCTTTTTGGTATTACAAAATCTTTTTCCATCCACAAATGAAGTTGAATTTAAAAGAAAATGATTGTGAATATGGTTCTTATCTACATGTGTTGCGACAACAACTTCAAAGCGATTACCATATAATTCTTCAACAAGTTTAACACCTATTTCATGTGCAACTTCACCACTTACCTCTCCGGGTTCAAATGATTGATACCCATGAAATGCCATGATCTGTTTATGATCATTAAAGAACTTCTTTGTATTCATCATTGATTTGCATGGGTCAAATGAATCACAATTGATACAAGTAACGTACTTTTTCTCATTTGTTTTATTATCATTGTTCACATAATCTATAACTGTATCTACTGTTTTTTCTTCATCTTCTACATAATGAACAACATGATCAAGTCGATCTTTAACACACCAAATTGAAGTAACTGCCTTAAACACCTCTTACTTCTTGTTCTAAATTCTTAATCATGTTTCTTAATTCATTAACAGTTATTTCTATAAAATGTATATCGACTTGTTCATAAGTATTTAATGATTTTGCAATCTGATTGAGATTATTCCCTATATGATTGAATTCATTTTTTAAACGAAAGTAATCAAGATCAGGAGGTTCTTTAATCAATGATTTTGAAAAACAACGTCTGATATATTCTTCTCGGCTAAGTTTACTTTTAATTACTTTTCTATTCAAATCATTAAATTCATCATCATTTAATCTTACTTTAATTTCATGATTTCTTCTCATATTCTCCCTTCTTTCTTTGTTGGCGCTGCCAACTTGTGATTTGTATTTTGGGTACAAAATACGTTGCTTGCTAATACAAAAATCTTAAATAATTTATCTTCTTAAATTAAATATTGTGTGACGGTGTGACGATTATCAATTTATTCCCTTTAAACGTCATACCGTCACCTTTCTATAAGCTATCATCCTCTTGATAAGTTAATTTAATAAGACGAGCATTCTTCTTTCTCTGTAATCTTTCATAAGTAATGTATGTCTTTTCTAACAAATCTACATTCTTACTTAAAATAGATTGTAGTTTTCTATGAAGAATTGGAAGTTGTAATTTAGAACACAATTCTTCATGAGTTCCTATAAACGTTTTTTCTTTGACAATATAATTTATTACTTTAACTAAATTTTCATCTACATCGTCATCAAAATCATTTTCTCCCAATTCTAAAACTTGAAAATCATTCATATATAAAGTAATCTCATCATCTGGAATATCTTTTCCTTGAATAGCAAGTTGTCTATTTTTTGATAAATGATTTTTCTTAAACATTACGAGAATGCTATCTGATCCAGCAGTCAAACCTCTGCTTCCATAAATCGCATCAAATGGATGGTTGATATCTATTTCTTTTCTAACATGTGTTACTAGAATAATCGCTATATGATATTTATAAGCTAACTCATGAAAGAATGTTGCTTCCTCATATTCACTTTCATAATCTCTATCTTTTGAATTTCTTATTTTTGCAAAGGTATCAATAACAACAATTTTTAAATTACTATGAATAGTCAGTTCTCTTTTGATACGTTCTTCAACGTCATAATGTACATTTGGTTTTAATATGTCGATAATAAATTGATTTTGTTTTTCAATTTGCATCGTTTGAAGTCTTTTTTTAATATTTAATTTCTTATCTTCAAACGCTAAATAAAGAGCTGTTCCTTTTTGAACTTTTTTTCCAAGAAACTCTTTTCCATTTGAAACTGCATCACATAACTGTAAACAAAAAAATGTTTTTCCCATTTTCTGAGGTGCGCCAAATAAAGTAAGACCAATTGAAATCATATTTTCTACAATATCCAATTCTTCTTGATCTTTTGATTCCAATAACTCAGTTACAGTATATGTTCCTTCATAGTTTTTACTATTCTTTATTTCAATATATCCTTTATGATATCGAAAAACACTTTCAATAATTTGCATCACTTCTTTTGTTTCTAGTGGTGGGTTACATTTTTCTTCATTTTCAATTTCCAGACTTTTTTGAATAGTCCTATTACTCAATCCTTTTTGTTGAAGATAACACCCAATTCGAAATAAATAATCATTTCTTCCACCTTCATTAACTTGTTGTGAGTTCTCTACATACTTTTCTTTTTTATTTTGTTGTTCAATAAACTCATAAACTTTCTCATTTGCATTTGCAATAGGAACATCTTTATAAAGCATATATATTCCTTTATCTGTTTTACTACCTATTCCTAAAACGTAGCCACCATCTCCTCTTATATCTATGCCATCATAAAGATTAACACGATTACTGATTGTCTTATTAACATGGTAATAAAGATGATATCCTCCCGAAGGAGTTTTAATAATTGCTGTGGTAGGTAATCCTTTTCCATGTTTTTTTATGCTTTGTAATCCATCTTTTCCATTTTTAACATCAATATCAATTACCAACAAACCATTACCAGTAACTAAACCAATGTTATAGTTTGGATTTTTATTCCACCAATAATCTATTTGATTCAAATTCGTAGTAGACTCGTATTTCCACGATTCTAACACTTGTTCTCCTTTTGTATTTGGCTTTAAAGGAAAAATCTTAAATCCTTTTTTTGCATAATTTAATGCATTATTTTTTAATTCACTCATTACTTGCACCATACCATTTCTCATTAAAGTATGCTCTGGAAACTTTTCCAGCTATTGTAAGATAACCATCTTCTCTCAAATCATCATTCATCTTTTTTATGATTTGATACGCTTTACTTTGGCTTACTCCCAATAACTGAGATACTTCATGAGCATTTACATACGCACTTTTATTTTCCATAATTATTTCTCCTCCAATATTTCATAAATTTTTACACCTAAAGCTTGTGCAATTTTTTCTACTGTACGTAAATTACCTATTCTCTCTTTGTTCATTAAGCCTATTACTGTACTGTAAGCTAGGTTGTTTATTTTGCAAAACTGTCTTAAACTCATTTGTTGTTTTGCTAGAATAATCTTTATTTTAACTGAACTAATATACATCTTTTTCCACCTCCATCTCTTATGTAAACAACCTATTTCAAGTCACCTTACACTCAAATATTACCATATTTAGGTTAATATTCAACATATTTTTATTTATTTTGAGTAATTTATTACTTATTTTAGGTAAATCATATTTACATAAACCCTAAATTTACCTATAATGTGTAATGAAAGGAGGAAATATGAGTACGTTTTCTGAAATACTTAAACGCGAAAGAGAGAATAAAGGTTATAGTAAGGCTGAATTAGCAAGAAAACTTAACATACCCTATACCACTTATCAAAATTACGAAAATGGTCGTGAACCTAAAATTGATGTTATCAAACAAATATCTGAAGAATTAGGAATCAATCCATCTGTATTCTTTGACTTAGAAAATAGGGATCCATTATATGAACGAAATTTTCATCCAATTGATCACTCAGAAATAGAGTGCATCATGCTTTATGATTCTGGAAAATTTGAGTATATGAAAGACACATTCGATAATCATCGTAAGGAGTTATATAGACAAAGTTGGAAGGTTCATGACATGTTTGATAATTTTTATAATGCACTTATTGAACTACGTGCTAAAACTTTTGTTGAAGTTGATCACGAAAAGCTCAAGTATATTCGTTGGGATATTTTAGATATACTTGAAAGAACTGACATAGATACTAGATTTCAATATGAAAAAACCATCTATGAGTCACAATATATGAACGAAGAATGTATCAACGAGTTTAAGGAAAGAAATCCTGATTATAAAAAACAAATTATTAATAAAATTCTTTTTCCTAATAATGATTTTAATTTCGAATTCGAAACTGAAGAATCTATTGATGGTATGTACAAAGTTGCTTTGGCTTACTATTTCAAAAATAAGTATAAGATTACATAATAAAAAAACACCCTAGCGCCAACTAGAGTGTAAAGCATGAAAAAGAATTACCTACCACAGCAATCATTTTTCATGCTCCAATTTTACCACGAAAAGGAGCGAATAACAATGCCAACGTATTATGACGAAAAGACCAAAACATGGTTTTGTCAATTTAGATATACCGATAGTAACGGTAATAAAAAGCAAAAAAGAAAAAGAGGATTTAAAACAAAAAAGGAAGCTAAAGAGTTTGAAAGAGATTTTTTAGCCACACAACAACAATCACTCGAAATGAAATTTTCTCAATTTTTAGTTTTATACAACGAGGATATGTCAACACGTCTTAAGCCTAAAACTATTCTCGTCAAAGAATACATCATAAAAAAACATATACTCCCATATTTTGAAAATAAAAAAATGAATAAAATAGGTGCTATTGACATTCGTTTATGGCAAAACGAAATACTTAAGATGAATTTTTCTCTTGCCTATCAAAAGAAAATCAATGCACAACTCATTGCCATTTTTAACTACGCTGAAAAATACTATTCTCTAAAAAATAATCCTTGTAATTCAGTTGATAGTATAGGAAAACACAAAAGTAAAGAAAAAGTTATTTATACAAAAGAAGAATTTGATAAACTAATAGAAAATTGTCAGGATGAAACAGTAAAAATCATTTTTACTATTCTTTATTTTACAGGGATGAGAAAAGGAGAACTATTTGCACTAACTGTCAAAGATATAGATTCAAAAAATGGAATCATTAATATTGATAAATCATATCAACGCATTAAAGCAAAAGACACTATTGGTCCTCCTAAAACCGAAAACAGTTTTCGAAAAGTTGATATACCACAATTTTTATGTGATCAATTAGAAGAATATCTAAAAAAGCATTATATTCTCAACGAAGATGATAGAATTTTCAAAGAATATTATGTAATAATTAGAGATAGATTAAAAAAAGCCCAAAAAAGAGCTAACCTAAACGAAGAATTTACTTTACATTCTTTTCGGCATAGTCATGTTTCATTACTTATAGATTTAGGCTATAGTCCAACCATTGTAGCCGATAGAATTGGTGATACGGTAGATACTGTTTTAAAAACATATAGCCATTTATACGCCGAAAGTAAAGAATCACTATCAGAAAAACTCAATAATTTATACAAATGATGTCAAATTGATGTCAATATGTTCTTAAAAAACAAAAAAGCCTTGAATTCATCAAGGTTTTTTAATAGTTATTATTCACCAACGTATGGTAATAATCCCATTTGTCTAGCACGTTTGATAGCTACTGCTAATTGTCTTTGATATTTAGCAGAAGTTCCAGTTACACGTCTAGGAATGATTTTACCGTTAGCTGAAACAAATCTTTTTAATAAATCAACATCTTTGTAATCGATGTAAGTAATTTTGTTTTTTGTAAAATAACAAACTTTTCTTCTACCCATTCTTTGTCTTTTAAAAGCCATGTTCTTATACTCCTTTTCTAAAATTGAATATCGTCTTCCATGATATTATATGAATTATCAAAATCACTTTCTAATTCAACTGTTTGCATATCTTGGAAATTATTTGTTTGTGGTTGAGCTGGTTGAGAATATTGATCCATTGGTTTTTGATTCATCATACCTTGATTCATCGAACTTTGGTTTCTTTCTCTTTGTGCTCTTGTTTCTAAAAATTGAACAGAATCACAAACAACTTCAGTAACATAAACACGTTGACCTTGTGCATTGTCATAAGTTCTTGAGCGAAGTCTACCTTCAACCCCTACTAAAGAACCTTTTGAACAATATTGTGCAACGTTTTCAGCAACTTTGTTCCAAACCACACATGAAATGTAGTCTGCTTGTTGTCCATCTGCAGAGTTATAGTTACGATTTAACGCTAACGTAAAACTTGTTACTGCAGCCCCGCTTCCAGTTCTTCTAAGTTCTGGATCACGAGTCATTCTACCAACCATAACAACTCTATTAATCATCGTTAAACGCCTCCTAATTATTTACGAAGAGTTAAGTGACGTAAAACTGAAGCGTTGATTCTTGATAAACGTTCGAATTCTGCGATTTCAGCTGGTGCACAAGTTGCATCTACTACAACATAGTAACCTTTTGTGTAATCTTTAATTTCATAAGCGAAATCACGTAATCCCCATTCATTGACATTATCAACTGAACCACCGTTAACAGTTAAGATTGATTTGAAGTTTTCAATTAAAGTATTTCTAGCTTCTTCTTCAACATCAGGTTTTACAATAAACATAATTTCATATTTATTCATCTCTTTTACCTCCTATGGTCTTTTGGCTTACTTCTTGGTAAGCAGGCAGTAAAATAATTTACTTGCTCGTCTATTATAGACTATTGTTTCTATTTATGCAATAAAAATCAAACATTTTTGTATGATTTATCCCCTTTATAAGCCTCTTTTTTACATATTCTATAAAGAGGTGATTATTGTGGATTATATTCTGTTTATCATATGGCTTATTTTTATGATTTTAGCTCATTATCTTTTTAAAAATGAAATCAATTATCTAAAAAGAAAACTTACTCTTTTATTTAAGTATTCCCCTTATTTCAAAGATTCCATCAAGAAAATGATTAAAACCTTTTTATATACTTCTTTTACTTTAATTGTTGGAAATACTTTTGAACATCTTGATTTATGGGTTGATTTCTTTTTTGTATCTATTTGGTTTATCTTTGATGAAAAAGAAAATATAACAATTGAAAATAAAAAAGAAACAATACCTTCTCTAATTGGTATTGTCCTTGGTATCTTAATCCAATACTTTATATGACCTTACTTTCACATTTTGAATATCTTTATTCTTAACATCCAATTTCCCTTCATAATAAATATAAATACGATTTCCCTTTTTTAATCCTTTATTAGAATCTATGACTCCCGCAATCGAAATTAAATATTGTTGATGTTCATTATTTTCAATAAGCAATGTTTCATCACCTACATTTTTAATCGTTCCTACCATTGTTTCATATTGACTTAAATCAATTTCTTGATCATCACAAAAATGAAAATAACAAAATATTCCTAAACCAACAACAAGTATACCTATTACGAATCTTAAAATATGTTTTTTTTCTTCTAATATGTTTTCCTGTCATTTTAAATCTTCCTGAGTAGTAATCTTTAAATTACCATAATCTCCTAACACTACTTTAATTTCTTTATCAATATATCTTTCAAAAAGCTGACTGTCATCTGTTGCTACAAAACCTTCATCTTTTGCTTTTTGATAAGCTATTTTAATATCTTCACTTTTAAAGACTTGTGGTGTTTGTGCTTGCATTAAAGTTTCTCTTTTTAATGTTTTGACCACAATTCCATCTTTTACCTCTTTGATCGTATCTTTACAAGGAACCATCAATAATCCTGCTGAATAGTCTTTTAGACATTCTACTAAATCATCAATACTTTCTTTGTTTACATAAGGTCTTGCCCCATCATGAATAAAAACATAATCTTCTTTAACCTTTTGTAATCCTTCATATACACTATCTTGTCTTTCTTGTCCACCAAAAACATATTCAATTCTTGAATCACTGACTAATTTTTTAATATCCTCTATTTCATTTTCTTTAGTAACAACAATAATTTGTTTACATTTAGTATCCTCTAAAAAATGAGAAATATTCATTTCATAAACTGTTTGATAATTGATTTTATAAAAGATCTTATTATATTTTAAACCTGTTCTTTTGCCACTTCCTGCACATAAAAGAATTAAACTATAGTTCATGCTTTTCACCTCATGATTATTTTATCACACTGTGATAAAATAATAAAATTTACAAGGATATTTATAAAAATATGATATAATCATGTTTAGACAAAGGAGAATTATATGAATACAACACTTATTATTATGGCGGCTGGAATTGGTTCACGCTATGGAAAAGGAATTAAACAACTAGCGAAAATCGGTCCTCATGATGAAATCATTATGGATTATTCCATTTATGATGCTCTTGAAGCTGGTTTTAATAAAGTCGTTTTTATTATTAGAAAAGACATCGAAAAAGAATTTAAAGAAATTATTGGTAATCGCATTGAAAAACACATTCAAGTTGAATATGTTTTCCAAGAAATTAACAATATTCCTGAAGGGTGTACAGTACCCGAAGGTAGAATCAAACCTTGGGGAACTGGACAAGCTATTTTATCTTGTAAAGGGATCGTTAATGAACCATTTGTCATTATCAATGCTGATGATTATTATGGAAAAGTTGCTTTTAAAAAGCTTCATGATTTTTTAATTGAAGATAGTCATAGAAATAGTGAGTTTACCATGGCCATGGCTGGTTTTATCTTAAAAAATACTTTAAGTGATAATGGAACAGTTACTCGTGGTATTTGTGTAGAAGATGAAGCGGGTTATTTACATAGAGTGATTGAAACTAAAGGGATTATTAAAAACAATCAAGGAACAATTGATTGTGATACAGAAGAAAGCAAAGACATCATTCAAGAAAATAACCGCGTTTCGATGAATATGTGGGCTGGTTATCCTTGTTTTATTGATTATCTTGAAAATGGTTTTAAAGAATTCTTATTAGATGATAGTGGAGATGAACTTACTAAAGAATATTTATTACCTATTATTGTTGATCAATTAATTAAAACAAACAGAGCTTCAGTAAAAGTATTAGAAACAACTGATAAATGGTTTGGTGTTACTTATCCAGAAGATAAGCAGATAGTCCAAGATTCTATTAATGAACTTATTGAACAAGGTATTTATCCAGAAAAATTATGGAAATAAAAAGTCTAGCTTAAAGTTAGACTTTTTCATTACCATAAATCATCGGTACAACACGATTATTACCTAAAAAAACAGAAAGTACATCTTCTTTCATATCCAATCCACTATAAATAAAATCCACAAGTTTCTCAATATCTACTTGTAAAACAGCAATCTTTTGATTTTGATGATAATCAAATTCTATAACCGCACATTGTCTTATAATTCCCCATTTTGTATCCTTTGTATCTCCTAGATAATCAGGTAACACAAGAAAATTATAAACACCTACATTCGTCTCATTTTCCTTTTCATAAATACGCTGAAATTGTTCCTGATAGAAAAATTGTTTATAAATATCTAGGTTTCTTGGTAAATAGTAAGCTTCTTTTTCATAATCCCATCCATAATATTTAGCATCAAGTATACAACAACTTTTTTGTGGTCTTTCATATTTAGGATTTTCTAGGATTCTTTCACAAACAATATCTGGGATATTCTTTTTATTTTGATTGATAAAAACACTTTCTCTTTCTTTGACAATTTGTTTTTGTTTATGATCTCTTTTTTGTTTGCCTATCGCATTCCAATGATAAGTATTATATTTTGTATCATTAATATTTATTTCTTTATCTAATAATTGACTATTAAAAAGAACATCGCCTTTTTGAATACTTATTTGATTATGAAAGAATTCTCCTATCATCCATTCAAAAACCATTTCAAATTTAAAAGTGATGATTTCTTGAGTCATTGTTGTTGTTTTATTTTCTTTTATTGCTTGATTACACCAATATTCAATAAACCCATTCTTATCTATAAAATCACATTTTTTTTCATTAGCCATAAAATATAAATCAAATAATCTTGCATATTTATAAAGTAACGTTTCTTTATCAACATCCTCTTTAATAATAACTGATTTTGGTAAAGATAAAATCAAACGATTTTTATCAAAAAGAATACCTACAAAATTACTTATATATATCCATTCCTTTGTTTCTTTACCCATATTTCTTCTAAAAAGAGATTCTTTCACATTCTCTATTACATCTCGATACTTATTATAATCAACGCCTTTACCATCTTGTATTAATTCTATTTCCATTTTTTTACCCTCTACTTAACATAAGCATATCCCTATTAAAGAAAAGATGTCAAACAAAAAAGCTTTTACTTACGCAAAAACTTTTAACAAAGATTTAAAACATCATCAATTAAACCAAAATGAACAAATGCTTTGTAGATACCATCTTTATCCACATCATCTGTCACATAATCTGCCATTGCTTTGATTTCATCGCCACCACTATTAACAGCCACACCAACATTACAATATTCAAGCATTGGAATATCTACTTTAGCATCACCAAAAGCAAAGGTATCTTCTAATGAAGCTCCTAAATATTTTAATAATTCATCAATAGCATGGGCTTTATCAATACCTTTAACACCTAAATCACCAAATAAAGCAATTTCATCAACACCACCCCAAGTACCAGGTTTTAAATCAGGAAATTCTTTAATTGAATCCAAATGGTCTTGATAACTATTTAAAATAAAGCTAACTTTATTACAATCATCACGATATAATTCTCCTCCATAAATCATTTCAGAAAAAACTGTACGCACTGTTTGTTCACTTGCGTTTTCTTTTCCTTTTCTTTGACAATAAACTTTAATTACTGGATTTCCTTTTTCTTCAAAATTTTTAGAAGCAAATAAACCATTATTACTTTCTAAATAAAATTCTAAGTTTCTCGAATGACACCAATCTACAATATGTTTACATTGTTCAAGTGTAATTAATTGATACATGACAACAGTATCTTTATCTTTAACATAAGAACCATTTCCACCAATCATCCCATCTAAACCAATATTCCAAATATATACATGATGTCCATTTTTTCTTGCTTCTTTGATTGCTATATCAGCTGAAGCAGGTAATTTGTTTTCATAATCTAATAATGTTCCATCGACATCAATAAAAATAATTTTACCCATTATTGTTTTCCTAAAATAAATTTTTCAATATAATTTCCAATATCATCATGATCATTATCATCGGTAATATAATCCGCCACACTTTTTGTTTTATCACTACCATTCACCATAACAACACCAATACCAGCATTTAAGGTCATATCATAGTCATTATCAGCATCCCCAAAAGTCACAATTTCTTTTAGATCTATATGATGAAGTTTTAAGATTTCAATCAATCCTGCCGTTTTAGATACTCTTGGATCCATATATTCATGGCAGTTTTAAGGAATGATGATTTAAATTCATCACTATGGAATGTTTTTGATCTTTCAATGATTTTATCCATATCCTCTAGTTTACAAATAATAATTATTTTAGGTTTTGGATTTTGTAATAATTCATTATAATCAACAACTTGATAAGGAACTTTATCTGCTTTTGCGAGCATTTGAATATATTCATCATCTTTAGGCGCAAATAAAATTCCGTCTTCAGGAATTGCAAAGTTACAATCCATATCTTCATAATGTTTAATAATACTTTTAATCAATCTTCCATCTAATGGATATTGTGCTTTAGCAAGATCTAACGTATAGTCGTAGATTTCCGAACCTCCTGTACCTACAATCATATCAACTAAACCATCAATACCCCATGTTTTAAGCAAAGTTTGAATACTATTGACATCTCTTCCTGTAGATAAGCCAAATAATATTCCTTTTTCTCTTGCTTTTTTATCATTTCTACAGTTTTAGGCGTAACCACCCCTTCACTTGAAAGAAGAGTTCCATCTATATCACACATAATTGCTTTTACATTCATAAAAATACCTCCTACAAATATCATAAAAAACTCATCTTTTAAAACAATTTAGAGATAAAAAAAAGAATTTTTTCTCAAAAATTCTCTTTTTCTATTTATTATTTAGA
>OGQE01001733.1_pt1 | contig 18540 bp, 13 predicted proteins | sample 1553131 | NCBI WGS metagenome assembly OGQE01 (sample SAMEA2579929, study PRJEB22360) | human gut metagenome | biome: human gut; feature: human-associated habitat; material: faeces | place: Denmark | collected 2008/2010
GAAGTTTGCCCGCCCCGCACCAGACCCCCCCCCCCCCCCCCGCCGATAAAGCTGCAGGCCCCTACAAAGTGGCTTTCGTCTATGTGAGTCCGGCGAGTGAGGAAGGCTGGTCGCGTCAGCACGACCTCGCCCGTATCGCGCTCGAAAAGGTATATGGCGACAAAGTAAAGTTCACGACGGTAGAGAACATTCCCGCCGGAGCTGACAGCGAACGCGTGCTTCGCGACCTCGCGCAGCAAGGCAACAAGCTCATCTTTGCGACCTCGTTCGGCTACATGAACTCGGTTCTCAAGGTCGCCAAGGAGTTTCCGGACGTTAAGTTCGAGCATGCGACGGGTTATAAGACTGCACCCAACGTGGCCAACTATTCGGCCCGTTTTTATGAAGCGCGTTATCTTGCCGGCAAACTCGCCGGTGCGATGACGAAGACGAACGTTTTGGGCTACGTCGCTGCCGTTCCGATTCCCGAAGTCCTCCAAGGCATCAATGCCTATACGCTTGGCGCTCAGAGCGTCAATCCCAATGTTGAAGTTCGCGTAGTCTGGACTTCGGCGTGGTACGATCCGGGCAAGGAATCCGATGCCGCCAAGACGCTCGTCGGTCAGAAGGCCGACGTGCTCACGCATCACACCGATTCGCCGGCCGTTGTGGCTGCCGGTGAAGATATGAAGGTCCCGGTGATCTCCTACAACACGTCTATGAAGCGCATTGCTCCGACAATGCTTTTGGGCGGCGTGGTTCAGAGCTGGGAGGAGTTCTACACCGGCCGAATCAATGCTGCGATGGACGGCACCTGGAAGTCCCAGTCGATCTGGGGCGGCATCCCCGAACACATGGTGAATCTGGTGGACATCCGCTCGGATGCGCCTCAGTCGGTGCAGGACGATATTCAGGCGGCCTACAACAAGATGGCGGCCCGCGAATTTTCACCCTTCACGGGGCCGATCGTGACGAACGAAGGCCAGACCGTGGTTGAGGCCGGCAAGACGGCTCCCGACGATGTGCTCCTCAATATGAACTGGCTCGTCAAAGGGGTCGTGGGTAAAGTTCCGACAATGAATTGATGCGGCAGAGCGAAGGCTTAGTGCTTTCGCGCTGACGTTCAGAAAATTCAACTCCGGCTGGATTCGTTCAGCCGGATTTTTTTACCCGTCCGGCTGCGGAAAGGTCATGGGGAAAAGTCAAAACTTGTGCGTGCGTTTCAGCCGCTCAGTCATCATCGGATGACTTTGCTTTTGGGAATAAGAGGTTATGGGTGCTATACGCCTCGCAGGCGTGAAAAATTGTTCCGAAAGTGTCAGTAATGCTTCGCCAAATGAGGGTCAAAGCGTAAAATTTTTCTGCTTGATGCGTTTCGCCAGCAGGCTGACGGTGTTTCGCAAAAGCTTTGGACCAGCATAAATTTTGACGCGCCGCGCACAACTTAAGAAAAAGGACGGGCCGTGCAGAACTATTCCCTTATCACGAGTCTCGTAACCGGCTTCGGCCTTGCGCTTCCCTTCGGTTATCTCGCCGAACGTTTCCTTCGGTCACCCGCCCTGGTGGGCTACATTCTGGCAGGCGTGGCAGTAGGCATTATTCCGGGGCTGCCGCCTGTGAACGAAGCCATGATTGAGCAGCTCGCAGAAATCGGCGTGATGCTGCTGATGTTTGGTGTGGGTCTGCACTTTTCCGTTAGAGATCTTCTGAACGTGCGCACAGCCGTTGTGCCTTGGGCGGCTGTTCAGATGATGGTGACGGCTATTTTGGGCGCCTGCGTCGCCATGGGTTTTTGGCACTGGTCGTTTGGTGCGGCAGTGCTCTTTGGGCTCACCATTTCGTGCGCTTCAACGGTGGTGGTGACGAAGGCTCTGGAACTTCGCCGCATGACCAATGAAATCAATGGTCAGGTGGCCATCGGCTGGCTCGTGATGGAAGACCTCATGAGCGTGGTGCTGCTTGTTTGCCTGCCGCCCTTCGCACAGGCTGTACAGGGGGCGGATGTCTCTCTGAGCGCTGTGGCCTGGAAAGTGGCGACCACGCTGATTTGGGCGGCGGTTTTCGTCGTGCTGATGCTCGTGGCAGGCCGCAAGGTGATGCCTCGCCTTTTGCGGGAAGTGGCGCTGACGGGGTCCAACGAACTCTTCACGCTGTCGGTGCTGGGCTGCGCCATCGTCATTGCTTACGGCGCCGGGGCCATTTTCAATGTGAGTTTCGCTCTGGGGGCGTTCTTTGCCGGCATGGTGATGCAGGAAAGCCGCTATGCACATCGGGCAGCAACGGATTCTCTGCCGCTGCAGGACGCCTTTTCCGTCCTCTTTTTCGTGTCCGTTGGGATGATGCTGGATTGGCACGTGTTCCTGCAGCATCCGATTGAAATCACGTTGGTGGTGCTCATCATCATCATCTGCAAGATGACTTTTGCAACCACTTTCGTCACCATCGCCCGCTGGCCGCTGGAAACGGCTTTTACGGTTGGGGCCTGCAACGGTCAGATCGGTGAGTTCAGCTACATCCTTGCAGCTCAGGGCATTGCCCTCCATCTCGTCGACAGCTCGATGATGAGCATCATTGTGGCAGCCTCGATCATTACGATTGCCTTTAATCCGGTGCTCTTTGAGGCGGCTCCCAAACTGATGCGCATCTTCACGTCGCGCTATGCATGGGCAAGACGTGCGGCTATGCGTCCTGCGCCTTTCTCGCAGCTGCCGGAAAATGCGCCGCGGGAGATTCTGGATGGTCAGATGATTGTTGTCGGCATCCCGGAGGACGGCGCTCAGGCCTTTTTTGATTCACTCCTTAAAGCCAAACGCCGCACGATTGTGATCTGCGGCGGTTCTGCGCCCGTTGATCGTCTGCGGGAGGCCGGCATCGGCGTGCTTTTCGGCTCTCCGTCCGATCCAATGGTTCTCGTTCAGGCGCATGTGCTCAGCGCGGGCGTGCTCGTTATTCCTTCAGGAACCGCGGCAGAAGCGAAGGATGTGGTGGATGCTGCCCGCAAACTCAATAAAACGCTGCCCATCGTGGTGCTCACCAAAACCATTGACGACGGCGTGTTCTTTGATCAGACGGATAAGAACCTGAAGATACTCTGCGAACCGCTGGTCACTTCGCTCACGGTGGCCGCCACCGCTATTGAGGAACTTTTCCAGCGTGAGGAGAGCGAAGCCGAGGAGGAAGCCAACCGCAAGACGGTGCGCGAAATTATCAATGAGGAATACATGCGTACCGTCGCAGCCGTTCGCACTGGGGGCGCATCGGATGCGGCCGAATCTCAGAGCGACAAACTGCAGGCCGCTGCCGTGACAGTGGCTGGCAAATGAGATGGCTGACGAAGCAATGTCGGAAGCCAAGCGGCAAACACCGGCCCAAAAAACATTGCGTGAAGCCGCGCGCGGCTGGGGCAGGCGGGCTGCATCCGTCTTCTTTTGGAGAAAACGGGGCAGCGATCACTTGGGCGATGCTGAGCCCGCGGATGAGGCAAAGCCTGAAACGACAGAGCAGACAGCGCAAACGCCGCCCAAAGCTTGAGAAAGTCTGCAAAGATCTCATTTGGCTTGGTTTGGGTCTTTAGCTCGCTGAAGGCTGATGGCTCGGTTTTTCTGCTTTTCGTCGTTTGAGTGACTTTTTCATGCCCACGGAACACACGCTTTTGCTCGCACTCTTTGGTCTGCTTGCGCTTACCGTCGGTCTGCTCGCTCTGCTGATTTATCTGGTGCTTTCAGATCGACACCGCCGCGGCGCAGAAGGGGACGATCTGTGCGATGCGCTCCTCGAAGGCGTGGCGGGCGCCAAGCGGGAAATTGAAGGGACCGTGGCAAAGACCGATGCCAGACTCTCTGCCGGGCTCTCGAGTTTGATTACCTACTCAACGACCGAACAGAAACGGTCGTCAGAGTCCGTGGAGCGGTTTGCGGCGTCTGCGCGCGGTGATTTGGCGCGCATGAATGAAACTTTGGCCAAAGAATTTCTTTCGCTGCAAAGCATGGTGGACGAGCGTTTTGCCAAGGTGCTCCAGACCAATGCGGGAGCTCAGGAGGCGCTCGGGGCGAAGCTTTCGGCCGCGCTCGCCGAAGTGCGGGGCACGGTGGATGCCTCGCTTGAAAAGGTGCGCGCAGAAAATGCACAGAAGCTCGAGGCCATGCGCGCAACCGTGGAAGAAAAGCTCGATCGAACCCTCTCAGAGCGGCTCTCGGCGAGTTTTCGCATGGTGGATGAAAAGCTCGGTCTTGTACAGTCTGGGCTCGGTGAAATGCGCCGCATGGCTCAGAGCGTTTCGCGCCTGCAGAATGTGCTCGCCAACGTGAAGACGCGAGGCACCTTCGGCGAGGTGCGCCTTGCGGCCATCCTTTCGGAAATCCTGACGCCCGCTCAATACGCTGCTCAGGCGCGGCTCGATCCCAAATCCGCTGAAGCGGTTGACTTTGCAGTACGGCTGCCCGGACGTGCGGATGATGCGCCTTGCTGGCTGCCGATCGACTCCAAATTCCCGCTGGAAGATTGGGAGCTTTTGGAAAATGTCGAGCGCGAAGGGAATGCTTCAGCTGCCGCAGAGGCCCGTAAGGGGCTTGAAAGAGCGGTGCTTAAGCAGGCAAAGTCGATTCGCGAGAAATATGTGCGGCCGCCGGTCACGACAGAATTTGCGGTGATGTTTTTGCCGTCCGAAGGGCTTTACGCCGAAGTGCTTCGTACGCCCGGGCTGTTTGAACGTCTGCAGCGGGAATTCCGCATTACGCCCGCAGGCCCCACGGTGATTGCCGCATTGCTCAACAGTCTCTTAATGGGATTCATGACGCTTGCCATGGAAAAGCGCTCGAGCGAGGTCTGGAAGATTCTCGCGGAAGTGAAGACAGACTTTGCGGTCTTTTCTCGGCAGTTTGAAACGGTTGAAAAGAAGTTCCGCGAAGCACAGAGTTCCCTCGAACAAATGTCGGTTAAAAGCCGCCGTATGGGAGCGCGCATGCAGGCTATTGATGCTTTGGCCGATGGGGAAGCTGCGTCAGCGGGTGTCGTGCCAAAGCTCGATGAAGGGGAGGCGGCCGCGGCGAAATGCGTCAACGATGCGTTTTGATCGCATCAAATTGTTTGATTTGAGAAGCATGTCTGAACACGTGCTCTAAGATGCTGATCTGAAAAATTATTCTCTCAGGACACCATGGATTCGTTCTACCACGCCATTCAGACCATCTGCGTCTACGCCATTCCGCTGATCTTTGCGATCACGCTTCATGAATCCGCTCATGGCTGGGCGGCAGGACGGCTGGGGGATCCGACCGCCACGATGCTCGGCCGCGTGACGATCAATCCGATTCCGCACATTGATCCCATCGGCACCATTGCGGTGCCCGGCGCGCTTCTGCTCATGAGCGCGCTTACAGGGGGCGGCGGACTGCTTTTTGGCTGGGCAAAGCCCGTGCCGATTAATCCGCGGTATTTCCGCAATCCGCTCAAGGCCATGACGATCACGGCAGCGGCCGGACCGCTCTCCAATCTCTTGCAGATGATTTTCTGGGCGCTCTTGCTCAAGGCGCTCGCTGCCGTTGGGTTTTACGACAAATTCGTGATTTCTGTTTGTGCCGCGGGCATTTCCGTGAATCTGATGCTGATGGCCTTCAACCTCATCCCGATTCCGCCTTTGGACGGCGGCCGAATTGTGCGGGGACTGCTGCCGCGTCAGGCAGGAATGGCCTTCGACAAGATTGAACCCTACGGCTTCATGATTCTTCTGGTGCTGATGGTGGGCGGAGGTCTGTCGTTTTTCGTGCGTCCTTTCCTGATGTTCGGCCAATGGATCATTAATTTGGTTTTGTGATTTTTTGTGGGGGCACGTTGAAAATGACGCTCTGTCGCAATCCTAAAAACTGTATGGCGCTGCCCTCGGCATGGGTGCTTCGGTTTATTGATGAACTGCCGCCCCATGCAAAAGTGCTCGACGTGGCCTGCGGAGAAGGTCGGCATACGAGTCTTTGCCTCCTGCGCGGTTTTGATGTCACCGCGGTGGACGTAGATGTTACGCATCTCGAACCGCTCGTCGGCACGCCTGGCCTCACTCTGGAATGCAGAGATTTGGAAGCTGAGCCCTGGCCCTATGCCGAGGAAGCGTTCGACGCCATTATTGTGACCAACTATCTTTATCGGGCGCATTTTCCCCATTACTGGCGCTCGCTCAAGTCGGGCGGCTTATTCCTCATGGAAACCTTTACGACCGTGAATACCGCCATTTGGGGACGCCCGCGCAGTCCTGAGCACGTCCTGCAGCCCGGTGAGCTCCTGCGCCTTGCGCCCCAAGAAGCGCGCATTTGCGCCTATGAGGAAGGACTCAACGCCGATGAGCTTGGACTGGAGCGTATTGTTTGGCTCAAGCCCGGAGATGCTGAAGTGCTGGCCCTGCGGCTCGGCGCGCGGTGAATCGTCTGAAACATTTCGAGAGCATGCCGTTGGCGCTGTCAACTCATTCAAATGCTTGGCAAGCGTTTGCGCGGGCCGGCCTTTGATAGAATCAGCAGATCTTTTTTCAACCCGCAGGCGAAGCCGTCTGATTTCAACACATCAGCAGCTTCCGACGGCGCCCGATTGTGACGGGCCCCTGAGGCAACACCTTGTCGGGTCCGATTCACTTTGCGGAAACATAGAGTAAATGTCCTTGCGCGCGTTTCGACTCGCTGCCGCCTGCGCGGCGATTGCCTCCCTTTCCGGCTGCACCTTCCTCGGAATCGATTTCAATGACGAGAAGGTTCAGTACGAGTCCTCCAACTCGCGCGCGAACCTTGAGGTTCCGCCGGATCTGACGCCGATCCAAAATGACAATCGCTTTGCCGTGCCGTCGCGCACCGGTGTGGTGAGCGCCAATGCCGAAGCTCAGCGTGCTCAGGCTGCGTCAGGTCAGGATCCTTCGGCCGCATCGAGCCGAATTGTGCCGCTGACGGTGTCGGCTAAGGTAATGAAGGACGGTCAGGATCGCTGGCTGCGCGTCAACGCAGCGCCGGAAAAACTCTGGCCGGTCGTGCAGGACTTCTGGCCTTCCGTCGGTCTCGTCGTTCGCGAGCAGAATCCGAAGACGGGCTATATGGAAACGGAATGGGCGGAGAACCGCGCCAAGCTTCCGCAGGACATTATTCGCCGCACGGTCGGCAAGATTATTGACTTTGCTTACTCCACGGGTGAGCAGGATCAGTACCGCGTTCGCCTGGAGCGCAACGACGACGATACGACCGATATCTATATCTCGCACCGTTCGATGGTTGAGGTCATGACCGGCCGCGACAATGAGAGCAGCGTCTGGCAGCCTGGTCCTACGGACCCGACGATGGAAGCAGAAATGCTCCAGCGCCTTGCGCTTCGAATTGATGCCGAATTTAATCCTGAGGCCTCCGGTCAAGAGCAGGAAGCTAACGCGCAACAGATCGCCAAGGATCTGGAAATCAAGCCTGTTGCCCCTAAGGCAGCCATTGAAAACGGCAGCGACGGCAAGCCTGCCGCAGTGGTGCTCGACGAAGGGTTTGATCAGGCTTGGCGCCGCCTCGGTCTGGTGATCGACCGCATGGGCTTTGAGCTCGTCGACCGTGACCGTACGGCTGGCTGGTATCTCGTCCGTTATCTGGATCCTGCCTATGAAGCCAAGGTGAAGGAATCCCGCGGCTTCTTTGCCAATGTCTTCGGTTCTGACGAAGCGATTGAAGCGCCCACCTATCGTCTGCACTTGGGTGATGAAGGCGCCAAGACCCGTCTCACGGTTCAGGATGCTCAAGGCGGCGAAGACAAAACCGGTGTTGCGCCGAACATTCTCAGCCTGTTGGCGGAGCAGCTTCGCTGATTCGGTTTCGAGATGAACTTTTTCGTTAAGTGCCTCAATGCCGTCGGTCTCCATACGGAGGCCGAACTGGCTGCGGCACGCCGAAAAAGTGCGCACGAGAGCGGCGCTCAGCCGGCTGTGCCGGAGGTTCCAATTTCGCCGGCGGCTCTTGATCATTTGCCGGCGTGCTTTACCGCCGTACTGCTGAAGATCTTGCAGTGATGCCGGTGTCTCTGCAGGTACAGGTCAAGGCTCAAACCGTCGCCAAACTCCAAAAGATGGTTGAGCGCTCGCTTCTCACCCAAGAGCAGTTTGAAGTTTGGAAGCGCCGCATCATGATGCTTTAACGCATCAGGCGCTTCGGGGAATTGCACTCATGTCGACAGAGTCTATTCAGCCGAATTGCTCGAATAATGCGGCATGGAATGATCCTTCTGCAGGCATGGGGCTGCGCCTCTTGGCATTGCTCGGCAGCGTCGTTCTGACGCTCTTTAATCCGCAGGTGCGGATTGACCGCAGGGGATTCGCAATTGGGCTCGTCGGCTGGCTGCTTGCGGCGGCTGCCGCCTATGCCTTGATGGATCCGATCGCTGACGCGGCATGGATTTCCGACAGTGCAATTTTGGTGATTGCCAAGATCTACGGCTGGGCAGCGGGCCTCTGGAGCATCGGCGTAACCGTGCTTTGTGCAAGAAGAGCGCACGATTTTGGGCTTTCGGGCGCCTGGGCACTGCTACTCTCTGCGGCCGGGGTCAATATCCTCTTTCTGCTGGCATGCCTTTGCCTGCCGGGGCGTCCAGAGGGCCTGGCATGGCCCAGGGCCGATGATGCGGCCGAACTTTTTCACGGCACGCATCAAACGGTCTGCCGCAACGAATAACCACCCAATGAAGGCAGGTGCGGCAAAATAGCGCACTGCACTAGATATTTTCTATTTGAGAGACAAACGCAATGGCTGATGCAATCCGCAAGGGCATGCTGGTAACGATCTCCCTCGTGATGGCAGATATGACGGGCCGAACGCTTGAAGAAACCCCGCCCGAAGGCATGGTTTATCTTCATGGCGAAGGCGATATTTTTCCGCGTCTGGAAAAAGCGCTCGAAGGGCATTTCGCCGGCGAGGGCTTCACCATTCATCTCGAACCTGAAGAAGCTTTTGGCGAATACGATGCCGATGCGATTCGGTGCATACCCGTGGTGAACTTTGCGCATCCCGAACGTCTGGAAGTGGGAGAGCTCGTGGACGAAGTGCCCGGCGAAGCGCCCGACGGCCGCTCCTGGCGCGTGACGGATATGGCCGACGGCATGGCCGTTCTGGAAGCCAATCATCCGCTCGCCGGCGTCGGACTACAGTTTGCCGTCAAGGTTTTGGATGTTCATGAACCCTCAGAGGCCGAGCTTGAAAGTATGGAGGACGATGGTTCCGCTTCGCTCGTGCCGCCATTCCTGCGGCTTGCCGACAAGATCGTTTCGGAGGACGACGATGACGATACGCCTTATGAGGTTGCCGACGGGGAGTCGGCGGACCCCTACAGCGACGGATCGTCCATGGCTAAGCTCGCTAAGTTGCCTCGCATCGTGCGTTAAAGCGCCTGCAGTTTGCCGCAAGGTGAACCGAGCACCATTGAACAAAAACGAATGGGCAGTTCCGCAGGTCCTTTTGCAGGTCGGAATACGCCCGTCATTAAAGATGCATGGTTAGCCTTCTTCACTGCTATTAACGACTGCACGCTTGGCCGCATCAAAAGCAAAACCAGCTGAGCGTCATCAGCTTGGGCGCTGCATCTGAAGTCCGGCGCTTGAAATCAGTGAGCGGCTTCCGTTTGCCTCTCGCACGACAGGCCTGCGGGGAGGTATGCAATTCTTTGTGTGTCTCCCGCGGTCCAAGCATGGTTAACCGGAGGACCCAATAGGGCGGCTCTGATGTCTCATAAGCCTATGAGCATGCGGGCGTTTGCCTGATTTGGCAAACGATTATGAAGTCCAGAGGCGTCCGTCAGTACGCTGTTTCGGGAGCTTGTCGGTTGAGATTTTGACTAAAAAACAACAAATACGCTTGCATATCTAAGTATACATTTTAGGTGGTTTTACCAGTACTTATACTGCGAACTATTCTCATTTTTAGTTGCATTTGCAATAAGATTCGCAATGAATACTCGCAAACAACTCTCTTGCATTTCCACAAAGCGCCCCGCACGCAAGCGCTTAGCCATTGCATTGTCTCTGGTGTTTTCCGGCTTGGGGACGCTCTCGCTGTCTCAGACCGCAGCTGCCGCAGATGACTATCAAACGATTGACGGCGTCGGCGTGACGGCTCAGGCGCTGAAGATTGATATCTCTACGCAGGAAACGCCGCAGTCCGTATCGGTCATCAGCAGTAAGACGCTTGAAGAAGGGAATATCCGCAAGCTGGATGACTCTATGCGCTATACGCCGGGATTTTTCAGTCAGTACGGCGCGGACTATGACACCGACTGGATGAAAATGCGCGGCTTCAGTGTGACGACCCTCATTGATGGTCATCGTCAGTTCTCCGAAGGCTTCTTCCAGACTTCTGTTGAACCCTTTGGGTTGGAATCCGTTGAAATTATTCAGGGACCGTCTTCCTCCCTTTTTGGTGATTCGCAGCCGGGCGGCGTCGTTAATCTCGTGACCAAGAAACCGACCAAAACGCCGCAGCACAGCGTTTCGATTTCCGGCGGCTCTAACAAGTATGTTCAGGGCGGCTTTGATTTTGCAGATAACGCTACTGAAGACGGGACGAAGCGTTATCGCATCGTAGCGATGGTCAATCGAGAGGATTCGTTCCTTGACGGCGTTGATAAGCACCGCGTCTATCTTGCGCCGAGCTTCACGATTGATGTGAGCGACAGAACCAGTCTGACGTTCTTGGCGAACTACCTGAAGGAGAAGGGCAAGCCCAACAGCGCTTTCTTCCCGACCATGGGTACTCTTCATGCCCGCAATGGTCAATATATTTCTCCGAGTACCAGCTATGCACTTCCCACTGATGATCTGGACAAGGATCAGGTGAATTTCGGCTGGGAACTTTCGCATGAGTTCAACGACAACTTGAAGTACAAGCAGAGCGCGAATTTTTCTTATACGGATATGTATCTGAACGTCGCATCCGTTTATGGTTCGGGGGATTATTTTGTCGGGAATACTCCCACTTTAGATCCCAAACCCATGCTGTCGAGGAATGTGCTGATCAACGACGGCATTGAAAAAGCCGTAACTTTCGACAATAACCTGACATACACGAATACATCAGGGTTATTTGATAACCTGTTCCAATTGGGTTTCGATTATCAATGGTTCAAGAATTCTTGGGGGGCCAACACGCCGTCAGGGCTGGACTGGGGTACTGTTGATCCATTCAACCCCTCTATTTTCACGCCGGGGGATGCCTCTGCCTATGAGCTTGCAGACTATTGGCGCAATAAGTGGCAGTTTGGCATCTATGGACAGGCTCAAACGATTGTCAACGAATTCCTGCTTTTGAAAGTCGGCGCACGTTGGGATAAGGTCAGCATCGATTCTGGTTCGGATGATTCCCGTATTATCATCACCAAGGATCAGCTTGATGATACGCATTTTTCATGGAATGCCGGGATCATGCTTTTGAATGACTATGGCATCTCGCCGTATGTGAATTATTCAGAAGCATTCTTTGCCAATGCTTCTTTGGCATATGCTGGGTTTGATAATAAATATCTTTACGGACTTACCGAGCCCACGAATACCAAGCAAATCGAGTATGGCCTTAAGTTGACGCCGAATTGGCTTGATGGCTTTGTGAACATTGCGTTCTTCAATCTCAAGCAGGACAACGCCATGACGCCGAGTCTGGTGAACGGAGCACCAGCCTGGACGCCGGTGAGCGTTCAGAAGGCAAACGGTATTGAGGTTCAGGCGCGTGCCTCCGTTTTCAAACATCTGACATTTGACGTGAGCTACACGTATCTGGATAAGACGGATGGTGATGATGAAGTCCGCACTGTCATGACGCCTAAGCACATGGCATCGGGGTGGGTCTCCTACAACTTTGCCGATCTTGGTCTTTCCGGGCTGACGCTGGGTGCTGGGGTTCGGTACATCGGCAGTTCCGTCGGTCATTACGTGAACGAACAAGTGCCTGATGTCACGCTTTGGGATGCTGCTGTGAGTTATGTCTTCGATAAGCACTGGAGAATTCAAGGCACGATCACCAATATCGCTGACAAGGAATATGTTCAGGCTGCCGACTATGGCACTGCTTATTACGGCGAAGGGCGAGTTGCTCGTGCGACTTTGACTTACGCTTGGTAAATCCTTGATTCTCGTTTGAATATTCATTCAAACGATCTATCACATTCAACCGTCCGGCACCGCCTATTCGGCACCGGACGGTTGAACGCATTCACAAGCATCATTTTTCAAACGTCCTCGCCATGTACGAATTAAACGGCATCCGCATGGTTCGCAATGATCGAACGATTCTTTCGATCGACCATCTCGAAATTCCGACGCATGAGCTCACACTCATTTTGGGTCACAACGGTTCGGGGAAATCGACCTTAGCATCGATCATTTCCGGACTGGTTAAGCCCGATGCCGGGACGACGAAACTCGAAGGGTGCGACCTCTTTACGCTTTCAGAACGAGAGCGCGCTCAGAGAGCAGCTTTTTTGCCGCAAAAACTTCCGGCCTCGGAAGGCCTGACTTGCCGTGAACTCGTGCGTCTGGGACGCTTCCCTTGGCGCGGGCTTTTTGGCCGATGGCGCGCTGAAGATGAGGCAGCTGTTGATGAGGCACTCGCAGCTACCGGCACGGCGCACTATGCACAAAGCTATGTCGACGATCTTTCCGGGGGCGAACGGCAGCGCGTGTGGATATCGATGCTTCTCGCACAAGCTTCGCCCGTAATGATTCTCGACGAACCGACTTCCGCGCTGGACGTTCGTCACCAATACGGGACACTGGCGCTTCTGGAGCGCCTTAATCGTGAAACGGGGCGAGGCGTTATTGCGATCATTCACGATATCAATCTGGCACTGCGGTTTGCTACACATATCGTGGCTTTGAAGGAGGGGAAGGTTCTCTTCTCAGGCGGAGCTGAACTCCTTCATAGTGAAGAAAATCTCAGAACACTTTTTGAGGCGCCGGTCAAACTCATGCTGCATCCGGATCCGCCGGCAGCCTATACCGGCGGCAAGAAGCAGCTCCCGCTTGATGTTGCCGTGGTGTGCGAATGAACCTTCATCCTCCATTCTCCATACGCTTAAGCCGCCGAGGAGTGCTGAAGCACTTCGCGGCCGGCTCGCTCGGCGCTGCGTCGCTGCCGAACTTTGCTTCGAATGAAAAGTTGGCTGTAGTCTCGGGTATCACCATTCGCGATGACTTGGGCGAGCACGTCTTTCAAACCATCCCGCAGCGTCCTGCCGTGCTTCAATGGGATCTGTTGGAAAACTTGGTTGGTCTTGGCGTCAAACCTGCGGGCGCCTGCGACATCTCCAGCTGGGACACCTGGGTGCGTGAGCCCGCGCTGCCTGCCGGTATTGAGGATCTCGGTACCCGAGCCGAGCCCAATCTTGAACGCATTGCCAAACTTAAACCCGACGTTATTCTCATCGGTCCCACTCAGCTCGATCTGATGCCGGTGCTTGCCACCATTGCGCCGGTACTGCTCTTTAGCAACTACCGCGCCGATGCGCCTGAAAATGAAGCTGAGACGGCTCTCAAGCAGTTCCGGGAATTAGCAAAACTCTTTCAGCGCGAAGCCGTTGCTGAAGCTGAAATTGCTCGATGGTTTGCGCAAATTGACGCTTATGGCGACGCCATCCGCAAAGCTTTTGGTTTTGCTCCTCAAATTCAAGTTATCCGCTTTTCCAGTCTCACAACGCTTTTTGTTTATACGCCTAACTCTATTGCGGACTGGGTTGTGCGGCGCATGGGAATGGCGCAGCCGCTCACTCGGCCTGCAAGCGCCTATGGCCTCACGCAGGTGAGGATTCGCGACCTCAAAAATTTAACGGATGCCTATGTCATCTACATCCGTCCTTTCGCTCAAGAAGCCAAGGTGATGAATTCCATCCTATGGTGTGCCACACCATTTGCCCGCAAACATCATGTGGCACCTGCGGAACCCTACTGGAGCCATGGCGGAGCGCCCTCGATTCTGACCACTGCAAAACGCGTTACCGAAGCACTTTTGACGCTGGCTCCTTCTTATGCCGGCAGAACGGAGCAGGAGGGAACTTCAAAATGAAGACTTTCTCCATAGGTGCACTCATTGCTGCGGCGGCTGCGCTGGGTCTTTCCATTCTCTGCACCTTTACGTTAGACAATGCGCTTTCCTGGACTGACCGCGTCAATCTCATCTTCGATCCGGCGTCAGCAGAGAGTTTTGACGCATACTACTTTGCTTTTGGAACGCTTCCGCGATTTGCCGCTGCGGCCATTGGCGGCGCACTGCTCGGTTTGGTGGGGAGCCTCCTGCAGCAGCTCACTCAAAATCCCATGACTTCTCCCTTGACGCTGGGTACGTCATCGGGCGGCTGGCTTGCAGTTGTATTGATTTCCGCCTTCTTTCCCGCGGCGGCCGGCGCATGGCTTTCATTGGGGGTTTTTGCTGGGGCGCTCGCTGCCTTCGGACTCATCCTGCTTATTGCCGGTCCGCGCGGCATGACGGGGGTCGCGCTGATTATCGCCGGCATGGTTGTGAACCTTCTTTTTGGGGCCATTGCGACGGCGGTTGTGCTGCTGCGTGCTCAGTTTGTTGAAAATGTCTTCCTCTGGGGGGCCGGCGACCTCGCGCAAAACGGCTGGGGCGGCATCACTGCGCTTTTGCCGCAGACGGTTCCGGTGGTGATTCTTTTATTGATTTTTGCGCCGCGCGCACTCGCACTCATTTCGCTCGGAGACGAAGGTGCTCGGGCTCGAGTCTTGCCTATCGTGCCCGTCTTCGGTGTGTTGGCGGCTCTGGGCATCTGGCTCTCATCGGCCTTTATTGCAGCGGCCGGCGTCATCAATTTCACGGGACTCATTGCACCCAATATCGCGAGAAGAGTTGGGTTCGTCAATCCGCGCACTCAGCTCTGTGTAAGCATGCTGATTGGGGCGGCTCTCCTTTGCGCCACCGACGCAGCGGCTCAGGGACTCACCTCGCTTACCGGCAACATCGTGCCCACCGGCGTCGTGTCAGCCATTATCGGAACACCGATTTTCATCTGGATTGCCCGGAAAAGCCTCTCTGCGCTTGCGCGCGGCGGTGCGCAGCCCGGTCAGGCATCCGGCATGGAGCGGTCGTCGCTTAAGAAACTCTCCATTCCTGGGCTCATCATGCTTGCCGCAGCAATGCTGCTCCTTATCGTCCTCAACTTTACGTTCATTAATCGAGAGGGCATATGGACATTTGCACTGGCAGATAAGTTTGAACTGCTCCTGCGTATTCCTCGGTTTATTACTGCCGCTGCAGCCGGTGCCGGCTTAGCGGCTGTCATTTTGCAGCGTCTGATCCGCAATCCGCTCGCCAGTCCGGACATTCTTGGCGTTTCGTCCGGCGCAGCTTTCGCGATGGTCGTGAGTGCACTTTATTTTGGCGGCGCCGTGGGATCTCTGGGGTCGCTGACGGCTGCTGGGGGCAGCTTTGTGGTGCTCTTGGTGCTGCTTGGCCTCTCAAAATCGTCTCGTTTTTCGCCTGATGTCGTCGTCCTGATGGGTATTGCGATCTCGGCTTTCCTGGATTCCGCCGTCACGCTCGCGCTTTCGCGCGGAACCATGGAAAACTACTTTATTCTCCAGTGGCTTTCAGGCTCAACCTTCCGGACCACCCCTCTTGCCGCCGCAATGCTCTTGGGGGTTGTTCTCGTACTTATCAGCATTGCTTTTGCCGCTTCGAGAAGCATGACGCTGCTCTCGATCAGCCGAGACTTTGCGCAGTCCCGCGGGCTGTCGCTCACGCGTTCTGCGCTGGGGCTGCTCACGCTTTGTGCGCTCCTTTGCGCCTCAGCTACTGCTGCCATGGGGCCTGTAGCCTTTGTGGGACTTGTGGCGCCGCACATGGCCGTCATGATTGGTGCACGAACGGTAAAAACGGAACTCTGCACGGCAACGCTTTTAGGGGCTGCACTCGTTTCCTGGGCTGATTGGCTCGGTCAGGTGCTGATTGCTCCCGCACAGATCCCAGCGGGTACATTGGCGTCGATTATCGGCGCAGGGTACTTCCTTATTCTTTTGGTTGTTTCACGACGCTGAGTCAAATGGAGTCTGTTATGGCGCGAACGGAGAGAGATTCTCAATGAATAACTTTTGACTTCCGCCATCGTTTCTCTATGTGATTTATAGATACAAGGCAGAAGTCAAAGAACTGCCCAGCCCAAGCCGACCGTAAGTGAGCAATTTGTCTGCACTCATGACGACGAAATGCTTGGCGTAACCGTTCAGAGCGTGCAAATGAAATCGCTTAACGAAACTATCAGAGCTCAACTAATGCGGTTGAATCCCTTAATGACATGTAGCGGCGCTATTTCGCCAGGCTTCTTGAACAAATGAAAGGTCGTATAGCGGGTCCGCACGGTACGGCGGAAGTTGTCGGTACCAACGTGAATACGCTGTGTTTAAGACTTCTGTGACTCGGATTAGAGCGTTGCAGTTGATCTTGATTAGTAGGCATCCTGCGGAGCGTTTTTCCAGGAGAAAGTTGCACCGAAAAGAAGAAAGGCACAGCCAGCCCAGAAGAGGCTTTCAACGGAGAAGGATTCCGAAAGCAGCGGGAAGGCAAAGGCTGCTCCCATGGAACCAATTCGCGAGATCGTTGTCGTCAGACCTACGAGACGGGCGCGACTGCCGGCAGGAAAGAGCATGTTCGGGAAAACAAAATCCAGCGGAGTTTGAAGACCGTACGCAAGCGCAAAGAGAATGAAGGCGGAGCCCATGAGAACAGACGAATGAATATCCTGCCCCAGCGCTATGATGCCGAGCGCAAAGGCCATCAGAAAGAAAGTGCCGATAAGGACGGCCTTGGGACGTTTGGCAAGGGCAGGGTGCGTTGAGGGGAGTACGCCGATAAAGAAGCACCCATAGAGCAGCAGTACCTGAATAAAAGTACTCTCCGTATCCAGAAAGCCCGAGAGAATCTTCGTCGAGTAAAACATCAAGACGGTTGCGGGGATCGTTTGGCAGAGCCAGAAAACCGTACAAAAAAGAAAAGCTGTGAGTGTTCCTTCTTCTGCAAAAATGCCATGAGCCGCCTTCCTGTTGGAGCTGTTGGCCGCGCACCTGGCTTCGCTCCAGGCAGCAGACTCAGGAACGCTGCGGCGGCCAAACCAAAAAAAGATCGCAAGCAGTGCTTGAATCCAGAGAAATGAGAGCCAAGGAAGATCAAAGGCACGTAAAGGCCAGGAAATCAATACAGCAAAGAGTGCCCCTGCGTACCAACCGAACATCAGGAGCGAAAGGTGACGTGCACGATCTTTCGCGGGTATGAGTTCGGCGACAAGCGCCTGACCGACCGGGTAATCGCCTCCAAGCAACAGTCCCGTTACGCCTCTGAGTGCCAGCAAAGCGAGAATTGGTGCGTATCCAAGTGCTGCATCAGGCCCGTTTTTCAACGACAAGAAGGCTGCGCAGAAAAGTGTGACGAGTGCAAAACAAAGCATCGAGCCTGCAAAGAGCCTGCGTCGGCCAAAATGATCAGCAAGCCAGCCGAAAACTATCGCCCCAACAGAAAAAGTGAGGAGATAGAGGCTTGCAAATGCGCCCATCTCCCAGGCGGTAAGCCCCGGGATCATCAGGATCAGGAACGCAGCGGATCCCGTTGAATAGCCGTCGAGGAATGGCGTTCCTGCAGCGGCTGCACTGAGACGATAAGGTTGGAAAACGGTGCTGCTCATACTGCTTGCTGAAAAATGCCGATTCCAATCAGTGCTCGGTTTGAGCAGCTGCGTGGTTGTGAACGAGATTTTCGAGAATGAAGTGCCAGGCCTGAATTTTCAGCTTGGGTGAGACGAGGTCAACTTCGAATTTATGCGAATAAAAGAATCCCTCGATAGCCATGATGGCCACAAGTGCTGGTGTTCGAACATCTTCGGGTAAAGCCGCAATTCGAGCATGCAGTCTCTCGTACCAGAGTCTGACAGGACGCATGAGTTCTTCGTCGTGCACGAAATTGGAATGGATGGCGAGCCCAACCGTCGACCAGCCGTGGTTGTCATGATCAAAGCTGCGGAACCATTCGATGAAGCCCGGAACGAGCGTTTCCTCGGGAGGTCCGTCAAAAAGCGCTTCGTGCCGAGCGAGTTCCGAGGAAAGGTGTGCGGCGTACTCCTCTACCAGTGCTGCTTGCAGTGCCCGCTTGCTCTTGAAGTGGTACATGCAGGCGCCTTTACTGATGCCGGCTTTAGTTGCCGCACGCTCCATAGTGAGCGCACCAATACCTTCCTCAATGATGATGGCTTTCGCCGCATCGAGGATGGACTGTCTGGTTTTTATTGCTTTATCACTGGCCATTTGGGGAAGAAATGCACAGAGGAAAATCCATAGTAGGAGCCATTGTAGGGCTGTCGAGTGTCTCGGATAACGCGGACGACCTGCGACTTAGTAAAGGTCACAGGCCGTCGTGAACGGAGTGATTTTCACCCGCATCGATAGAATTCGATACGGGTGAAGACATTACTTCGCAGCTTCAGCTGCAGCCTTGCCGGCAATACGGCCGAACACGATGATGTCCGTATAGGCATTGCCGCCCAGACGGTTTGTGCCGTGCGTGACGCCCGTCACTTCACCCG
>OGQE01001747.1_pt1 | contig 18446 bp, 16 predicted proteins | sample 1553131 | NCBI WGS metagenome assembly OGQE01 (sample SAMEA2579929, study PRJEB22360) | human gut metagenome | biome: human gut; feature: human-associated habitat; material: faeces | place: Denmark | collected 2008/2010
GCACGATGGGCACGTAGCCCGCAACGAACGCCGCGATGATGAGCACCGGCAACGCGAAGCGCACGTAGCCGCGAGCCCAGCGAGGAAAGCGCGTGCCCTCGCCCGTGTCGGCCTCGCGCAGAAACGCATCCCAACCCCAGCCCCGCTTGGACGTGCAGAACAGCAGGAACACCAGAGCGCCCAGCGGCAGCACGTTGTTCGACATGAGGAAGTCCTCGATGGCCTGGATATTGCCGATACCCGGCACCTCCACGCCCGCCCACACGTTGAAGCCCAGTACGCACGGCAGCGACAACAGCGCCAGCGCGATGCCGTTCACCAGGCAAGCGCGGTTGCGCGACCAGCCCCACTCGTCCATGCTGAAGCTCATGATGTTCTCGAACACCGCCACCACCGTGGACAGCGCGGCGAAGCTCATGAACAGGAAGAACAGCGTGCCCCACAGCTGCCCCACCGGCATCTGGCTGAACACGCTGGGAAGCGTGATGAACACCAGGCCGGGGCCGCTGCCCGGCTCCACCCCGAACGCGAAGCACGCCGGGAAGATGATGAGGCCCGCGCTGGCGGATGGACGCCCCCCGCCATGATGGCCACGAGCGTGTCCAGCCCCGCGACGCGCAGCGCCTCGCCCGTAAGGCGGTAGCGTTTATCGATGTAGCTGCCGAAGATGGACATGGACCCCACGCCCACCGACACCGTGAAGAACGCCTGGCCCATAGCCGCGAACACGGCATCGACGAACGTCCCCCACCCGCCTTCGAACAGCTTCGCGAAATCGGGCATGAGATAGAACGACAGGCCCTCTTCGGCGCCCGGAAGCGTGACCGCGCGCACCACCAGCACGGCAAGGACGGCGAACAGGGCGGCCATCATCGTCTTCGTAATGCGCTCCACGCCGTTGCGCAAGCCGGCCCGCGTCACTAACACGCCTATCAGCACTACGACCAGCATGAACGCGACCATCATAAGCGGGTCGGCCAGAAGCCCGTTGAACACCCCTTCGACGGCGCCGGCGTCCAGGCCCTCGAACGTGCCCGCGCCGCTGAACGCCATGAACGCCAGCATCCATCCGGCAACCGTGGTGTAGAACATCATCAGCAGGTAATTGCCCGCAAGGGCCGCCCACTTGAACCGATGCCATTTCGACCCGGCCGGCTCCAGCTCGTCGAAGCTGCGCGCGACGCCCTTCTGGCTCGCCCGGCCCACCGCGAACTCCATCACGAGAATGGGCAGCGCGAACACCACCAAGAACAGCAAATACAAAAGCACGAATGCCGCGCCCCCGTACTGCCCCACGATGTAAGGGAAGCGCCACACGTTCCCCAGCCCGATGGCGCATCCCGCGCTGATCAGGATGAACCCTAAACGGGATCCGAATTTCTCACGTACCATACGTCCTCGCTTATCGAAAGCGCCCAGACTGAACAGTCCGGACGCGCAAAAAACAATGCGAGCAGTGTAGCGGAAGACGGCAATGAAGCCAATTGGCAGTTCGGCAGCGCACGGTGCACGGCCTGCCCTAACCGTGCACCTGCCCGCCCTTTACCTGCGTAGACGACTTTACCGTTAACCGAGTTATCTGTTTATCAGATGACTGCTGTCCAAAACTACGAATGACCAAACCCCTTGTTTCAATCTAGGCATCCGTTGATAATGCTTTCACCCCACTGAAGAGAGGAGAGCCCGTGCTCATGCGAATGCAATCGCCCCAACCCACGCGCCCTGGTGCCTGCCTTCATCTGCATTCAGTTCTCCCGCTGCCATAAGCGCGCCGAGAGCATTGCATGCGAAGACGGGAAGCCTATGGCTTCTTTTTTTACCCTTAGCACCCCTCATCGAGACAAAGGACCAAACCCATGACTATCCGCACCGCTTCACATGAAACCCCCGCCGGATCGCGCTCGTCGCGAGCCCGCCGCGCCGCCGCAGCCCTTGTCGCCTGCTTGGCCGTCGCCCTGCTCATCCTGCCCGGCTGTACGTCGACCGGCGGCTCCAATGCCGAAACTATCCGAGTCGGCGTGTGCGCAGGACCCTATCAAGACATGTTCGAGCAGGCCATCGAACCCTCTCTGACCGAGCAGGGCTACTCGGTTAAGTACGTCGAATTCTCCGACTACGTGCAGCCGAACAATGCTCTGGCCGACGGCGAGATCGACCTCAACCTGTTCCAGCATGCGACCTATTTGGAGAGCTTCTCCAAACAGCACAACCTCGACCTCGCATCCATCGTCGAGGTGCCCACCGCCGCCATGGGCGTGTTCCTGGGCAAAGCCGGCTCGCTCGATCAACTGCCCCCGAACGCAACCGTCGCCATTCCCAATGACGACACCAACCTGTCGCGAGCGCTGCGCGTGCTGCAGCAGGCGGGCCTCATCACGCTGGATGCCTCCGTCGACCCCGCGAAAGCAGGGGTGAACAACATCGCGGAGAACCCGCGTGGCCTTTCCTTCCAGCAGGTCAACGCTGAAGTGCTGCCCACCGTGCTGGACAGCGTGGACGTCGCGGTGATCAACGGCAACTACGCCATCGGCGCCGGCCTCGACCTTGCCGACGCGGCTTACGTCGAGCAGCTGTCCGAGGGATACTACAACGTCATCGCCGTGCAGGGCGCCGATGCCGACGCCGAATTCGCCCAGGCTGTGAAAGGAATCGTGCAATCCGATGCGTTCAAAAGCGTCATCGACGACCCCGACAACATCTTCGCCGGCTTCGGCAAGCCCAGCTCGTACTAGGCAATCGTCGCAAAGGAAGGTCGTTCCATGATAGAGCTGAAGAACATCCAGGTCGAGTTTTCCCGAGACGGGGCTTCCGCCACCGCGGCCGTCGACGACGTGAGCCTGACCATCCTGGAAGGCGAGGTGTTCGGCATCATCGGGTCGAGCGGTGCCGGCAAGTCGACGCTTGTGCGCACCATCAACCTCCTGCAAAAGCCCACGTCGGGAGATATCGTGATCGACGGCGCATCCATCGTAGGGCAGACCGGCGCCCGTTTGCGCGAAACGCGCTGCGGCATCGGCATGATCTTCCAGCACTTCAACCTATGGAATGCCAAGACCGTCTACGACAACGTTGCCTTTCCTTTGAAGTGCGCCCGTTGGAGCAAGCAGGACATCGAGGAGCGCGTCGTCGAGCTGCTGGAGTTCGTGAACCTGGAGGAGAAGCGCGACGCGTACCCCCAAACGCTGAGCGGCGGACAGAAGCAGCGCGTGGCCATCGCACGCGCACTGGCCGCCAACACGCGCATCCTCCTGTGCGACGAGCCCACCAGCGCGCTCGATCTCGAAACCACAAAATCGGTGCTCGACGTGCTGAAACGCGTGAACCAGCAACTTGGCGTGACCATCGTGGTCATCACCCACGAGCTTGACGTGGTGAAAGGCATCTGCGACCGCATCGCAGTGATGGACGGCGGACGCGTGGTGGAGCAAGGCGAAACCTACGAGGTGTTCTCCAACCCGCAGTCCGAGATGCTGCGAGGCCTGGTGCGGCACTCCCAGAACTTCGCCCTGCCAAGCGGCGCGTTCGAGCAAAACGGCTCTATCATCAAGCTCACCTACGCGGGAGAAAACGCCACCGAACCCGTGCTATTCGATGCAGGGAAGCTGTTCGACGTGCGCCTTTCCATCCTGCACGGCAAGATCGAGTACATCAACGAGAAGCCCTTCGGCATTTTGTACGTGCGAGCCGAGGGCGCCAACGACCAAATCGACCGAGCGACCGCGCATCTGAGAGGGCAGGTCGAGCATCTGGAGGTGTTGAAGCATGCCGGATAACATCAGCGAGATTCTACTCGAGGTGGGCAAAACGCTGGGAGAGACCGCGTTCATGTGCAGCATCGCGCTGGTCATCGCCATCGTGGCTGGCGGCGCGCTGGGCATTTTGCTCTACGCTTCCAGCACGCACCTGTTCATAAACAGCCCCTTGCTCAACAAGGTGCTGGGCGCGACGGTGAACGTGGTGCGCTCCATCCCGTTTTTGATTCTGCTCATCTTCCTGCTGCCGCTGTCGGCCTTGGTAGTGGGCACCAAAATCGGCACCGAGGCGGTGGTGATCCCCTTGGCCGTCGCGGCGGTGGCCTTCTTCGCGCGGCTGAGCGAGGCGTCGTTGGCCGAAGTCGACAAGGGCATGATCGAGGCCGCGTTCGCCAGCGGAGCCGGCAAGCTGAGAACGATGTTCTGCATCGTGCTGCCGGAAGCGCACGTGCCGCTGGTGAAAGACATTACGATCACCGCCATCTCGCTGCTGGGATTCTCGGCCATGGCAGGTCTTGTGGGAGGCGGAGGCCTGGGCGACCTCGCGTATCGCTACGGCTACCAGCGTTACCAGTACGACGTGATGACCGTGGCCGTGATTCTGTGCGTCATCCTCGTACAGATCGTGCAGACCATCGGCGACGTGGCGTCCGACCACATCGACCATCACGAGCGCTAAACCGACGCTTTCATGCTCCTATATGCAAGAATCTGGTCTGAATAATTGCGTTCGGATCCGATTCTTGTATGCGAAGACACTGCTACGTGGTGCGCTTACTTGTTGAGTTCAACAACTCAATCTATGATATAACCTGTTTTTACTCCGCATTTCCCCGACTCGATGGGAGATGATGGGATTCACGGCAAGGGCACTCTACCATGCACCGAAATTCAAGTCAGAAACCAATCAGTATCCGGCTTTAATGGCGGTGATGGTCAGCTCGCCACGGTTCGTGTACCCGAGCGCCGTGAAAAACTCGGATATGCAGGGGCGCACAGTGGTCTCGCTCGGTCCGAGCCGTTTGGCGATATCTTGTTTAGTGGCGCCTAGACAAGAAGGAACAATCCCACTGCCATGTCAGGTATGGTAATCTCACAACACCGTATAACCTCGAACCATCCAGAACATCGATAAACTACTTCAAAGACAAAAGAGGCGCGGCACGATTGCAGGGGCATTGATGACAGGAACACTACCAAAACAGCATAAAGCGGCGCGCATTATCGAGCATATCGTCCTTGTACTCGCACTGGTCTGGGCCGGCGGCTGTACCCTCATATGGACGCAAATAGACATGCCCCACAGCATCGTGAACACGACATCCTCTGACGGCACCTGCGAAGTGGCCATCGGCGAACTGGGCTCGCCCATGTTCTTCGGCCCAAGCACCATCACGATCAAAGTCTCCTGGGACACCGATTCCAACATCATCGGAGCCGAGAACGTCACAGAAATCAAGACGGACCTGCACAACGACGGCAAATCATTGAACTCGGACAACTTCACCGTAACCTGGCACGGCAACATCTCAACCGTCACCACCCATGGCGAGGAACAGTCGGACCAGAGCTACACGTTCAACTGGAAATAACCACCCCGGACATCGCGCCTCTCCGAGAATAGTCCTCACGGCCGAGCAGATCCCACAGGGGCATAAACATGAAAATCATGACTACCATCATCATGCGCACCTCCGATGATAATCGTGGTCAGCTGTTTTTGGCTTTGTTCCAAGGCTTTCAATTTTTGGGAAACCTGCCGATTACCCTCGTCTTCCACGAGGCACCTACAGGCACCCAAAAATAATCCGGGAACGTTCCACCACCCTGCCGGCGCTCAGCGTCTTCGCCGACCGGCACGGAAAAGTGCAATACCCCCTGTGGTTTCATGATGTTCCGCCTGGGTGGTGCCCAGAAGCATTCGCCCGGCAGCACGTCTCCATGGCGGACAATAGACAGAACGATACGCGGCCCATACAACCGTCCCAGCCGCCAATGACATCCCAAATCCATCCCGAATCCCACAGGCCTATTGCAGACAGCCCAGATCAGCTGGCTCATAGTCCAAAGCCGCCTGCGACGCCACCGTCCCAATGGCAGGAACGGTCAGCTGCGCAGTATGATTTCCGCCCTGTCGGCCAGTTCCCGTTCGCGCACGCCCATAGCAGACAGGATCGCTTGTCTCCGCGATGGCATGGCGGAGGTCGCCCGTGCGACCAATGCGGAGAAGCGACCGAACAATTCCAAGTAATCGTCCTTGTCAAGCAAATAGCCAAGATCACCGATGGCCTGGTACACGTTCTCGTTAGCGCGCCCATCGTACCGGGCACAATAGCAGCGCTCGTCATGCGCGCACAGGTTGCGGTAGAACACCAGTCTGTTGAAGATGCTGTCCAACCGCTTGATGGTGATACGCCGCGGCCCGTCGTGCGTGTCCGCATACAAACCGGTGAAACTTTCGGCGACCGCCAATCGGACGGCCGGGGACTGGACTTGGAAGAACCATACCGTCTGGCCGAAAGAAAGATCGTTGGCCAGCACCCACAACGGGACCTGGCCGTTGTGGTCTTCCATGCAATGGCGGATATACGCCTTGCCGCCATAGTCGCCCCTGTTACGCGGGTTGCCGTCCAACTCAAGTATCCGCTTGAAGACCTTGTCGATCAACGCCACGGCGCTCGGACGGCGCCTGGAATCATAATAGTCGGGATTGAGATACGGGTTGACCTCGTCGGGGTGCAGCCTGGTGAACTCATGCGCGCATACTGCCTTGAGCGCGGCCTCCGCCCGTGTGATGGCGGAAAACAACAGTTCACGCAACTCACGGTCGAACAGGAACAGGGCGTACAGATCATCGAAACGCGCGCCCGTCCCGTACCGGTCATCACCAGCGGTCAGGCATGCCTTTCAGTCGAGGAACAAATCCTTGTAGCCATTGACGATCGGATAATAGCCCTCGCGCCTGAGCACATGACCCGCACCGGCATCGACAGCCATGCCACGGGAGCGCAAAATGCGCAGCTGTTCGTCCACACTCCTGTAGGGCTTGCGCAACGACATGAATTCGACCTCCCCCAATCCGGCGATGAAAGCACTGAGGCCACCCCGCATCCACGGGATGGCCTCAGCGAACCGAACGAAGTCCAGCTTATTTCGCTGTTACAGAACAGCGCCGATCCCCCGCGAATGCAACCCAGCCGGACGTCGAGTGAGATGAAACCTCCATATCATTATTCCAAAGGCACACGCCGATCTATCAAGGCCACCACCAGAAAAACCCAAACGCCTCCAAAAAGAGACGACGCACGCCTCCACGAGACTGAATTGCGCCCCGTTTGTTGGACGTTGTTAATTGGGATACAGGGTCAGACCGCGAGGGACATGCTCCGGAACTCCTCCGGGGTGCGTCCCTCGAGTCGTATCTGGCGTCGTCTGGTGTTCCAATGCACGATGTACGAGTCGAACTCTCGGCCGCGGTAGAACTCGTCCTTCGAGTGGCCGAAGACCTGCTCGGTCGCCGCGTTGTCCAAGCAGTTGCCCTTGCGGCTCATGGACTGGCGGATGCCGAGGCGTCCGAGCTCGTCCCTCCACCATTGGTGCTGGTACTGCCATCCCATATCTCCCGTACCATCGGCTCCACGTCCGGCCTGGACACGTGCGCCGGGCGCGACAGGTGGTGGTAGTACGTGGATTTCGGCAGCCCGGCTATCCTCAGGAGGTGGGCGAGCCGGTGTCCCCGCCCTGCGAGCAGTCGGACGACGGCGCTTCGCTCGCGCCACGTGACTTGGACGCCCGCAGGGCCCGGAGTTTTTCCAGGTACGCGACCTTCGCCTTCAGATAGGCGACCTGTTCGGCGAGCTCCTGCTCGAGCGTCGGTTCGGGCTTCGGTTTGGATTTCGAGCCTCTGGGCCTGCCCTTGGGCCTCGGCCCGAGCGCCTCCGGACCTCCGGCCCGGTACTCGCGGCACCAGCGTTCCAGGGGTGTGACGCTCGCGATCCCGTGCATGGCCATGACCTCCGCCTTGGTCAGACCGTTCTCGACGTGGTCGCGCGCCGCGGCGACCTTCGTCTCCCCCACGTATACCGTATAGTCAGGAACGCTTTTATACCTGTTCTTATCTTCCGTATGAACCACATACACCGTTGGATAATGAAGACGCGTTCTCTCGGACATCGATACCCCCTTTTATCCCTATCTCGCTTATGTATGGCAGATACACCTCGGAAAAGCGTACTTAGGGGGTATGAGAACAGCTGTCATGACAACCTGACCTGCCATATATAAGCGAGATGTCTCAGGATAAAGCACGGAATCTACCATACGTAAGCGGGATAACCAAGCTTAAGCGCTCGTACGACACATTTTTGTGCACAAGACATCCCTCCGCAAGCGTCATCCGACCGCCTGGTGGCACGTTTCATATGCACAGAGAAAACACAGCCCGCAAACACCACACTCGAAGCATGACGCCAGTGGCTTTAAGGTAGAACCACGCCGATTCTGCTTGCTGATTAAGGTAGGCGATACGGGCTTTCTCTGGCATTCGTTGTCGACGGAAGCCCATTTGGCGGATCGCATGTTCCTCCTTTTCGGGTATGGAGGGAGTGTTCGGGCACTGGAGTGAGCATAACGTAATCATGAGAGAGCAGGCAAAATAACTACGGCAGCTTCGATCTTGCGCGTTCCGCCCCTCTCGGTCTTCCCTCGGCGCATCTCTACGAAGTGCTTGACGGTAATTTCTTCCAAGGTGAAATCAGCTAGTGGGGCAAGTGTTTCTGTATCTGTGCATTCTTGGACCATCCGTGTTCATGATCAGTCTCGGGTCGAATCTGGTCTTCTCCGACGCCAACCCTCGCAAGATTGTAAAACGAGGCTGCACCACGCTCATCGCTTTTCTTCTGTTGAATATCGTGCGCGATGGGATTCCCGATGTAGTCGTTGCATTGACTGGCCACCCCAGTACTCTCGACACGTTTGGATACGATATTTTTGCGTCCGATATTCTGGGATTTGCGGGTTTCGTATTCCTGTTTTTTCGCACTTGTCAAACATTTTCACATTGTTTCATTGGCTACGCCGCTGATTTCGTTATGCATGTTGACGGTTAACGATCTGATTCCGCCATTGCACAATGTCCATTGGACTTTACGTACAGAAGCGGCTTGTCGCACGCGCTTCTAAAGCCTGATTTCGCATGCGCACATCCGCAAAGTCACGCAAATACTAGTTAGCGCAACACTACTTGGTGAGATTTGTTCCCGATGTTTTCCGTATAGTACCTTAGGTCACCCCTTTTTGGTATTTTCTTCTGTTAGATATGCCACACGAGGAATATCTTTTCGGAGTATACGAGATTAGGGAAAATATGGTCAACCACCATAAAATGATTAATGCTGCAATCGCAACGCTTGCGACTTGCGCCATGTTGCTGCCGGTAGCGGGCAGCGCCAATGCTGACGAATCCTCGAATACCGCCGTACTTGGTGCCGGCTATACGGCCACCAAGATTTCGCATCCCAAAGCAGGGCTGGGCGAAGACGACGGTATCGTAAACGTTTTGAACGGTGAATCCATTGATGATCTCACGCAGGGTTTGCCCGAGCGTGGTCAGAACTATTCATGGGCTTCGGCCGGCTACGGCGACTGGATGTATGTGGGCACCTGCTATTCCGCAATGGGTTCCACGCTGAAATACATGGCTAACACCATGGGCACCAAGTATGCCAGCATCAAGGCCGCTTTGGATGTTGCGTTCAACGGCGAGCTGTTCCTCGACAATGGCGAGAACCACAGCTTGCTGCTCAAGATCAACGTCAAGACCGGTGAAGTGAAGATCATCGTCAATGCGATTGGCGGAGAGCATGCGGTCAACGGCTATCGTGCAGCCGTTGAATTCCATGACAAGCTGTACTTTGCTGCCGCCGCAAAGGGTCAGCCGTACCTGCTGGAAGTTGATCCGAGCAGTGGTGATGCCACTGAAATCGTGTATCGTTCCGCTGCCATGACCACTGGTCTGAAGAAGGGCTACACTGCTGGTATCCGTGGTTTGACCGTGGTCAACAATCAGCTTATCGCCAGCATGATCACCGACAACGGTGCCGCTATCGTGGCTTCCTCTAACCCGTCCGCAGGTCAGGATTCTTTCGCCACCATCGCCACTCAGGATAAGGGCTTGTACAACTATCCGGCATGTGCTGTGACCGACAACGTGTTCGGTGGCTGCGTATGGGATATGGTCGGATTCAAGGGCAACTTGTATGTCACCGTGGTGACCGGCAAGGGCAAAAACACCAAGCAGTCCTTCGCTTTGCTCCGTGGCACGCAGGATGAGAGCACCGGCAAGTGGACCTTCAAGCCGCTGGTCGGCGATCCGGCAGACGGCGCCAAGTACGAGTGGGGCTTCGGAGCGAGTCGTTCCGGCGCAGCCAACATGGTGGTATACAAGGGCCACCTGTACATCGGCGGCTACAACGATCCGATGAACGCTTTGGAGAAGGCCATGCAGATGGATTTCTCCGATCTGTACAAGGATCTGGAGAGCCCGGTCAACCTGTGGCGTATGGACGTTGACGAAGACGGCAACGAAAACTTCGAAATGCTCGCCGGCGAAGCCAACAACAAGTACTTCAGCGATTCCAAAGGCACCATCGATGGCAATACCATGCTGTCCGGCTTGGGCGACAGCGACGAGCAGAGCCGTCACCTGAACCAGTATGTGTGGCGTATGCAGTCCTACAACAGCAAGCTGTACGTCGGCACCTTCGACATCAGTGATCTTGCATACCCGGCAACCCAGTTCGCCAACGGCGACATTCTGAAGCGTACTCCGGAAGAGTGGAAGAAGCAGATCGAATACATCAAGATCTTCTTCGACTCTCTGAAGAAGAATGACCAGAACGGCACTTCCGGTACTATCGGCACGGACTCTCAGGAAGCCTCCAAGCCTTCCGAGTCCGAATCTCAGGAAACCACCAAGCCGAGCGATGATGACATCATGCCGTTGAACGAAGGTGAAGCATCTGAGAGCGATCAAGCTGCACAGGCAGTTGAAGAAGCCGGCAAGACCGACGAAGTGGCCGCTGACGTGGCTACCATGCAGCAGCTGCTGGAGGACATGGGCGCTGATCTCAACTCCAAGCAGACCGACGTGGTCTCCCCTGACGGTGTCGCTCCGCAGGCCGCTGAAACCTACACGCTCGACGATCGTTACCAGTTCCTCGCATCCCTGCAGCGGCTGCTCGACCTGTACAACAAGAACAAGCAGTATCTGCCGGAATTCATTACCAACGAGCTCGACAAGTGGCTTACCGAAGAGAATCTGGAGAACTTCATCGACTTCGTGGGCGTGCTCAGCTACCTGCATTACTCCAACGATGAGACTCGTGGCTTTGACCTGATCGTCTCCTCCGATGGCACGAACTTCCAGACCATCAGCCGTAACGGTTTCGGAGATAACAACAACCACGGTCTACGCGTGTTCGCCGTCACCGATTCCGGTCTGGCAATTGGCACCGCAAACCCATACCATGGCACTCAGGTGTGGCTGCTGAATGATGGTGAAATCAAGAATGCTGAGCTGACGAATGGCGATGCATTCGACTACGACAAGTATGATAGCGATAAGAAGAGCGCCAACGCCAACGGTCTGACCGTTGGCATCAACCCCAATGGCAATACCGTGGAAGACGTGCAGTACGACTACCAGTCACTGACCGCCGGCACGGATTACACCGTGGCCGATGACGGTTCCATCGTGTTGAGCAGCGCATTCCTCAATGGTCGCGAAACCGGCAGCACCGGTTCTGTGGTGGTGTTCTACAACCAGGGTGCACGCGTGCGTTTCACTGTGACTATCAAGGACAGCACTCCGAACGCACCGAAGAAGGATGATGACAAGCAGAATACGAAGCCTGCCGCACACAAGAAGGCAAACACTGCCAACACCGGTTCCAACGTAATCGGCGTTGTTGTGGTGGTCGCTGTTCTGGTTGTTGCAGCAGGGGCATTGTTCGTGTTCAAGCGCAAGCGTTCCTGAATTGCCAGAGCCTGTTCTTAGGACTCATTCCTAAGTTCGTCCGCAAATAACAATCCCGCATGATCCGGTTCGCCGGAATCATGCGGGATTTTTTATTTTGCAGAGATCGCCTATCTCACGTCATGTCAAACTGCTATCACAAGCTGATTTCAATGTGCGATATGCAACCATGTGGAAGTTCCGATACGGAAACCATTGAAAATGGCACGCAATCCTACAAATAACAGATTCACGGCAAGCCACAGCAACGCCATACGCAGCGCGGAAGACGCCTGCATCGCATCGCATATCCAACCAATCACAGCAAGACAGGGCACATATATTGCAGCCGTCGCCGTACACGTCAATGCAAGATACCGGTAATCCCCTGCCCCAATCAGAATGCCATCAACAGCCCACATCCAACCAGCCAACGGCAATGTCACGCCAACAACCACCATACCGACAGTGAGCAAATGCTGGATCTCAATCGACTGAGAAAACAGCGGGGACGCACACCATCCGGCAATCATCAAACCAATACCGATTACCGTTCCTCCGCATAATCCTGCCCTGCCAGCGATTCTCGTCAAACGCATGGCTTCATCCTCTTGACGGGCACCAATCTGCGCGGCAACCAACGTCTGACCGGCAATACCAATGGCATCAAGCATGTTCAACACGAAATTCCAACTGGAATTCACCACCTGATACGCAGCCAACACTTCCACGCCCATATGCGTAGCCAGCACCACATTCGCCACCAGGCATGCGCGCAACGCAAGCGTGCGCAAGAACAACACCGCACCATCGCCAGCACTGTTCAACACTCCTGACAAACGCGGCCGTAAACGGGCACCTTCCGCACGAGTCCACAACACAGCAGGAACAATCAGCACTACCGCCATAAACCATTGCGAAATCAGGGTGGCCACTCCGGAACCAAACACACCCCAACCGAATCCGAGAATAAACAGCAGATCCAGCAACGTATTGAGTATCGCACCCAGCGTAGCAGCTACCAACGTGATGCGAACCTTCTGCAGTCCGCGGAAAATACCGTTGGCCGCATACACCAGCAACATGCCGGGAATACCGAACACCACGGCACGCACGTAGTCAACCGCGTTATGCAGCACACTCCCTTGGGCTCCCATGGCCATGCACAACGGGCGTGCAATAACGAACAGCGCCACAGACACCACCACGCCAATGATTCCAGCCAGCCACAGACCATCAACGCCTGCTTCCAAGCCTTCTCTCCGCTTGCCGGCGCCCAAAAGACGCCCCACCTGCGATGTGGTGCTATACGCAAGGAACACACATAGCCCCACTACAGTGAGCACAATGGTTGACCCGACCGACAGACCGGCGAGCGCCTGCCCGCCAATATGTCCGACGATGGCGGTGTCGATGAGCACGAATGCTGGTTCGGCGATAAGTTGCCCGAACGTTGGTATGGCCAGTGTGAGAATGGTGCTGATGGTGGTGCATGATGCGTTGTTTGCGGTATCTGTTTCGTGAGTGTTCTGCGAAGTTGATGTGGTCATAATCGTAAGCGTCTGGTGTGTTGGGAACTGCATGTGCAGTGTAAGGTCACGTGTTTCATCATCGCCGTTGATTGCTCAGATTTTGGCTATGTCTGTTTTGCGCTATTTGAGAATGTCGTTGAAGGTTTTCGCTGATTGTCTGCATAAAGGTAGAGGGGCATATAATTCCCGAACCGCTCGTGACGCATAGTCCAAGCTCCTGCGAGACCCATTCGACCCCATCCAAACCCTAGTGGATTCCCGAATCCGCCTTCGCAGTAATACTTCATGTGACCGTCGAACTTAGCCCCGAACGCGTCAATGGGCTACCGCCTGGTCTCAAGCCCATGAGACACTAGGAACCATGACTACAGTTATCATGCGCACCACTGAAGGCGACATCAAGATCAACCTGTTCGACGACAAGACCCCGGAAACCGTGGCCAACTTCCTCGGCCTCGCCACTGGCGAGAAGGAATGGGCCGACCCATTCACCGGCCAGCCGAGCCACAAGCCGTTCTACGATGGTCTGACCTTCCACCGCATCATCAAGGATTTCATGATCCAGGGCGGCTGCCCGCTGGGCAACGGCACTGGCGGCCCGGGCTACAACTTCGATGATGAAATCGTTCCAGGACTGACCTTCGATCGCCCATACCTGCTGGCCATGGCAAACGCCGGCCTGCGCCGCGGCATGGACGGCAAGATCCACGGCACCAACGGCTCCCAGTTCTTCATCACCACCGTGCCAACCGAATGGCTCAACGGCCATCACACCATTTTCGGCGAAGTCGCGGATGACGAGTCCAAGGCCGTCGTCGACAAGCTCGACTCCGTGGCAACTGACCGTTCCGATGCTCCGCTCGAGCCGGTCGGCATCACTTCCATCGAAGTGCTGAAGTAAGTTTCGCATCAACAAGACTTACGGCAAAACAATGAAAAGCTCCTCGCGTGAGGGGCTTTTCATTATCTCCGAGAGAATCTACAGCAGTTCAGATGAGTCTCACGACCGCACTGATCGTGTCATATTTTGCGTAAACGAGGTTCGGCGGAGTCCTTGGCACCGGTGATACGATACACATCGAACACGCCTTCAATCTTGCGCACTGCGGCAAGCAAAGTATTCAAATGCTGGGGGTCGGCCATTTCGAAGCTGAATTGGCTAGTGGCCACACGATCGGTTCCCGTGGAAATGGAGCCGGAAATAATGTTCACTCCATGGTCGGAAAGCACGCGCGTCACGTCGCTCAGCAGATGCGGGCGATCGAGCGCCTCCACCTGAATCTTGACCATGAACACGCCCTTGGTACTCGTCCACTGCACGTCAACCACACGTTCCGGCTGACGCTTCTGCAAGTCCAGCATGTTCTGGCAGTCCACACGATGCACGGACACGCCCTGATTGCGGGTGATGAAGCCGATGATGTTGTCTCCCGGCACCGGCATGCAACATCGGGCGAGCTTGACCCAAATGTCTCCCACGCCCTTGACGGAAATGCCCAGCGAGCTGGTGGTCTTCTTGGTGCGTTCCACCTGCTTGAGCGGCAGAGCCTCCTGCTCCACCTCCTCATTCACCTCGTCGCTGCCCGCATCACGGACCAGATGCGAGATGACATTCTGCGTGGAAATCTGCCCTTCGCCAATCGCCACGAACACGGCTTCGGCATTGGCGAGATTCAGCTCATCAGCAACACCGACCAACGCCTCGGGAGTCAGCAGAGTCGCAATCGGAAGATTGCGCTTGCGCATGGCTCGTGTCAGCTCGTCACGACCTTCTTCGATGGCCTCGGTACGACGCTCCTTGCTGAACCATTGGCGAATTTTGTTGCGTGCCTTCGGGCTCTTGGTAAAGCTCAACCAGTCACGAGACGGACCAGCCGATTCGGACTTCGACGTAAGCACCTCGACGGTGTCGCCGTTTTCAAGCTTGGTGTCGAGCGGTACCAGACGTCCGTTCACGCGGGCGCCCATGGTACGGTGGCCGACTTCGGTATGCACCGCGTAAGCGAAATCGATCGGTGTCGCCTCGGCAGGCAACGATACGATCTTACCTTTTGGAGTGAACACGTAGACTTCGGCAGCACCCAGATCTTCCTTCAGGGAGCCAAGGAATTCATTGGAATCCGGGGTCTCACTCGTCCAGTCGGCGAGCTGCTGAATCCACTTGAAATTGTCAGCCTCGCTCAGCTCCTGGTTCTCGCCACGTTTACGATCGGACTTATCGGGCGAGCTCAGCGCACGGCCAGCTTGACCGTTCTCCTTGTACTTCCAATGCGCGGCGATACCGAATTCCGCACGGCGATGCATGTCCCACGTACGAATTTGAATCTCGACAGGCTTGCCGCCAGGACCCACCACCGTGGTATGCAGGCTCTGGTACATGTTGAGCTTTGGCATGGCGATGTAATCCTTGAAACGGCCCGGAACGGGGTTCCAACGCGCATGCACCGCACCCAACGCGGCATAGCAATCCTGAATCGTGTCGACGATGATGCGCACACCCACCAAATCGTAGATATTCGCAAAATCATGACCACGTACGATCATCTTCTGATAAATCGAGAAATAGTCCTTCGGACGTCCCGTTACGTACGCCGTAATGTTCTGTTCGTCAAGATCTTCGTTGATCTCCGCGAGAATCTGCTTCAAATACACGTCTCGCTGGCCTGCGCGACGGGCCACCAGCACCACGATCTCGTTGTAGATCTTCGGATAGAGCACTTTGAAGCTGAGCTCTTCCAATTCGGTTTTGATCGCGTTCATGCCGAGACGATTGGCAAGTGGCGCGTACACGTCAAGCGTTTCATGCGCTTTCTTCTGCGCGCTCGGAGTTTTGACGTAACGCCAGGTACGCGCGTTGTGCACACGGTCGGCGAGTTTGACGACCAGCACACGCACGTCGCGGCTCATCGCGACCACCATCTTGCGAATGGTTTCGGCTTGCGCGGAATCGCCGTATTCCATCTTGGAAAGCTTGGTGACGCCATCGACCAAACCGGTCACGGTATCGCCGAACTCGGCGCGGCACTCATCGAGCGTATAGTCGGTGTCCTCAACCGTGTCGTGCAACAGGCCGGCGGCCACAACCAACGGTCCCATGCCGAGATCGGCAAGAATCTGCGCCACGGCCAACGGGTGGATGATGTACGGCTCGCCCGATTTGCGCCGTTGCGAAGAATGCTGCTTGACCGCACGCTCATAAGCGCGCTCAAGAATGCTTATGTCCTCATCGGGATGATGGTATTCGCACATCTTCAGGATCGGCTCAAGCGGATCAAGCGGATTCGTGCTGATCTCGCAGCCCAACATTCGGGCAGAATGAACCTCACGCTCAACGTCACCCATCGTCCACCTCCTCGCTCGCAATGCTCCCTATACTACCCGCGCCTCACCGTGCATCCGAGGCATCCGACCGCGTGTTGCACGGCCAAATACCCCCGAAACCATTGAGATGTCAGCGTTTGCCGATTCCTCTGCGACTAAGCCAGTGCGTTCAGCTCAGGAAGCCACGCCTGTGGAACCAAACCCACGCTCAGCGCGATCCGACCCAGGCAGCGTTTCCGCCTCGATGAACTTCGCTTCGACGTAACGCTGAATAACCAGCTGCGCGATACGGTCTCCCGGATGGAACGTCACGGTGTGTTCCGGATCAAGATTGATCAGCGGCACCTTGATCTCACCACGGTACCCCGCGTCGATGGTTCCCGGCGCATTGAGCACAGTCACACCCTGCTTGACGGCAAGACCGGACCGTGGATGCACCAGAGCCACGTAACCCGCTGGAAGGGCGATCGCCACTCCTGTAGGCACCAGTGCCCGCTGGAACGGCTTCAGCGTGACTTCCTCCGTAGTGTGCAGATCAGCGCCAGCGTCACCGGCATGGGCATAATACAATTCCGCCGGATGGTCAGGATCCAGCGACTTTACCAGAACCTCAACGTTTTCCGGTTCGTTATATGCTTCGTCGAACGCCATCAGGCAGCGCACTCCTGACACACCGGCTGACCGTCGTCAGTGGTGTAGGCAAGCTGGCTACGATGCTTCACCAGGAAGCATTCGGAGCAGATGAACTCGTCACCCTGCATAGGAATGACGGTCACCGAGGCGTCCTCATTGCTGAGGTCCGCACCGGGCAGCTCGTAGTCTTCGGCGATGGCGTTCTCGTCATCGTCCATATCGTTGGAAGTGTTCTGGGAGCTCTTGCCCAAAGCCTGGAGCGACTCCTCGTCCTCGTCTTTGTTGCGCGGGGAATCATAATCCTGTGCCATCGAGATTCCTTTCGTCATCTATGGTGCTTATGCGCCATAGAATACATGACTTTTCCCCCGCTAGGATACACGAATTGAAATACTCGTAAAATCCGACACGTGGGGCACAATGGAATAAACAGAAATTCTTGAAGGAAAGTGGTGTGTTGTGCCTGGGAATTCACTCGAGGAAGCGCGGTTCGATCATGTCAGCGACACCGGTGAACTCGTCTTTGTTTCAGGTGCCGGAAAGTTCGCTGTAAAGATCGACGAAGCGCTTGAAAGAGCCATTTTGGAGGCCAAGCAGATTCGTTCCGAAGTACAGGAGGAACAGAAGACACGCATCCCACCCACCCTGCCGATTTCGCAAATTCAATCGTTGATTCGCGCTGGCGCCGATCCCGCGCGTGTCGCGGAAAGATATTCGTTAAGCGAAGCGCTTGTTCGGCGTTTCTCGGCTTCGGTCGAAACGGAAAAGCAATATGCGATCGAGCAGTTTCTCGCCGTTCCAGCGCCGAAGGAAAGCCGCGTACGCACGCTTTCCGAACTGATCGAACGCACTTTTGCGGCAGCGCGGGTGCGCTTGGAAGATGTGACTTGGAAGGCCACCAGACTTGGCTTGGAGCCTTGGAAAATCAGCGCTCAGTTCGTCTCCTCCGGTCACAATGTCTGCGCGGAATGGTCGTGGAACATGCACGACAATGCCGTAAGCTGCCTGAATTCCGCAGCACGAAAACTCATTGGAGAACAGGACACGTCGAAAGAAGGACACGCCGAGAAACACGCCGATGAAAATTTTCTCGTGTCACTGAATCTTCCCGGAAATTCCGCACGGTCGGCGCGTATCGAGCAAACGGTGTCCGCATGGAACACGCCCGAGCCGTCCATGCCTGCGGCCCGTCCC
>OGQE01001753.1_pt1 | contig 18406 bp, 16 predicted proteins | sample 1553131 | NCBI WGS metagenome assembly OGQE01 (sample SAMEA2579929, study PRJEB22360) | human gut metagenome | biome: human gut; feature: human-associated habitat; material: faeces | place: Denmark | collected 2008/2010
TATAAAACAAATCATTAATTAATACTACAAATTTTAATACAAGCGCTTGATATTAATAAGACAAAGATAATAAAAGCTAAAAGCAGTCATTTCCCTAAACATATGTTTAAAAACATAAAATCAGTGGAGTTCTACAATATTTTACCATATATATTACAACTTACTCCCCAGAACATAGGAACTCAAGTTATTTGCCAATCCCCCTATCCTCTTTCTGGTTCTTCCTGCTTTGGCCGTAACAAATAGACTTCACACTTCCAAGCTTTTAAAATTCATTAATATTAAAATCTATAAATATAAAAGAATCAGAAGCAATCATAAATTTGCGAGATAGGAGAAATCAAGCTTTCAAATACAAGAAGACTTCTCTTAAATGAAAAAGCCCCGACTCCTAAGAACCGAGGCCAGCAACTTAATGATAAGATGCTTCTACACAGTGCGAAGATAGAGTGACAATGTGGATTTATCTATTCAGAAACTAATTCTATATTAACGGCGCTCCAAATGTCACACTCAATATCAATTATTATATACTAAAACTTATATCCTAAGTTAATAGAAAAGTTTAGATTCTTAGGATTACCAAGTTTCTGAACATCCACAAGACCAAATTGTCCTTCAAGACCAGCTATGATCTGCCCAAATTCTGCGGCAACACCTAAACCAAGACCAGCATCGAAACGCTTCAAGTTCAAACCGTTATCACCAAATGTTTTCACACTCATTTCTGCACCTGAGTCCAACTCAACCGTAGATTTTCCACCAACACCACAAGCCAAATATGGTCCAGCACTTATTACAATATTAGTATTATTAGCCACATTAAAACGAGCGGCAGCCATAATAGGTAACTCCAAATACATGGCATTCACTGTTTCAGCATCCAGCTTGGCGCCTTTGGTAGAGAACATCAAAGAAGGTTGCAGGGACCAAGTATCATTAAAACCATACTCAAACCCACCACCAATCTTAAAACCAACTTTTGCATTCATATCTGCATCACCGGTATAATTGCTAATATTCATACCTGCCTTGATATTCCAACTGTTGATCTGTGAGAAACCAGTTACTGAAATAAAAATGAATAGAAGAAACAAAATACTTTTTCTCATAATTAAATGTTTTAAGTTATTTAATCTTTTATTTAACGGCGCAAATATATAATTCAAATTTGAATCAACCAACTTTTCATTTAACAATCATTGTAAGAAGAAATCAACTACTCAATAAAAAAACTGCAAATGAAAAGATAATATCATTTACCACTCCCACAAATTACAACTCACCCCAACTCCAACATAGGGACTTACCTTATTCCCCCAAAAACCGTATCCGGCCTGCACACCCAGCCCGAACCGCTTCCGCTTTGCCCGCTCTCTGACAAACACAGTCCTTGTTTTACTGTACACCTCTATACTATCCAACTTTGCCCGGTAGCCCGATACATAAGCCGTATAAAGGCTGTCTTTGTAGATTTTCTGCGTAATAGGCAAATACACCGTGTCCCGAACCGTATCGCCCGGTACAGGGACGGGAACAACGAACGGGAACGAATCTACAACGCTTTCATAAACCGGAACGGGCACTGTGTCCCGAACCGTATCAATACGATTTGTAATGATCGTGTCTCTGATTACTCCGCCCGGTGCGTGTTCCACCCTTGCCGGACGGAACACAATAAACAGGATAAGAACTGCAATAACGATATAAGGTAGATATTTCATAGCTTCAGCACTTGTTTTCTGTTTCTACCTTCACGGAATGACACGTGAACCCAACTAAAATCACGTTCGTCTATCAATTGATCGAAAGGCAATTCCAGCCGGATGATCTCGAAGAGCTTCCGGTTTTCCTCCTTACTTCCTACCGTAATATCAGCCGCCTCCCCTAATCGGTGTTGGCTGGATGTTGCCCCGTTTACGCTTCGGTTGAGAATAGCGCTTCGATAACCGGAACTTACCCGGATAGGCTTGCCGTACTTTTCCCGAAGCGGGTCAAGAACGTTTTCTACCAGCTTCGTTAAATTGTGAATAGCTTCGGCCGTTGGACAGTTATCAATTCCACGCGCTACGGCCGTATCGCTGTGGCTTAGTTCTTGGATTGTAAAATACTTCATACTATATGTTAAATTAATACTGTGAACAAAAAGATTTAGCTAAATTTGCGCTTACTTTTTATACTTTCTCCCGTCTGGGAAGATAGGCTTTGTATTTGTTTGCTTGTTTGTGTTGTTTGTGTGCAACCTCCCGTCGTTAAGTGCAATGACGGGAGATTTTATCTTACTCTCTCTTTCCTGAAACATTATCGAACCCTTTCAGCTTGTTTATGATCGCTTTAGGGAAGAAGCCCGGGCAAATCTCTTCTACGTTCTCAATAATACTTAAGGCCTCACGTACCATTAATGCCGTACAAGCGAAATACCGGAACCAGACGAAACTATCGACTACCTGACCGGCGATCGAGAAATTACCCATCACATGCGACAGGACTAATACACAACTGTAAATGATAAGCTTACGCCCGATCATACCATAAGCTTTACTACTGATGTCTTTGGATAGCCAGTGCTTGACAAAGCCGAGCACCGTATCAACACATACAAGGACAATCAACCATTTGACAAACTCCCAGTCACCAAAGACATAGCGCTCAAAGAGTTCCAGCAAAGGAGAAAGAGGCAAGGCAATCAATGCAATCATCTTCAAATTTTTCATATTCTTGGATATATAAACTTTAATCGTATATTTGCCGCGTTAATATTAAATTACGCACTTCATGCGGTATGTATAAACTTTCGTTCCTCATCCATACCGCATCTTTCCGCCCCATCTGTGAAGACAGGGCGGATTCTTGTTACTTGGATTTAGATGCCGGTTTGGGCTCTAAAGTGGCTTTTACCTCTTTGGTGATCTGGTCAAATACTTCAAAGTGCGCTGCAACATTCTCCGACTCCGGAAGGGACATTTGTTTACTGCCTGATTCTAACAGCAAATACCCGATATACCGCCCGGAGGTTACGGGCTGCTTGCCTGTAGGGGTGTCAATCTCTTCCGTGACCGTTTTAATGATTTCACAATGAAGACGACTGAGATTATCGTTATTGACACTGTAGTTTACATTGTACTGATAATCTCCTGAAACGGCTTTACCGTTTACTTGAACTGTTCTTGATTCTTCTTGAAACATAATTTATTGATTTTGAGAGTTAATAATTACTTTGTCTAATTCATTATAAATAGCGGTTTTCACCACTGCGAGGATCGGAGCCGGATCAACGTAATTTCGAATGATATTTGCACCTTGTTCGTCAACTTCAACTTCACCTTCTTTATATATCCGTTGGGCAAACTCCAATTCACCCAAATCGGGTGTATTACAGTAAATAGCGTTTCCTACTGTTTTAGCTACGTCGAACTCTTTAATTTCTCCGTCAATAGCTGTTTTTACTTTAATTCTTCTAAAATTGATTTTCATATTCTATTTCTTTTGAATTTATTATTGTAATCTGCGCTCACAATGGGCATTTACCAAACATTGCGACCTACAACGAACACACGGAATGGACAATCACGGGGACCCTTGTTTGCGTCAAGCATTAAAACCTCAAAATAAGAGTTGTTTTGTGTCTCTACCTGACCGAATACCCAGCCATACCCCCCTAAGCCTTGTACTAAAACAGCGTACTGCAGATGCTTCAAACTGTGGTATATCCTGTATTTTCCAGTAGCTATTTTCTGTGCACTGGTTAAGGTGCACCCGTTGCCCCATTCATTAGTGACTGTACCCGCTTGATATACATATCCGGTACACAGCATTCCGGGAGCGTTCCACTTTTCACCGCCCCTTTGGGCGAAAATATGACTTCCATACGATTCTATCGAATTTGCAGTGCCTGCGTTAGCCAAACATCTTAGAGCAAAACCGGAACTTCCGTATGATTCAATACTTAGACCACTGTAATTGTCGTTTCGTATGGACATCAATGCAGTGCGTGAAGTTGTAGGGCTGTCCCCCTCTTCGTTAATACGAAGGAATTTATTACCGGACATGTTTAACAGGATCTTAGCCTGCGAATTGCTTGCCGAAACAAGAGAGCCTCCCGATATATTCCAGGCACCGATCTTTGCACCATCAGTTACCGTAAGGTTTCCGGTTGTGATCCTCTGTGCTGAAAATGCCTGTGCCACCACTTCCGCAGCTTCAATCACATTGGCAGACAGTTTGCCGTTTGCGTTGATGGCGGCTGTCTGTTGACCTGTGTTATTTTGGAATAGCAGGTTATCGGCTTTCAGAATGATTTTTCGGGACGTGATGTTGATTCCGGTTTCGACTAAGCCGTTTTGAGTGGCGGTGACACGACCGTCTACTATGTCGGCTTTGTTATTGGCTGTGCCTGCTAATGAATTGGCGGAATTTGCCGTTTGTTCTACTACGCTTAATTTTGCGTGGTCTGAACTTAGAGTTAACTCAGCCGCACTTAATCGCCTACCTTGATCGTCCACTTTGTTTGCAGTTAAAGCTATGCTTTCCTGCGTCTGCTTTATTTCGGTATAGTATCCGTATGTGCGGACGGGTTCAGTTCCATCGGTGCGAACGGGGAACGATGTATTATACGAACCGTGATAATCGGTTTGATAAACGTTGATTACGTTTGGGTCAATAGTATCATCTACGGTTACGTCATACATAGAACCGCCCCTAATACCCATTCTACACGTAGACGTTTCAGTTATTTGTCCCAAATCAACAACTATCTTTGCACCCGCAGAAATCCATGCTTTAGTATAGTCAAAGATATTGGTTACTGCTGGCAACGAACCCCAACCCGAACCGGACATCTCAAACGTTAAGTTCATAGAAAAACCGCCATCATGTGTACCGTATGAAGGTTTTCCGTATCCCGCATCAAGAGGTCTACTTATTTCAACCCTTGTTTTGTGGTAAACCGGAATACTTATAACCAACGGGAAAAACTTATTATTGTCCCATCCTCTTAAATCTATTCGCTTTGATATATGCCTATTGGTGGTACTATTAATAACACCAATATCACCAACAACAGACGTGATACTTTTTTCGGTCTGTTCGACGCGTGAAGCAAGTCCGGTAACACGTCCATCAACGGTATTTATCTTTTCAACGGTGGATGTTATCTTACCTTCGACTACACTAATTTGACTATTAGTATATTCCTTAGATTCTATTATTCCATCTTCTGGCGCAGGCTTCCATTCGGTTGCAGTATCACCGATTTCAATCTGAGGATTACATATTTTCATCGTGGTACCATCACCGACTTGTATGTAAAATCCTATACCGATATTTTGTGCGTTAACAATATCATTCGGAACGGTAATAGTATGAACAAATCTACCTGTGCCGGCCTTCAATGAAGTAGAATCGAAGTACTTCCACGCACCGATATAGTAATAGTTTGATGTACCATCCTTTAATACACCTTCTTCCAGCCCTATACGACTATTTCGACCTAAAACAAGGTTGCTATATTCATAATCAAAAGACAAAGTAACTTTCTTTCCCCTTAAATCACGCCAATACTTAGACATGTTTATACGAAGATGATTCTCTACGCCAGTAATACATACACCCGATTTTAAACAGAGATTAGCACCACCTATGACACGCTTATTTAATTCTGTTGTTACGGATAGTTCTATTTTTCCCGGTATGGCTGATAATTCAGTAGCAATATTACTAAACTCCTGTTCGATGCTCTTTCCGTTTCTCAGAATGAAAATACCTTTCAGGAAACAGTTCATCGCATACAGACCGTATCCGGACGGTTGGAGGTCAGCCGGAAAGTCTGTATCCGTCATGCCATCGAGACAACCCAAAATCACTTTGTTCTTTCCGGCCAAAGACGTAGAGTTTACCCCGTCCAGTACAGAAATGCGCGGTTTACCATCTTCCGAAGCTGTGAGATACAAAATGCCCTGTCTGTTCGGATTCGTGAGGTTACCCATCTGAACCAGATCATCACCAACGGCCGGAGTTGTACCATTGGGAAATACGGATTTAAGTATAAGAATCGAATCATCATTCACCGAGGCAACCGGAACCCAGTAGTATTTAACGTGTCCGGATGTGTAGACCTGACAACGTACCAAGTCGTCAGCGACAAACATCATGTCGCCCTCTATACCTAAAACATAGTAAGCCGGATCGCCGGACGTTTCCGAAATGGACTTAACACGCCCGTTAGCGGATGAAATCACCAGACCGCCGTTAACCGCACGAACTTTCGAAATGATAAGTTCAAAAATGGTCATGGCCTTACGGACTACGGCATTATCTATTTCAAGGTTCCAATCCCCATTGATAGCCTTGTATAGCTTCATCCCTTCACCCATCAGTCCGGGGATGAATCTTTCTGAACTGATATAGTCCTTGACTATGGTTTGAAACAGGGTTGCGACGTGCTCAACATTCAGATCGTATGTTTTTGCAAGTGCCTGAACGAGTAAATTTAAAGTGTGCGTATCGCCTTTTGCCCAAATATCCGCGCCTGTTGAAATATTCCCTTCCGAATGGAGTGTGCCAACATTGGCCGAACCGATTACTTCCAATGTAGCGGCTTTAACTTTCATCCGGGCTGTGACACTTCCCACTTCCACATTACCATTTTCATCAATAGATGCAGCAGTATCACCCACTATCAAGCCTTTTGAGAAAGTTACAGTTTCTTTAGCAGTATCGGGCATATCCTTACGTAAATGGGTAGCAAGTGACTTTGAAGCCGAAAAGACATTTCTATTTGACGGGGGTGTACTATCATTAGTCCCAATGATATATACCCCACTTCCACCACCATTGTAAGTCTGCCCTTTCAATGTAAGACTATCCAACTTTTCTTCCAATTCTCCGATACGTGAATAAGCCGTCGTTTCCCCCACCGTAAATATAGGCGAATCAAACGGATAGTCAAGATTATGTTCAAATCCTATGACACGCGATTGCCGGCCATCTTCGAAATAGGCCTTGTTAATAAGCTTGACTTTCTGACCGGCACTATAAAGATTATGAACACCGTCTTCGCCGTATGCGTCACCAGACATCATTTTGCAGTTATAGGTGGAAGGGTCCATCTTTGATTTGGCAACGTACTTTTCCGTTTCGGTTTTCAGTTCGACTTCGGCAGCAGATACGAGTCCAAGTTGTGTTATCTTTGTTGAGTCCCAGCCAGTCAAGACATAAGTATCCCCGTTTGCGGGGATAAGTACATCACCAGGTAGTTTACGCCCATAATCCTCGTTACGTACTATCTCCCAAACTTGTGCAGCCGGATTCCAACTACCATCTGATAACTTCTCAGGTTCTCCATCAGGATTAAATATAACCCCGAACATCATACCATTAAGCTTCCCAGAGTGGAAGGTTATCTTTAATTCCTCGCCAGCAAGCACATAGGCTTTGGAGAATGTAATGCCAGTATCTTTAAAGCGGTAAGCATCCCATTTCTCCTCAGTTATTGTCCCATCTGCATTTTCTATCTTGTCAGTATACTTATGAATGGCAATATCCGACATTGTACCGGTACGTCGTGGATAGATATCATCAAAAACAATAACCTGCTCAATGGCTTCCTCTGTAACCATATTAGGATAGGCATCAATATAAGGAGTTCCAGCAGGCAGCATCAATCGTCTTTGAACGACACCATTCACAACTACTGATTCATCCACCGGACGATAATTGGAAGGTATGTTCCTTGTAGAGCCAAAAGCATAGATACGGGTTGCATAAGCGGATTGCGAGTCGGTGCGTGTCATTTCCTCTACATTTACACCGATCTCCCAATTAACAGGATCACCGAACTCACAACGCCCGAAGTGAATGATATTCTCTGTCACCCAACACTCACAATCCCATTTCTTCGCCATTTCAAAGCAAGCGTCAAGAATGTTAATGTTGTCGTAAGACATCAACTGAGCTTTATTTTCAACCGTGCTGTCAATGGAAAAAACAAAATCCTGTCCTTTGTATGTGTAACCAAGAGCTTTTAAATTTCTCAGGACTATACCAACTTGAACATCCAGTGGAGCGGTCAGGTTCCAGGACGCTTCCTGTCCGGCTGTCTCTGGGGTGTATTTGAAAATTTTATTTTTCCATTTCCAGTAATAAGCGTCCAAACGAAGTTCGTAATCATAACTTGCCGTTATTGCATCGTAAGCGGGTTTCTGTATGTCACATATCTCGAACACTCCCAAATATCCATCATCTATGTAATCACCAAGCTTGAAAAAAATCGGTTCATCCAAATTGAACTTCACAGTAACATAGTCTTCCTTCATTAAAAGGAATTTTCGTTTCGAGCCTTCATTTACAATAGTAGAAAAGCGAATACTGCCAGATATGTCTTTGATGTCTACTCTTTCCATAACACATCAAAGGTCGGAGATAAAAACAGGAAGCCCTAAATATTCGGGCTTCCTGTTGTGACATCAGAAATAAGGTCACAAATTAAGTTCTATTTGCTGGATTAGGCTCCGAAAATTTACTTGAAATCTTACCAAATGTCCGGTCTATACTTTGCGCATAGGAAACACTTTTACCAAGATAGATTAGATGGTAGACCTCGTTACTATTAGCTGGAATCTTAATATCAATTACACCTCTGTACAATTCCTCGAAGAAAGCTTTTTTCTTTGATTGATAATCAGATTGGGAACTGCCCTCAATAGTAAATGAAAGCGTTATTTCCCGTTCATCCACTTTGGGGTTATTTATTATCACTCTCTTCCCATGTTCAAGGCGAGATTTATTTTCTATAAATTCTTTCATCGGTGCAGACGCTCCAAGAGCATCGAGGAATCCGTCCCCCATCCTTACACCCCATGTGGCGTATGCGTCTTTATTGTTTATAAGTAAATCTGGCATAAACTGTATTTTTATTGTTATATTTGCACATAATTCAATTTATATAATATGGAGGAAAAGCATATCTTAAAACTTAATTTTGGAGGAGAAGTAATTGAACATGATTTCAGTTATATGAAGATTCTCGAATTTACTAAACCCAATGTTGTGTTCCATAGGAATAATAAGTCGTATTCATTGGATAAAACAGAAATATTTTTCGAGGATAATGATACAACAATCATAACAAAACTTTCCTTCAAAGAAATCTAAGCAAGGCAGGAAAATTCCTGCCTTCTTCTTTTAGGGAGCTAAGCCTGCGGTATTCTTTTTAACTTCTGCTATATCTTTCTGCATTTGTTGAATAGGCTTCACTATAGCTCCAGTATTCTCCGAAATTTGCATCAGTTCAAGATAAGAATTAGCAATTAAATTCCTCGTATCATCCGCAATATTCCTTACCTCTGTATTCACAGAAAGAATTGTATCAGCCTTTGCCGTCAGCAGATTGAGCGCTTGGGATTGGACTACGCTCTGATTCTTAATTTCCTCATTGGATGCCTGCAAAGCCGTGAAACGTCCGTTTAGTTCTTCTCCGGTATCTTGAGACATGGCCTCAAATCCTCTTTTTGTAGAATCCTGAGAGGAAGATTCGGATGTCCAGCCAAGCAACTCTTTCAATTTATCCCGCTCTTTAACCGCGTCGGTAACAATGTCGTTCCATTGCTCCTGCAACTTTTTATAATCTTCCTCAGAAATACCTGTTTTATTATCATTAGCAGCAGCAAAAGCATCATACCATTTTTGTAGTTCGGCTTTATACTTATCACCAAGCATAGTGGTAAGCATAGCCTTCTGCATATACCTCTCAAAATTATTAGCAAAGTCTTTTGCCGAACTATCCATATCCATCAAGGTATCGACAAAGTTATCAAATACGCTATCAAATGAAACTTGGGTAAGCTGTTCTTTTACTTGGTTCTGTATATCCTCTAATTTCTCAGAGCCATTGACAATATCCTGTATGTATTTTACAAAGTCACCGTTTACAGTATTAAGGACAGATACCAGTTTAGGATCGGCAAGCACTTCTTTTAGTTGTTCTGCAGAAAGATTAAGCAATGACTCTGCATTCGTGACAGATTCACCGACAGCACCGGATATCCTATCCCAATCCTTTTTACTAAGTCTTTTTTCTATTCGTTTGCCTAAAGAACTTGATCCAATACTTGAGCCGCTTTGTCTTAATTCATTCAGAAGTTCATAATATCTCTGGGTCTGCTGCTTTATCAGGGTTTCTGCTTCTTTCCCTACTTTATAGGCTTCATCCCCATAGGACATTTTAATATACTCTTTCTTCTTGTCTATTAAAGTGTCCCACACGGAATCGAGTGCTTCATATTGGGACTTCATTTCATTGTATCGGGAATAATCAGCACCAAATAAACCATCTAAAGCCTTTACAACAGATGAAATACCGGAAACTGCGCTCATGGCACCACCTACAATATCACCGGACATTATCTGACCAACTCCCATGGCTGTTTGACCAACTCCACCTAAGGCATCAGAAATACCGGCTATTTTATTACCAAGATCGTCGTTGCCAAATATTGTACCAAGATCCTGACCAAACTGAGATATAGCAGGAGTAAATTGAGTCACAGCACTCCCGATTTCTGAAATACCCTGAACAATATTCTTTTTACCCCCTTGTGCTATCTTATCAGTCGCTTGCTTTACTTGCGTTTTGAAAAGTTTAAAAGGGCTTTTCCCTCCCAATTCCCCTTTTAAACGATCAATAGCATTCCTAAGTGCCTCAACTTGCTCAGTTGAAAGTTCTAAATTTTGAAGGGTATTGTCACTTATCCCAAGACCTAAAATATCCTTCTTTGAAACTGTCTTTCCACCGATTTGAGCATTTCCCTGTTCATCCTTAATGGCAGCGAGGTATTGCATCAATAATTCGGCTTTTTCAATGATGCCCTGAATCTCGTTCACACTCTTTTGGGAAGCATCAACAAAAAGCTGTCCCATTAAAGTCGTACTATTCTTCACGGAGTTGTCAAAATCATCAAGCGCATTAGCTTTCTCTTTCATCAAGATAGCTGCATCACCCGCCGTTTCGGCCTCCTTTATGGCCTTATCATATTTCTCAATAATGGCCAGCCTTTTCTGTTGATAGTTGCCAAACTTGATAAGATATTCGTTCCAAGACGCCTCTTGATCGCGTATCTTATCATCAAGTTGCTTTTTGGACGTATTTTCTATAATGGTATCCCAGATAGAGCTAATCTTTCCTGTATCCACCTTAGAAGAATCAAAAGTCTTTTTCTGATATTTGTTATTCTCTTTGGCCTTCAACTCTTCCTGAGCATCAAAAATCTCTTTCTCTGCTTGAATTACAGCCTGGATCATATCTTCTTTTTGTCTTTCCAGTGATTGGATCTCTTTCCGGTTATCCAATTCCCTCTGCATACGCTTCTTCTCAGCTCCTTCAGTCATGGCATCGATCTCAGACTGTGAGATTTCCATTTCCATATCTTCAGCCTGCCTTTTACGCTGGATTGCCTGTTTGCGTTCTATTTCAGAGATCTTATCATTCTGGGAACGAATGCCTTCTTGCTGTTTGCGAAGTTTTTCGGTTTCTTTCTTTGCTTGGTTTTCTTGCTTGGTTAACGAACTACCGGTAATACCACCTAAATCTTTGTATTTTTTTTCAGCAGTTTCCTTACGTTCTTTAGCCTCCTCGTATTGTTTTGAAGTAAACTTGGATTTATCCTTTTCTATTTCAGAAAGTTTCTTTTTAGCGTCTTCCCAAGCCTTCTTGGCTGCTTCGTAATCCTCTTGATAAGTTGAGGTTTTACGTGACTTCAACTCCGATTCAAGTATATCTATTCTATTTTGTAATTCAGATTCAGTAGTCGCACCTTTCAGAGAGCCAACACCCACATTCAAAGAATACCACTTATTATTCTTCCTTGCTTGTTGAAGGCGTTTCATTTCATCCAGTTCTACCTTTAGCTGAACATCAGTATTTTTCTTTAAATCAAGTTGCCATTGAGCGAGTTCATCTGAGCGGACTTCTTTTTGATAATTTCTGAGGACATTTCTTTCTTCATCCAATTTTGATTTCAAAGTAGATAAAGTTTCATTCTTATATTTATCAGCAAGCTGCTTTTCTGATTCATTCAAACTGTTTTTATGAAAATTCGGGTCTTCTCCGAACCTTTTCCATAATCCGATAACCTGTTCGTATTCATCAATTAGTTTTTTAGAGTTGTTGTAATTAATTTTATTCTCTTCTACGTTCCTTTTTCCAGCTTCCTCATTGTATTCTTTCCATAAAGCTATCAAGTCTCTAATATGTCCTTTTTCATCTATGTATTTTTGGAAGAGAGCGGGATATTCATTCTTTATTGCATCCATTGCCTTCACCCTATCCATAGAAGAGGTATATTCATTTTGAAGGGTGGAAATCAATTCTTCAAGCCTTTGTTTATGTTCTTGCTCTTTTTTAATAGACTGTTTCTTTTGCTCGTCAAATCTTTTTTGCGCTTTCTCCGCCGCGGTTGTCGAATCGTGGAAAGCCCACATTGCAGCACCAAGCCCAATAACGGCGGTAGCCAACAAAACATAAGGATTAGTAAGCATAGCTGCATTTAAAGCTAATTGTGCTTTTCGTGCCAATACACGAGCATTAGTAAGAGCTACTTCAGCTATCGTATGTTTACTTGTCGCCATGATAGCCAACATCACAGCAGTTCTGTACGCTCCATAAGTAGTAACTAACCCAACCAATACCTTCCCCACCGTTTCATAGTTTTCAATCAGTGAAGTGGTCATCTGAATACCATCCATGATTACACCTTCCGACTTCTGCCCCAGCTCGTTAAAGGCTGCATCCATCGCATCCTGCATCATGGATAACTGCCCATTGATTGTTTTTGAAGCGTTCTCAGACATATTATAGAACTTTCCACCTGCGGAAGTAGCGTCTATAAACGCTTGTTGAACCATTTCTGCGGAGATAGCGCCTTTAGACATTTCTTCTTTCAGAGTGGCGATAGACTTACCTGTCTTTTCGGAAATTTGCTGGAGAGGGTTGAACCCTGCATTAATCATCTGATTGAGGTCTTGCCCCATCAATTTACCGGCAGCGGACATTTGGGAAAAAGCTAATGTTAGAGAACTGAACCTTTGGGTATCTCCCATAGAAACATCGCCAATAGCCTGCAAATAACGTGGTACTTTCTCTGCCTCAATATTAAAACCAAGCATCATTTGTGTAGCTTTCGTTACATCAGAAAACTCTAATGGAGAGATTTTAGCGTACTCACGTACCTGCTTCATTAAAACATCTGCTTTCTCCTTACTACCCAATAGAGTCTGAATAGCAGTATCAGCTGCCTGAAATTCCCCACGCACCCGAATAATTTCAGAACCTAATGCCTTTAGCACACCTGCTCCACCGATAACGGCTAACGCTTTCTTCCATGAAATAGCAATACCTTTATTTGTTTCAGCAACATCCTTAGCATCATCTTTATATAAGGCATATTCATCGCGTAGCTTCTTTACGGAAAGGCGTGCTTCTGCTTGTTGTTGGGTCAGCCTAAATAAAGAATCCCGCTCTTTGCCAAGCGTCCTTTCTTGCTCTCTAATATGATTAAGTAATTCTTTGTCTTCACTTCCTCTTGATACGATCGTTTTATATAATTCTTTATTTTTACGGATAGTCGATTGAAGAGAACCAACCGCATTCTTCTGGGCTATAATCTTCTCCATAAATCCGTTTACAGATTGTGAGGCATCAAATATCTTTTTCTTAAATCCCATTTCCATCTCGACACCGGCTTTAGCGGCGTTCGCCACTAATTCATTCATTTTTTGCGTGGAGGTAGACAGTTGAGTATTGAGAGCCTTGAAAGCAGCAGGGGATTGAGTTGAATCCATAGTTTTCAACTCGTTCTTTAGTTTTGCAATTTCCTCACGGAGTTTGATAACTTTATCAAAATCTGCACCAATACGAAAGTAAAGCTTAGCCATTTTATTCTGAATTTTAATTATTTACCACTCAAAATTACGGCATATCCAAACCTTATTAGAATTTTCTTTCATCAAATTCGTGACAACAGACGAAAGGTTTGATATTTCCTGTTCTAATTGATGAATTTACTATATATACAAGGTTTTATAGATCTTTTTCATCAACAAAAACACAATCAGCCTATTGTTGGAAAATAATTGTGAAGGTAAAGATAGATAGCCTATTTACCATTTCAGAGATTACAAAAGTACGACATTGGAGGAATTGTTAGGAAATAATTTGGAACAGTGAGATTTTTGAGATAGTTTTGTAAAATGTTTAACTAAAAAATGCGATTATGGAAAGCATTCTAACTTTTATCTCAATCATTTTTATTGTATTCGGTATTCTTCAAATTATTCTATTTTTTAAGATGTGGGGAATGACAAACAATGTATCAAGAATAACAAGGCTACTTGAGTCTAAGGAATTGCCAAATAACACCTTAAATAATGCAGAAAATAAAACGGATGATATTCTCAGCGATACATATAGTGACATTGCTGTGGGGAGTGTTGTTATTCGTCAGTCGGATGGTAGAAAAATGGTAGTTGACTCTATTGAAAATGGGAAATATTTCTGTAAAGGTTCTACAATGGAAGGATATAAATATTACAGTAGAAATGAGATAAGTCCCAATTGATACAGATAAGTAAGAAGTTAGTGGAAAAATTATAAAATTAGAATATTATGGAAGATAAAATTTTAAAAGCAAAATACGGTTCAGACAAAACTCCACTCCGTTTTGGAGAATTGGAAATACCATGTTATGTATTGGAAGATGGGACGCGAGTTTTTTCAGGTCGTGGAATACAGAAAGCATTAGGTTCTAATGCAACAAGTGGGGCATGGTTAAATAAATTTGCCAATAACTCCGATATAACACAAATTATATCTGCTGCTGAAACCGGCTCTATAAGTGTCTTGGATAAGGTTAATAACCCAATCCCATTTTATCGTCCGACGTCAGGAGGCTCACAATCAAAGACATACGGATATGAAGTAACCCTACTTATTGACTTATGCGATGCAATAATTAAGGCAAATGAAACCGGCTCTCAGATAGATGAAACAATAGTTCGAAGCGCAAATATTATTATTCGTTCTGTTGCTAAAGTGGGTATTGTTGCACTTGTAGATGAAGCAACTGGTTATCAATATGAGCGTGAAAAAGACGAACTGCAAAAGATTTTAAAAGCCTATATATCGGAGGAATTACTCCCATGGCAAAAACGATTCCCAGACATATTTTACAGAGAACTTTTCCGTCTAAATGGTTGGGACTTTACAATAAATGGTATCAAAAAAAGACCAGGTGTAATTGGAAAATGGACGAATACGATCATTTATGAGGAATTGCCTAATGGAATATTGGACGAATTGAAAAAGAAAGCACCCAAAAATGAATCAGGAAACAGAACTGAACGTTATCATCAGTTCTTAACATTGGATGTTGGGGAGCCTAATCTTGAAAAGCAAATCAATAAAGTTATTACCCTGTTTCAAGTATCTGATAACATGAAACAGTTTTGGGATAACTTCAAAAAGATGAAAATGCGACAAATAGGACAGACGGAATTGCCATTTGATTTTGATGAGAACGGACATACAAAAGATTAATCACTTGCCCCAAATGTAGTACTAAATTTAAGATGGAGGAATAAGAGCATGCTTGAAGGTGTTTATAAAGCAGTTATTGATAAATGCGAAAAAAAGAATCTTTTCAGGATTATTCCTGAATTTAAAGAAATACATGAGCTATTTCAAAAAATGCAAACTGCTTCCAGTGAGAGTAATTATGCTTACATTAAGCAAAACTATAGTAAGGAATGGTATGTAGGAACACTAGATTACCATGTCCTTAATTGGAACATAGATAAACTAAAGCAGCTAATAATAGAGTACAATTGTAAAAGTTGCAAAATACCGATTAGGCAACTTGAATATCAATACAACGCCCCATCTAGAAGAAAAATAGATTACTATAAACAAAGTGATAATTATACTCCTATAATAGTTGTCCCTCACATGGAATATCTTTTAGTTGTAGATGGAAATCATCGACTACAAGCGAGAATTGAACTCAAAAAAAGTGATATTAATGCATATTTTGTCCCTGTTTCTGTTTATACAAAAGCTCTTTCTGATGATAAAAGTAAAGCAGTATGCACATTTACGCATAATCTCAATTTTTTAAATAACATATGTAGATTAAAATCGCCAATGCCAATATTTATTAATCAATCTTATGCAATGAATAGTTTTTATTCAGAAAAACATAATATAAAACTATCCTCATTTAAAGTAATAAGAATAATAGCTGGTATATAAAACCAAACGCTCGCACCCAGTTTGCGACCAGGATACGGACATCAATAATAACAGATACTATGGCAGATGAAGAAATAGAGCAAAGCATGAAAGAAACTGATGAAATTACTCAAAATCTCAAAGAACAAGAGAAACAAGGATCACGTGACATTCTCCGGTATTATGACAGAATACATGATAAACTTTTCTCTTTCAACAATATGCTAATTGCCGGATATTTCGTAATAATAGCTATGCCAAATTCCCAGACAAGTCCATGGTGGATTTTACTACCCATTTTTAATATGCTAAATTTGGTCTTTGTTGATTACGAAATGATGGAGAAAAGCCGTTTTGAAAGTGCTATCATGAGTAAGCCACCGGAAGAGATACAAAAGTATGGAAAAAGGATTAGTAAAACGACATTGCGATCTTTGTTTACCATTATTTCGACATTGGTAGTCACATTTGTTTTTGTACTACAATTACTAAAGCTAACATAATAAAAGTCGGATTCCTCCTGCTTTGGTAGTATTATTTTTATTTGCCTATAACATATTTCCTTATACTTTTTGCATTCCTTGTTTTTTGTAAGTATGTTTGCGGATATAAAGAAGTTTGCGGAGAATTTATAAACCCTTAAATAATCATTATGAGAGACCAACTAATGCCATTAGCAACAGATAAACTGTTTATCCCTGAAGTAGGTGCCGAAAATTGGCTAAGTACATCTAAAAAATCTTTTTTTTCTTACTCAGAGGGATATAGACAAGCTGGAGAAAGCTTATATAAGGAGATACAGAAGTGTGAACCATTTCACAAGAGATTCTTAACATATCCAATGGTATTTTGCTTTCGCCAGTTTATTGAACTCCGATTGAAAGAACTTATTTTTTTAGGTAAGAAAATAAATGATTTGCCAGAGAACTTTCCACTCATACATGAAATAGGTAAACTCTTTGACGATTATGTCAATAATATACTTCTCAGAATTGATGGCAATTTTGAGAAGAATTTGATTGCTAATGCAAGAAATCTAGTTTACGAATTGGATAAGCTAGATAATAAATCCATGAGTTTTCGTTATCCGGTTTTGAAAGATGATAGTCCTTCGATATTACTACCCAATATGAATATTGATAACTTTAAGGTAATAATGGACAGATTATCTAATTTTTTGGATAGACAGCTTGATATCATGCAACATTCCGAAGAAATGAAACAAGAAATGATTTCAGAATTATACTCTCAGTTACGTTCTGAATATCAATATTATTAATACAACCAAAAGCCGGAATAACCTCCGGGGTTATAACCATCAAACGCCCGCATAGGTCGGCAAAACTATGTGCGGGCGTTCAATATACAGCAAACAACAATAAAATCAATAAAACATGATTAAAGAATTTGCATTTTCGTATTCGGAACTAATAGTTGGTATTCTAGTCTTTATATCCACTATATTAGGATTTATAATAAAAGTTCAACATGATAAAATATTATCAATAAAAAATCAAATCTCAGATAGAAAATACAATGTATACAATGAGATATTCTCCATTTTCTTTGATATAATGAGAGAAGGAAAAGGATTCACTAAAAAACTTAAACCTAATGATTTACCAGATAGAATCATAAAGGTAAAAAAAGATTTACTCATTTATGGAACTGATGAAATTATAAAGAAATTCACAGAGTGGAATGTGAATTGTAATAATCCAAATCAAATGCTTAATTTTCAAAACTATCTTGCTTTATTCATTCTTATAAGAAAAGATATGGGATATAAAAAAAGTAAATTAACAGAAAAGGATATTTTAAGAATAATAATGGGTGATGATGATGAATACAAAAAATTCTTAGAATTGATGAAATAATAAGTAACTAAAGCCGGATTTCTCCGGCTTTTTCTTTACCTATCTCTTTTTTCTACGATTTGCCAATTCCTTACCACTGATTCGATTCACCTTTTGACCACTATATACTGCGTGTAACTTATCTCGTTGCATCATCAACAGATTTCGATAAGGGATAATCTCAAACACTTCTGTATAACTCAGATGAAGCGTATCAACCAAATGGGCTATCTGCCCGAAGAGCGTTGTGTTTCCTACTGTTTCGGTCTTGCAG
>OGQE01001759.1_pt1 | contig 18378 bp, 18 predicted proteins | sample 1553131 | NCBI WGS metagenome assembly OGQE01 (sample SAMEA2579929, study PRJEB22360) | human gut metagenome | biome: human gut; feature: human-associated habitat; material: faeces | place: Denmark | collected 2008/2010
TTTACATTTTCATTCATAATAAAATTTAATGAAACAGAAAGATGAGGTAGCGAAAATGAAAGAGATTAATTACAAAGCTATAAGCAACAAAATCAGAAGAAAACGAGTTTCAATGGGACTTACCCAGGAATATCTTGCAACTGCCGCAGATGTAAATGTAAGCCATATAAGCAATATCGAAAACTGCCATAGCAAAGTATCACTTAACACGTTAGTTTACATATGTAAAGCCATGAACACAACCCTTGACTATGTTGTCAGCGAAGAATATTCTTCCGACAACGAATCACTTGACCAACAGATAATTTTAGAACTAAAAAAATGTGATACTGTTTTAAAAGAAAAAATACTCAAAATAATAAAAGACCTACAATAATAGTTAATCTTTCATATAAGTATAACAAAGTTTCATTTAGATTTACTACATATGAAATAAAAAATAGGTTACACAAAATAAATGTAACCTATTTTCTATATTGTTCAATATTTTTGACATTATTTATCAAGCATTTTTTCAATTGTTGCAATCTTAGTGCAAACAATTAAAATCTTGCTAGCTTCAACCAATTCTTCAGGTGAAGGGAATGATGGAGCGATTCTAATATTTTTATCTTCAGGATCTTTTCCATAAGGATATGTTGCTCCTGCTCCTGTAAGTACCATTCCTGCTTTCTTACACATCTGAACAACCTTCTTAGCACAGCCTTCCATTACATCAAAAGAAATGAAATATCCACCCTTAGGGTTTGTCCATGTTGCAATGTCAGCATCTTTTAATTCCTTGTCAAGCATTGTAATAACAGCCTGAAATTTAGGTCTGAGTTTTTCAGCATGTTTCATCATATGCTTTTTAACTCCATTAATATCTTTGAAGTATCTTACGTGTCTTAACTGATTGATTTTGTCATGACCAATTGTCTGAATAGTCATCTGCTTCTTAATAAATTCAATATTATTCTTTGAAGTTGCAAGTGCAGCCACACCGGAACCAGGGAATGTTACCTTAGATGTTGATGCAAATTCATAAACCATATCAGGATTTCCTGCCTTTTCACATTCTGAAAGAATATCTAGAATCTGATCCTGATTAGCCTCGTCATCGTATAAATGATGAATTCCATAAGCATTATCCCAATATATTCTAAAGTCTTCTGCTGCCGGCTTTAATGCAGCCATTCTCTTTACTACTTCATCTGAATAAGATGTTCCTGTAGGGTTAGCATATTTTGGAACACACCAAATACCTTTTATTGCAGCGTCCTTACTTACTAATTCTTCTACCATATCCATGTCAGGGCCATCTTCTAACAATGGAACATTAATCATTTCAATGCCAAACTGCTCTGTAACAGCGAAATGTCTGTCATATCCCGGAACAGGGCATAACCATTTAACTTTTTCAAGTTTACACCAAGGTGTAGAACCGTTAACTCCATGTGTGTATGAACGTGAAACCGTGTCATACATAATATTTAAACTTGCGTTTCCATAAACAATAACGTTTTCAGGCTTAGTACCCATTATATCAGCCATTAACTTCTTTGCTTCAGGAATACCATCCATAACACCATAGTTTCTACAATCAAAACCGTTTTCACTCTTTAATTCTGACTTGCTGTTAAATACATCAAGCATATCCATTGATAAATCTAACTGGTCAGGTCCCGGTTTTCCTCTGGACATGTCAAGGCTAATATTTTTTGCACATATCTCCTTGTAAGCTTCCTTCTGCTTTAATAACTCTTCCTCTAACTGTTCTTTAGTCAAATCTCTGTACGCCAACATAATTTTCCTCCGTTATTTTTCATAGAATTAATTTTTCAAAACCTGAATATTCTTTGCCACATAATCAATCATAGAAATAATTGTAAGTGCAAGAGATATCCATATTAAAATCCAACCAATGATATCAAATGCTTTAAGAGGGATATCAAGGATTAGGACAATAATCATTATCATCTGGAATGTTGTTTTAAATTTTCCCCACCATCCTGCGGCAAGAACAATTCCCTGATCTGCAGCTAATGTTCTAAAACCACTTATAAACAACTCTCTGCTTATAATTATAATAACAATCCATACCGGAATCTTGCTTCCGCAAAGACAGATAAGTGCTGCACTAACCAAAAGTTTATCTGCTAAAGGATCCATAAACTTTCCAAAATTAGTTACAAGATTATACTTTCTTGCAATCTTTCCATCAAGCATATCTGTTAAACTTGCAATAATAAAAACTCCAACTGCAATATAATTGTTGTAAGGTATAGTATTAACTAACATTAATACAACAAAAACAGGAATACATAGAATTCTAAATATTGTTAATTTGTTAGGTAAATTCATAAATTCCTCCATTCTATTCATCTAACTGACCAATAAGATCATAGTCATTAATACCTGTAACTTTAACTTTGACAAAATCGCCTGTCATAAGTTCTTCGTCTGTAATTATGAAAATATTACTGTCAATGCCCGGAACATCCATATAAGTACGTCCCATATAAGCATTTTCACCGGATATTCTTCCTTCAATCATAGCTATGTATGTTTTTCCAATGTGTTTTTCTGAATTGTCAAACACAATATCCTGCTGTAATTCCATAATGTCATTACGTCTGTCTTCTTTTACTTCCTCATCAATCTGATTAGGCATGTTAGCTGCCGGAGTATTCTCCTCCGCTGAATAAGTAAACACTCCCAGACGTTCAAATTCCATCTCATTTACAAAATCAAGATTAATCTGGTGATCTTCTTCTGTTTCACCCGGGAATCCTGTTATTAATGTTGTTCTAAGAACAATATCAGGGATTCTCTTTCTAAGCTTTCCGATTATGTCACGCAAGTCTTTATTAGTTGTTCTTCTTCCCATCTTCTTTAAGATAGTATCGCTTGCATGCTGAATCGGTAAATCCAGATAATTACAAATCTTCTTTTCTGATGCTATAACATCAATTAATTCATCATATATTTCTTCCGGATAGCAATACAAAATTCTAATCCAGTAAATACCTGAAATCTTAGCTAATTCTTTTAAAAGAATATGAAGTGACTTCTTTCCGTAAATATCTTTTCCATACATTGTAGTTTCCTGTGCTACAAGAATAAGCTCCTTAACTCCCTGCTCGGCAAGTTTCTTTGCTTCATCTATCAAGTATTCCATCTTTACGCTTCTGTAATTTCCACGTACCTTTGGAATAATACAGTAAGTACAATGTTTGTCGCAACCTTCTGCAATCTTAAGATATGCATAACTGCCCATAGTTGAAAGATTACGTGGCGCATTAGCGGCCGCAAGGAAATCAATGTCCTTTAAATATTCTTTCTTCTTATGTTCTTTAAAATAATCATCAAGGGCACTTACAATGCTGTCAATTGCTGTTGTTCCAATGCAAATATCCACTTCCGGAATTTCTGTTTTAATTTCTTCATGATATCTCTGTGCAAGACATCCTGCCAAAACTAAAGCTTTACACTGTCCTTCTTCTTTATATCTTGCCATTTCAAAAATAGTCTCAATGCTTTCTTCCTTAGCATCCTTTATGAAACAACAACTATTTATAATGATAATATCTGCCTGTGTCTCATCATCAGTAAATTCATAGCCTGCCTTAGACAAAAGTCCTGACATATGTTCAGAATCTACTAAGTTCTTGTCACAGCCAAGAGATACAAATAAAATCTTCAAATATACACTCCTCTATAAGACTATAGAAAAAAAGTGTCACTACTGACACTTATTCTTCCTCATCATCTCCTAAAATCTTAATTTTAGAATTATAAAGCTCTTCTACAGCTATTGATAAAGGCTTCTTTCCCTCTGCTTTTTCAACTAAAGGTGCATCACCTGCAATAATCTGTCTAGCTCTCTTTGATGTAGCCATAACGATAGAATATCTGCTCTGTACTACCGGCTGTTCGCCATCTTCAACCTCACTGTTAGCTACTGCCATTAAATCTGAATATGATGGATGTAACATATTTATTCTCCTTTCGAAAACTTTAAAATATCATTTTTAATCTTATTAACACAATCAGAACCTATAAGTTCCGGATTATTGTCTGTTACAATGTCATTAATACGTGCTGCACAATCTGCAATCTCATCATTTATTACAAAATAATCATATTTATCAATAACACCTGTTTCTTCTGCAGCCTTGCTTAAACGCTTGTTAATAACTTCCATAGTCTCTGTCTGCCTTCCAACAAGTCTTTCTTTAAGTGTATCTGCATTAGGCGGTAAAACGAAAATCATAACTGCCTCAGGCATCATCTTCTTAACCTGAAGAGCACCCTGAGTTTCAATCTCAAGAATAACGTTATTACCTTTATTTATGTTCTTTTCAACAAAATCTCTTGGAGTTCCGTAATAATTGCCTACATAATTAGCATACTCCAAAAGCTGATTATTCTTAATCATATCTTCAAACTTTTCAGTTGTAAGGAAATGATAATGTGTGCCGTCAACCTCGCCCTCTCTGGGACTTCTTGTTGTGGCTGAAATTGAAATCTTGTAATCTGAATAATTATCAAGAATATATTTTACAACTGTTCCTTTTCCAACTCCGGAAAAACCTGAAATAATTAATAACTTACCTTTTTTCATAATATGACCTACTCTATATTTTGAATTTGTTCCCTAACCTTCTCGATATCCGTCTTAAGTTCAATAGCCTTATCAGAAATCTCCTGGTCAGATGTTTTAGATAATGTAGTATTAGCTTCCCTGTTCATTTCCTGTGCTATAAAGTCCAATCTTCTTCCGATTGTTCCGCCATTAATTAACGCTTCCTTCATAGCCTTAATATGACTGTCAAGTCTTACAAGTTCTTCATCAACACAAACCTTGTCAGCAAACATTGTAACTTCCTGAGCAATTCTTGCTTCATCAATCTGAGTTTCTTCTAACAATTCATGAATCCTTGTTGTGATTTTCTCCTTGTATTCTTCAACAATAATCGGTGACTTTTCAGTAATAAACTGAACATTTAAAACCATACCGTCTAATTTCTTAATTAAATCTGTTTTCAGTCTTTCACCTTCAGCAATTCTTGTTTCAACAAGTCTCTCTGTTGCTCCGTCAATAGCCTTAATAACTAAAGACTTAATAATCTCTTCGTCATCAGCTTCATTCTCAATGGTTATAACATCAGGGCTTCTCATAATGTAACTTGTTCTTACATCATTCTCAATGCCAAGATCCTCACTTATTCTTGCATAACATTCAAAGTATTCCCTTGCAAGTGTAGGATTATATCTTACACATTCATTGCCCTCTCCCTGATTTTCATAAGTAATGAATACGTCAACTTTTCCTCTTTCAACATACTTCTTTAACTCATTTCTTATTTCACCTTCAAGAAAATTAAGCTTCTTAGGTAATTTAATGCCTAACTCTAAATATCTGTGATTAACAGACTTAATCTCTACAGTAACCTTTCTGTCGCCTTCAGAAACTTCAAATCTGCCAAATCCCGTCATACTTTTTAACATTTTCATCTCCCAGCCTTGGTATACATATGACAAATACAAGCCATTAAACGCTGTATACCTAAAGTCTTTAATAATTTATGACCTAGTCCTAGTCATAATTCACTTTATTATAATTCATGAAAGCCGTACCGTCAAGGTTGACTTAATAAAGAAATAATAATAAAATTCAACTAGCATTTTAAATAAGGAGAAATATTATGGCTTTTGACGGCGTTACAGTGGCTGCTCTTGTTAAAGAATTCAACACCACTTTAAAAGATGGAAGGATATATAAAATCGCACAGACAGAATCAGATGAGCTTATGCTTACATTTAAAGCTGACAAGTCTCAGTATAGAATGCTTCTTAGTGCTAACGCAAGCCTTCCTTTAATATATTTTACAAATAATAACAAACCAAGTCCAATGACAGCACCTAATTTCTGTATGTTACTTAGAAAACATATTAATAATGGAAGAATTGTCAGTATAACACAGCCTGGACTTGAGCGAATCGTTGATTTTGAAATTCAACATCTTGATGAACTTGGCGACATAAAAATCAAGCATCTTATAATTGAATTGATGGGTAAACACAGCAATATTATTTTTACGGACGACAACAATATGATAATCGACAGTATTAAACATATTACTTCTGTAATGAGTTCCGTAAGACAGGTATTGCCGGGTAAACCTTATTTTATTCCGGACACCATGGATAAACACAATCCAATGGAAGCTACAAGAGAATCTTTTATGGAAACTGTTTTTTCAAACGCTATGCCTGTTTCAAAAGCAATCTTTACATCTTATACAGGAATTAGTCCTGCCATAGCTGAAAGTCTTTGCTTTGAGAACAAACTTGATTCTTCAATGCCCGCCAATGTTTTGGCACACGGCGACCAGAATCTTATTTGGATGAGTTTTTATCAGTTAATTAACCGAATTAAAGATGGAAACTTCACTCCTTTAATATATGAGAAAAATGGCAAGCCTGAAGACTTTGGTGCTGTTCCACTTTCAATATATGGTGATTGCACTGCAACTAATTACGAAAGTATTAGTTTATTATTGGAAGACTTTTATTCCAAAAAGAATCTGTACACAAGAATGCGCCAGAAATCTTCCGACTTAAGACGTATTGTTTCCACTGCTCTTGAAAGAGACAGAAAGAAATACAATATTCAGCTTAAGCAGATGAAGGACACTGAGAAAAAAGATAAATACAAAGTATATGGCGAAATTCTCACTGCCTACGGATATTCAATTGAACCTGGTACCAAGAAATTTGAAACCGAGAATTTCTACACAGGAGAGCCTATTACAATTCCATTAGATGAAACATTATCTCCTATAGATAATGCCAAAAAGTTCTATGACAAGTATGCCAAGTTAAAGCGTACAGGGGATGCATTAATTGATATTATTAAGACAACTAAAGCATCAATTGATTATCTTGAAACAATCAACGTATCAATTGATATGGCAACAAGCGAGCATGACTTAAAGGCAATTCAGCAGGAACTTGTTCAGACAGGCTACATTAAACATAAGAAAACAAATAACAAAAAAGAAAAGAACCTTAGTAAGCCACTTCACTTCGTCTCCTCAGACGGCTTTGATATATTTGTTGGCAAAAACAATATTCAAAATGAAGAACTTACATTTAAAGTTGCCACAGGAAACGATTGGTGGTTCCATAGCAAAACTTTCCCCGGTTCACACGTTATTGTAAAAGCTAACAATAGTGAATTACCTGACAAAACTTTCGAGGAAGCTGCAAGACTTGCCGCTCATTTTTCAAAGGGACAGGCTCAGGACAAGGTTGAAATAGATTACATTCAAAAGAAACACATCAAAAAAGTTGCCGGTGCAATGCCCGGATTTGTAATCTATCACACCAACTACTCAATGAACATATCTCCTGACATAACAGGAATAAAAGAAATTTAATTACATTTAATAAAGGAGCAGATTCACATTGAACTGCTCCTTTTAAACATACCCTATTTTTAGTATAGACAATAGAACCTACATGAACCACTACTTTCAAATCATAATTAATTCTCTATTTTAAAATAAATTCCATCTGTGTTTCTTTTGGAACCATACCCATTTTTTCATAAAATCTGCGGGCTGTATCGTTGCCTTCCCAAACGTTAAGTGTAACTTCATAACAGCCCATTTTCTTTGCTTCTTCCTTAACATGCTCAAAAATCTTCTGCCCTACATGTTTTCCTCTAATATTTTGATCCACACACAAATCATCAATAAATAAAGAATCAAACGGCACCATATTAGTTGAAAATGGCTGTTTCTTCTTTATACAAAAAGCATATCCCATAACACTGTCATTCTCATCTACTGCCACATACACAGGTCTGTTAGCATCATTAAAAATTTCCATTAATTCCTCTTTTGTATATTTTGTTGTTCCACCAATAAAAATGTCCGGTCTGATTTTTGCATGTATATTTAAAACCTGTGTTAGTAATTTAATTACTGAATCTATATCTTTTTCTTCTGCTAATCTAATGTTCATTTATATTCTCCTTTGCTGTCATATAACATTTCTTCTTATATTTTTTATTAAATATATCCGTAATTATTATAGCAAATAAAATAAAAAAAGCACAGAAAAACATTATTGCTGCAAGCATGGCTCCCAATGGACAGATGTAAATTGACACTGCATCCATCCAACCTGAAACAATTCCCATACCTACGGCTGAGCCTATGCAAGCAATGACAAAGCCGGTTCTGCAGAAGAGAAACTCTAACAGGAACATATTTCATTTTTTAATTTTCGTGCTGCAGAATTAAGTGGATGCTGGCAATCATGTACAATACATACTTCTCTATTAGGAATTTTTTCTTTTAAAGAAATCTCAACAATTTCGTTTTTCTCAATACTTTCTCTTGCCATAGGTTCAGGAACAAATGCCATTCCTAAATCTGACTTTACCAAAGGAATAATCTGGTCTGTAGTTGCCACCTCCGTGTCAGGATTAAGTTCAATACCATATTTTAAAAATATCTTATTATAAAAATCGTATGTAGTAGTTTCCTGCCCCAAACTAATTAATGGATAGTCTTTAAGATTTTTTAAAGAAATATTGTCATCTTTTATATGCTCAAAATCAGTTCCACCTATTAATATTTCCTTAAATGAACATAAGATTGTTTTTTCTAAAGGCGACTTAACCTTTACAGGTGTTGATACAACTGCAAAATCTATCTTGCCACTTTTCACAGCCTCAATTGCCTGTGGCGTTGAATGGTTATATATTTTTAGTCTTACTTTTGGATACATTTTGTGAAAGGATTTTAGAATATCTAATAAAAATATATTTAAGGCAGTTTCGCTTGCTCCAATAGAAATACTTCCCTGAAAAATTCCTTCATCGTCAGCCAGTTCTTCCTCTGCCTCTAAAAGTTGTGCCATAGCAATTGACACATGTTCATATAAACGCTTTCCTTCCTGTGTAAGCTGCACACCTCTGTTCGTTCTAACAAATAAAGTGCTGTTAATCTGTTGTTCCAAACAATTCATTGCTCTTGTAACATTAGGCTGACTGTTACCTAATACCTGAGCTGCTCTTGTAAAATTCTCATATTTAGCAACATAATAAAAAATTTTATAATAATCTAAATTTACATTCATGGCATTCTCCTTGGTATATTAATTTCTTATTGCTATCATATCAATTATGATTTTTACTTATTTCTATAATCATAGTATAATCTAGCCGAATGAAATTTTCAAGAAAGGGTGTGAGTTGTATGAGAGAAGGAACAATTTTTCCAAGAGAAGAAAAAACAGAAGTGTTATTTCAGAAAATTCTTAATGATCCCTGGGCATGCGAAAAACTTCAGGAAACATTTTGCAATTATCTTTTTTGCGATGATGAAATCAATAGCTATTTATCTCCATTAGAATTCTCACAGGCATTATTCAATGCTTATCACAATAGAGATTTATCAGCCTTTTTGATGGCTATTTGTGAAAATACTATATTTGATTTACTTAGAAATTCATATCTGATTCCATATAGATTTAATGCTGACGGAATAGAAAATCCTGTAATTATGACCGACGATAATGGATTATTACTTCCAAAGTATAAATCAAAAGTTCACGAAAAAGACTACAATCATTTTCATGAAATATATAAAGAATTAAATAACAATAAAAAAATATATCTTGCAAAAGCATATAGCTATAATCATAAATACACTTCAGACAATATGGAAATGAAGCAGCAGATTCTTGAAAAAAATACAGGTATATTAATTATTAGAGAATTGCCTGACACTGTAACGGCTAACAAAACTGAAGCCGAAGCCTATTCAGCAGTTTGGGACTTAATGATTGAACTTGAAAAGAATCTCCCTATGGCATTTGTTTTTTATGGTCAGGACTCACTTGTGGAAAATAATAAAAGATATGATGAAATTGGAATATTTCTTCCAAATTCCATCTTTTTAAAACATTTAGAAAAACATGTAGCGAAAGCAGAGGCGATTATATATGCCAACAAATAATTACATTGATATTATGGAAAAAAACCATATGGAAATTCCATGGCATGATTATACCGGTGATGACAGTAATACATTAATTAAAGAGTCAGGTTTGATTGAAAAAGCATCTGTTATTGGCAGAGTTGGTTTAATTATGCTTTCCTGTGGCACAGGTGCATGGCGTGTAAGAACTTCAATGAACAGACTTTCAAAGGAACTTCATGTTACATGTACAGTTGATGTTGGACTTATGTCCATTGAATTTAACTGTTTTGATGGAAAAGACTGTGTTTCACAGTCTCTTAGTATATCTAACACAGGGGTTAATACTTCAAAGCTTTACAGAATGGAACAATTTGTTGACAACTTTCCAAAGGAAGACGCCCATTTGACCGGTGAAGAAATTCACAAACGACTTGATGAAATAGAGAAAATTCATACATTGTATTCTCCTGTTAAATTAGGTCTTGCTGCAGCTTTTGCCTGTTGTGGTTTTACATTTCTTCTTGGAGGCGGGCCAATTGAAATGCTTTTTGCGTTTATTGCAGCCGGTGTTGGAAATATTGTCCGTACAAAGCTTATAAAACATCATTTTACATTATTTTTAAATATAGCAGCATCGATTTCAATCGCATGTTTGGTTTATGCCATTTGTTTTAATGTTGCTGAGTCTGTGCTTGGTATTGCCCATGTACATGAAGCCGGATATATATGCTCCATGTTATTTATAATTCCCGGCTTTCCATTTATAACAAGCGGTATTGACCTTGCTAAGCTAGATTTACGTTCAGGTCTTGAACGATTAACATACTCAATAATAATTATATTAGTAGCAACAATGTTTGCCTGGATTATGGCACTTCTGTTAAAGCTACAACCACAGGATTTCACAACAATACACATGAGTAAAATTTTACTATTAGTATTAAGAATAATAACAAGTTTTTGTGGTGTATTTGGTTTCTCAATTATGTTTAACAGTTCTATACCAATGGCTACAACAGCCGCCTGTATTGGTGCAGTTGCAAACACACTCCGTTTAGAACTTATAGATTTTACACACATGCCTTACTCTGTGGCAGCTTTTATTGGTGCCCTAACAGCCGGGCTTCTTGCTTCTTTCATAAAAAGCAATAATGGATATCCACGAATATCCCTTACCGTTCCTTCCATTGTAATTATGGTTCCGGGACTTTATTTATACAGAGCAATTTACAATTTTGGCATTATGTCACTTACGGAAGCTGTCTCATGGTTCTCATTAGCTATTATGATTATTATGGCTCTTCCATTAGGATTAATTTTTGCCAGAATATTAACTGATAAAACTTTCCGTTACTGCACGTAATGGTGTGTTTAAAACATAGATTGGCTTTTCCCTTTTTCAGTCAATGTTTTATTCACGCTTAAAAGAGAAAACACAGTTGTGAACAATGGTTCACAACTGTGTCAAAAATCTTTTTACCCCACTCTTGACAAAGAGCCCTTTTAAACATACCCTATTTTTATTTTAAGTTGTTTTCTGTCCCTTTACTTTTGTGAAAAGAAAAGCTTTCTTTCCGACCTTTACCTTTTTATTAAGCTTTACTTTTTTCAATTTTTTATCTCCGCAAAAAGCTCTTCTTTCGATACTAGTTACAGATTTCATATTAACTTTCTTTAAATTTACGCAATTTTCAAATGTTGCAAACTGTATAGTTTTAACCTTTTTAGGTACATTAACAGTTTTTAAGCTGTAGTTCCATCTAAATGCACATTTACCTATACTCTTTACTGTTTTTGGAAGATTATACTTTTTCATCCTTGTACAATTACTAAACGCATAGTCTCCAATCTTTGTAAGTTTCTTAGAAAATTTAATCTCAATAAGTCTTTCACATGAATCGAAAGCTTCTTTTCCAATTGTTCTTACAGTATTAGGCATTACGATTTTTCTAATTTTATTTTCACCACGAAAAACTATATCATCTATAACTTTAACTCCTTTTGGAATTTTAACAACTTCACTATTTCCTGTGTACTCAATGAGTTTTTTATTTTCGATAAGAAACTTTCCAAATTTCTTCATTTCAGATGACACGGTTATTTTATTATTTTTTAATTTCTTACAATACTCTTTCAAATTTCCCTGAATTGCTTTTGATGTATTTATAGCTCTTAATTTTTTAAGTTTTCTTAAGTCAGTTGTTTTTATTTCTGCATAGCTTCCTGTTAATGACATCCTTGTAATTTTCCTGCATTCACTAAATAATCCCTTTGGTATATTTTTAACTCCCGCAAGTTCTAAAACTCTCAAATCACCAGCAGATATAAATGTTTTGTCTGTCACTTCTACTTCCTTGCAATTCCCCGTTATCTTTTTTACATAAAGTGAAAACGCATCATCACCTATCTTTTTTAAAGTGGATGGTAGTTTTAAAACCGTGATTGATGAATCTAGTAATGCACTATCATCAAGAATCTCAAGTCCTTCATTTAAAACTAATTCCTTTGTTCTTGTGGGGATTGCATAACTTTCTAACTCCTTCACCGTTGATGATAGAACAATCTTTCTTGCACAAAATTTATCAGTAAGCAAAATATAATTATCATCTTCAAATGCATATGTCCTTTTATCATTGTAAATTTCATTATTTTTAAATGCATCTGAAGCAATTTTTGTTACTCCCTCCGGTATGTAAACAGTATCATCATTACCTTTGTACTGCTTTAAGACACCATTTTCAATTACAAAATCACTATCTTTTGTTTCTGCATTAACTACAAGCGTACCTAATGATAATGTAAGTAAAGTAAGTAACACCAATCCTATTCTTTTAATATTTCCTTTCATTTTTTGCACCTCCATTCTTTAGTAATTGTACGAATAATTTTCCAATTTTATTGCATGATTTTTAAAAATTATTCGTACAATTTAAAATCAAATCACTATTTTACTGTAGCACTAAAAATTCTTTTGTCATTTTATTGGTCCTCCTATATTTATTTTTTCGTTATCAATTTAACACTCTTATTAAATACAACGAACCAGAATGAAAAAAGTGACAATTTATTTTAAATTTTTTCAAAAAATTTTTTTAATAAAAAAACTCCTCGGATTTTTTAACTTATCCGAAGAGTCATTTCTATGCTTTAATCTACACTTTTAACACTATTAGCAATTTTTATAACTTCATCTTTATTAACGTTAATGCAAATAATACTTATAACACTTTCATCCTGCCTCCACACTATAGATATTACTTTATCATTTTTCTTTTCATTCACTAACGCTTTATGTCCGTTAATATCTACATATGATTTTTGTGTATTTTCGGTATCTATTCCTATATCTCCTCCTTCAATTGATTTTTGTTTGAAAGATATCATATCTGCGTCTTTATAATAATCAGCACTCCATCCTGCTTCATCCTTATTCATATTTGTCATTTTAAACCCTTCCGGCAGATATGTGATTTCATATTCCTTGCTTAACTTTATTGTAAACCTGTCATCTGATACATTTTTAACATCCTCTACTTTTTCTCCTGGATATTTTCCAATGTCAGTATGGTCATTATATGTTTTCATAAAAAATTCCAAGGTTTTCTCTTTCATTGCCGGCACTGATACAACTGAGACGTTGAAAATTAACAAAAGTACTCCAAGAGCTGTTGCTGTTCTATATACTTTTAATTTAAAGTTCAATGATTTAATTTTCTTTTTACGCAGCTGCTTTTTGCTGATTTTTTCAAATTCTTTTATTTGCTGTTTTGTTGGAGCATACTCATCTGTTTTGTTTAATTCTTCTGCCTCTTTTAATATCTTTCGTCCTTCTTCTTCCTGATACTCTGACAACATTGTTTTAAGTACGCTATCCATCATTTCATCATTTATTTGTCTTTTCTTCATGCCTTATACCTCCCCATTAAATATTTTTAGAAGTTTTTCTCTCGCTCTTCTAATATAAGAATTAACATTGCTTTCCTTAATCCCTGTTATTTTGGAAATTTCTTTTGAGGACATTTCCATTGTGTAGCGATAAGTTAGAAGCTCCTTGTCTCTTTCTGACATTTTCAAAAGAGCATTGCTTAAATCAATATACATTTCACTTTTTTCAAATTCATTAATATGTCCTTTTTCTGACATATTAGTATTGCTAACCTGTTCTTCTGTGACGTATTCATCTAAATACTTTGATTTAATTTTGTTCTTCCTTAAATAGTCTATACAAACGCTTCTAATAGTTATAACGAAATAATAAGACCTTGCGTGACAATTTAATTTATTTATTTTTTCAAAATTCTGAATTATTTTTATAAAAGCCTCATTTACCATATCATTTGCAGTGTGATAATCACCTATTATATAGTAGGCTTTTTTCCTCATTATTCGGTTATACTTCTTATACCAATCTGAAAGTATACTTTTCTTATCTTCATTCTCTATGTCTTCGATTATTGCAAGCATAATCTCCCTCCATTTTTCATATGTGTCTTTTATATCTTTTGTTATCTTTGTACATTCTAGCAAAATTCCATACCATATTCAATCCTAACGTTTATCTACCAAATACAATATAAAATATTATTTCAATCCAATTTCAAATATGTGTAAAGATTTTTAATTAATAGGATTTTTTAGTTAGTCAAAAAAAGAGCTGCTACCTTAAGTAACAACTCTTTTTATTCTTTAATTCAATTATCTGATTAGTTTTATCCAATTAAATCATCATATAACTGCTGATATTTCTTTGCTGATGTTTTCCATGAGAAGTCAACTGACATTGCTCTTTCAACCATCTTATTCCAATCACGTTTCTTGTCATAATATACGTGTTCAGCGTATCTTACTGTACCCATCATTTCGTGAGCATTGTAATTGCAGAATGAGAAACCTGTTCCTGTGTTCTCATATTCGTTATATGGTTCTACTGTATCCTTTAATCCACCTGTCTCTCTTACTATAGGTAATGTACCATATCTTAAACTCATAAGCTGGCTTAAGCCACATGGTTCAAATAATGATGGCATTAAGAATGCATCACAGGCTGCGTATACTTTGTGTGAACGTTCTTCTGAATAGTAAATGTTAGCTGATACGCTCTTGCCATATTTCCAGTCAAAGTGTCTGAACATATTTTCATAACGTTCTTCACCTGTTCCTAATATAACAAACTGAACTGCATCCTGACACATTTCATCCATTACACATGAGATAAGGTCAAATCCCTTCTGGTCTGTAAGTCGGCTTACAATACCAATCATCATCTTCTTTGGATTAACTTCCAATCCTAATTCTTTCTGAAGTGCTGTTTTGTTTTTAACCTTTTCTTTTCTGAAATTAGCCTTTGAGAAATTCTTGTCAATGTACTTGTCTGTAGCCGGATTGTATTCATCGTAATCAATACCGTTAACAATACCTCTCAGGCAATTAGATCTTGCTCTAAGTAATCCGTCTAATCCTTCTCCAAAGAATGGTGTCTTAATCTCTTCTGCATATGTATCACTAACTGTAGTTACCATATCAGCGTAAACTATACCACCCTTTAAGTAGTTACCATTGTCATAATCTTTAAGCTTATCAGATGTAAAATAGTAATCTGACAATCCTGCAATATCCTTAATAGTGTCAATGTCCCATACTCCCTGGAATTTAAGATTGTGAATAGTCATTATAGTCTTAATTCCCTGATAGAACTCTCCGCTTGCAAAACTGTCTTTTAAGTATACTGGAATTAAACCAGTATGCCAGTCATGGCAATGTATTACGTCCGGTCTGAAATCTATAACTGGCAAAGCTGAAAGGACTGCTCTTGAAAAGAATGCAAACTTCTCTAAGTCATATCTTGCATCACTGTATGGCTTCTCTCCTCCGAAATAGTATTCATTATCAATAAAATAAATCTTTACTCCTTCGTATTCAAGTTCCATAATTCCAACATACTGTTTTCTCCAACATAAGTCCATATAAAAATGGTCAATGTATGTCATCTGATCTTTCCATTTCTGGTCAATGCACATATATTTAGGAATAATAACACGTACATCATATTCTTCTTTGTCAAAACTCTTAGGCAATGAACCAACTACGTCTGCCAACCCCCCTGTCTTAATAAAAGGTACGCATTCTGACGCTGCAAATAATATTTTTTTCATATATTTTTCCTCCAAGTCGTCTCTTTTTTGGATTTTGTTTCTTACGTATATAATACTAGAAAATCAGCTTAAATTAAAGTGCTAATTATCTGCATTTGTATTCTAATCTGATTTTATCTGCAATTAATGCAATAAATTCTGAATTTGTAGGCTTTCCTTTCTCTGCATTTATTGTATAACCGAACAATTCGTCTATTGTGTCCATTTTCCCTCTGTTCCATGCCACCTCAATTGCATGTCTTATTGCACGCTCTACCCTGCTTGATGTTGTCTGGAATGTTTTTGCAATTGTAGGATACAAAATCTTTGTAATGGAATTAAGCATTTCAGGATCATTGACCGACATAATAATTGCTTCTCTTAAATACTGGTAACCTTTAATATGAGCCGGCACACCTACGTCGTGGATTATGTTTGTTACATCACTTTCAATGTTTCTGTCCATAAATTTCTTCTTGTCCTCGTAGGCTGCAACAAACTTCTTGTTATCAGGCAAACGTTTGTTATAACTTTTTGCTGTTTTTACCCTTTCAACTATCATTTCTGTTTCAAAAGGTTTAAGCATATAATAACCTGCCCCATAACCGAAAGCATCCTGAATTACTGTTTCATTGCTTATTGCTGATGTAATTATAAAAAAAGGAAGCTTTATAATTGAACCGTCCTTATGTATCTTGTTCATTAATGATAATCCGTCCATCTTTGGCATTATCAAATCCAAGACCACAACATCAGGATTGGTTTTCTTTATTATATCAAAAGCCTCCTCGCCATTTTTTGCTTTTCCGACTATGTTAATTTCCTCATCCCTCTCTAATTCATTACAAATAGTCTCTACTATCTTCTCATTATCATCTACCACTGCCACACTAATTTTATTCATACTATCCTCCTGTCAATTTCTTTTATTATTTTAATCTGCATAACTATATAACTTTCAACAACAGTACTGTTATATTTTGTTGACAGAGAAGATTATAGTTTGAATTTTCCCGTTATTCAACTTAAAGAAATCGCATAAAATGCCATTATTCGACAATGTGGTTTACATATATTTTTTAATGTAACAATAATAGATAGTTTTATCTGTTTTTTTCAAAAATTCAGGTCGATAAAACACTTTTTGCGTCGGCAAAAAATTAATTTATGTAAACAATCATTTTTTCTTTTTCTGACAATTCTATTTCATATCCGTCACGGATTTCATAATAAACTTTTGGTCTTAATTTTGTTCCGTTAACTTTTGTTCCATTGGTTGAATCGTAATCTGCGATTCTGTATTTACCATCCTTATATGAAATAATTACGTGAATCTTTGAAATATAAGTTTCCGGTATTGTAATATCCGCATTTTCACGTCCGATTACAAAAGGACTTTTGTTTATTACAAACTTCTGATTATTGTATATGATTAAGGCTTCTCCCTGATTTACAACAGGTTTTTCTGCTCTTTTAGGCTGAATTGTGTTACCAAAATTTCTTGTTGCATCAGAATTAGTATTTGTCATTCTCTTCTTGCGAAGTTCCAAATTAGCCTCTGTAAAAGGATTAATTACTAATCCGTTAAGTTCTTCACAATCGTTCATATAAGTGTATGCTGCTGAAGCAGACATTCTTATAAGTGAAAAATTATCCATATACTCTACAGGTATCTGTTCAAATGTTGTAAAAACAGGCATTAATCTTGTTCTTTTGCCATCTTTTACAACATCAGGTTTAAGAGATGCATTTTCAATAAATTCACCCATAATCTGACAGTCACTGTAATCAACTTTTGCAGCAACAATTACTTCACATTGCTGGAAAAGTTCTATAATATCTCTTTTTTTAATCTTTTTCTCAGGTTTCTTATTGTATTTCTTTATTAATTCTTCTATTTCATGTGCTAAATCTGCATTATTTCTTGCCATAAATTCCTCCTGTAACTTCTCTTACTTAAATATCATAGAAGTTTTTTTTCATATTCTCTACATTAAATATTAGTATACTACATTTTTCTACTTATTTCTTGATTTTTTTGCGAATTCTTTTTTCACTATTATAAGGCACTATTATAATCTATTTACAAGTTCCTTTTATTCTATTCATTTACTTATATGGACATTCTATTTTTATCTGATTTTTTATTATTCCTTTTTCCTCCTATTTTTCCGCCAGTTACATTTTTAAAGCAGAATTAATCTGCCTTTTTTTGTAATTTCAGATTTAAAAATCATCTATTACAAAAAATAGCTTTGCAAAAC
>OGQE01001769.1_pt1 | contig 18314 bp, 13 predicted proteins | sample 1553131 | NCBI WGS metagenome assembly OGQE01 (sample SAMEA2579929, study PRJEB22360) | human gut metagenome | biome: human gut; feature: human-associated habitat; material: faeces | place: Denmark | collected 2008/2010
GGTGCTTCATGCTTGAAGATGCTGCCGGTATCCGCAGAGTCGTGATTGCCTGCGGATATGTGGATCTGCGCAAAGGGATCGATGGGCTGTCCATGATCATCGGAGACAGATACCATCAGAATCCTTTTGAAAAGGGAACTTTATTCCTATTCTGTGGCAGACGGTCCGACCGCATCAAGGGACTTCTATGGATGGGAGACGGTTTTCTTCAGCTCTACAAACGGCTGGAGGCAGGTTCCCTGTCCTGGCCGAGAACCAGCGAAGAGGCCGCAGACCTTACAGAGGAACAGTTCCGTTATCTTATGATGGGGCTGAATCCCCTGAACCCCAAAGTCAGGGAAGTAACACCGCAAAAGCCCACCTGATCTTTGTGCAAAACATAGATTTTTTATGCCTGTTATCCGGTCAGATCCATTCCCAGTGTTACAGCCTCTCTGAAGGCTGTTTCATGGTCTGTGACGTATCCACAGGAGGATCCGGATAAAATTTCAGCACCTTGAAAACTTTATATTTCCCTGGCTCTATGACCATCACACCGCCTTACAGGCATAGGCAGAATGACGAAACCTGCGGGGTTGCCGGTTCGCAATCCTTTGTGTTTTCTGGTATAATGAAAACAGTTTAAGGAGCAGGACAATGGCAGACAGACATACATTGGAAGAACTGAATAACTGCAGCAGGGAAGAACTGATCACCATCGTTCTTATGATGCAGGGACAGCTGGATACCCTGAATGAGAACATCGAGCGGCTGATCGAACAGGTACGCATAGCGAACAGCTATCGTTTCGGAAAACACACAGAAACGCTGGATTCCATAGATGGTCAGCTGTCCTTCTTTGATGAGGCAGAAAGCTGCTGTGATCTGTCTGTCCCGGAGCCTGCTGCGGAGGAAGTACTTCCATCCCGACGTAACCATAAGAAAAAAGGGCAGCGGGAAACGGATCTGAAAGATTTCCCGGAAGAGATCCTTCCTCCTTATCAGGTATCCACAGAAGAACTGGATACGTTTTATGGTGCAGGCAACTGGCGCAGAATGAAGGATGAAACCTACAAAAGACTGCGCCATGAGCCGGAATCCTGGACGGTGGAAGTTCACACCGTGGAAGTCTATGTAGGCACCGGTGGAGATCATCAGGACGAATTCTTACGTGGAAAACGCCCCAAGGATCTTCTGCGTGGAAGCATCGTTACTCCTTCCCTGCTTGCATCCATTCTGAATGTAAAATATGTGAACTCCTCTGCACTGCACAGGGTCGAGCAGGAGTTTCAGCGGAATGGTGTAAATATCTCCAGACAGACCATGTCGAACTGGATCATCCGGTGTGCTGAGAAATATTTCGCACCGTTTGTGGATCGTATGAAGCAGGAACTGCTGTCCCTGCCGGTGACGCAGTCAGACGAAACACCGACACAGGTGATCGGTGACAGTGACCGTCCGAACAGTAAATGCTACATGTGGGTACACCGTTCCGGGGAGTTCTATAAGGAACGTCCTGTGGTGATCTACGAATACCAGAAAGGCAGGGATCACGAAAAGCCGCTGGAGTTTTACCGGAACTACAAAGGAGTTCTGGTCACGGACAGTCTGGAGCAGTATCATCTGCTGGACAAAAAACTGCCGGGAGTGACAAACGCAAACTGTTGGGCACATGCAAGAAGAGCCTTTGCAGATGCCGTAAAGGCAGCGGATAAAAAGAATCCCCTGTCAGTAAAAAATTCCGTGGCATACCAGGCATTACAAAAGATTGCAGAATTCTACCGGATCGATACCGAACTGAAAGAACTTCCGGCAACGGATCGCCTTACACAGCGACAGACAAGGATAAAGCCGCTGGTTGAGGACTTCTTTGCGTGGGCAAAACAACAGGTTACAGAGTGCGCAGTACCTCCGAAATCCAGGACCGGACAGGGTCTAAATTTCGTTATCCATCAGGAAAAATATTTGAAAATATTTCTGACCGATGGGGATATCCCAATTGATAACTCCGCTTCCGAGCGGGCTATCCGGACTTTCTGTATCGGCAAGAAGAACTGGATGTTCCATAACACAGCAAAAGGTGCCGGAGCCAGCGCTCTTGTTTACAGTATTTCAGAAACAGCAAAGCTGAACAATCTGCGCCCATACTACTACTTCAGGCATATTCTCACGGAACTGCCGAAGTATTGTGACGAAAAAGGAAATATAGATCCGGCAAAACTGGACCATCTGATGCCCTGGGCAGAGGAGCTTCCCGAGGAATGCCGGAAACCACGCCGCTCATAAAAGCGGCGTTAAATTTAAGGGTAGGCGCAGGATTTGACGTTTACGATTCATCGCATCCGTTAATAGCATTTGAATCATAAAAAGGCAAAAATACAGTTCCTTTCACATTATCAGATGGTTTATAGAATGTAAAGGGAACTGTATATTTTTTGAATATAGAATGCTAAAAGCTTACCCTAATCGGCGACTAAAGAGAAATCTCTGACAATTCTAGAGTTATGAGAGAGACATTCTCCCGTCTGGCGAAGGCAAAACAACGTCTCATTATGGAATGGACACTTTCCGTAAGTCAATTGTACATTGAAATTTTGAAGCCTAACCAATTGCCCACCTAGGATTCAAAACTAATATGAATACCAATAAATGCGAGTGCTTGCTTATCACACAATTCACTTTTAGCAAGCTTTCACAACCTTTGACGTAAATCCTTTGAAACATTATACTTTTTGATTAGCTATTTAATATAAAATTTTGGACGTTCTGACAATTCATCTGAATTATCGCAGGAAAACAAGCGATCCCAAAAATCTTTTTTAAATACCTTGTTTTCATTTGTCGCATTATCCCCAAATGTGTGTAAGAAATCTAACTCTTTTATGTCTAACCGTTGCAATATTTCTTGTGAAAAGTCATCGTTGTATACCAGAGATAAACAATAAAAACTATAATATATTGCTTTCTCAAGAGAATATTTTCTTGAGAATTGTAGCAACTCCTCAATTTGATCCTTACTTGTTAAGCAGTATAGGGCAAATTCTCTTATATCACAAAGCTTAATAAGATTCATATCTTTTGCTCGATAAATACTAAGGGTATGTTTGGCTTCACCGTAAAAATGAGTACACAAATGAACTAAATAATGAATTTGTGACGTAAAACCATTTTGGGCAGTAAAGTCAACTATCTCATTCACTGAAGATTTATCTAATGAATCATCTAACGCAAATCTAAAATCCAGTTTAAATACAGGATAAATTTCGTTATCTGTTAGTTTGTAATAGGGATATAAGTTGCTCATTTTAGTTTTCCACAAAATTTCTTCTGTTCTTGATAAAGATGTGATGGTATGATTAACCAAATCAAGTTTCCCTTGCTTATATCCTAAATCAGTTAAAACTTTATGTAGTTGATTAATATCACAATATTTTACCAAGAAATCAATATCTCCAGAATATCTAATCGCAAAATTTTTATAAATATTAGGAATTAAATAAGCACCTTTAACAGGAATGCATACAATATTTTTTTCTTTACAACTTTTTAATATTCGTGCAATTTCAAGTTGATTAGCCTCATTCTTAGCTTTAGTACAAATAGAAATATAATTTAAAATCTCGTATAAATATTTGGGAAAAAGTAGTTCTTTACTTATTTGTTGCAAATTATAGAAATTGAGAGCTAATGTCTTATGATAACATCCAAGTTTAAAAAAGGAAAACCAATTTATTTTATTGTTTGAAATCAGATTCAATATCTCTTCAATTTCATTTTTACTAAAAGTTAGTTTACTCGTTAACAACAACAACTCTTGTTCTGCTGTAAGTGTTTTCATCTCTAATTCCTCCATACTATAATTATTTAGCCTGACTATAATTCAAATAAGGTCGATCACACTTAATGTAATAATATCTTCGTAATTTCATCCTAAAAGCACTCCACTACGGTTTATCTATATCACCAATTTCCGATAAAAACATAATTAAAGATTAATCAACTATCGTATCAGACCTTATTATTAATAATTATAAAAACAAGAGTCTTTTCTTGTTACTTTGCAAATCATCCATATACCGCTGGATTGCAACTATCAACCTTAGCATAAATTGGTCCACTCTCAAATAAGATGGAACAAAATCATTTAAAGTTATATCAACACTTTCCACGGTAACAGTTTTGTCTCGCAAAAAAGCAAATTCGCCTTTGATACTAGTTTTTTGACATATTAACAGATTCAAAACATCATCAATATCAAGTTTAACAAAACCACTTGTTTCTTCATTTTCTTTTAGCAAGTCAGAAAAGTCACCTTTGTAATCCAACAAATATACGTGTTGAAATTCATTCGCAATGTAGTTTTCTGCTATCGTAGAAGCCGTTTGACGAATGCCAATAGAAATTAGATCTTGAAATTTAATATCACTTAAGCCGGTTTCTTCATATATCTCTCTTATGCCATCTTCAATATTTTCACCAGCTTCATAATGTCCACCGACACTAATATCAACATAATCTGGCCTTGAAAAAGAATAACGATTGGGTGCCTTTTTCTGAAAATATACACAGTTGTCCCTAGAATTAAAGATCTGGCACGTAAACACTCTATGCCAAAGACCATTTCTATGAACTACTTGCTTGTCCTCTACACCAATGTAATTATAATTATCATCATAAATATCAATTTTGCTCATAATTTTTTACTCCTCTCGTTTAAATATGATTAGATAATATTTCTATGATTCTTTCACTTGCATTACCATCACTATATGGATTTATATAATCAAATGATTGGTGTTCTTTTTTGAAAAAATCAATTATATTAGAATAAAGCTCATCACAACTTACAAGCTTACAGTTTGGTAAACTACTAATTTCCGTACGTTCTGTAAAATCTCTAACAACAAAAAGATTCTTTTTTAAAGAGACTGCTTCTTCTTGAACTCCACCAGAATCAGTAATTACCAAGTCTGAAGTCTGTAAAATATTGTGAAATTCTATTACATTTAACGGAGCTATACATTTAAAATTTGGTGAATCACAAAACAACTCTTGTACTAAGGATTTGATTTTGGGATTAAGATGAACTGGGTAAATAACCTTAATATTATTTGAGGCATTAACTACATCTAATATAACTTTTAAAACTTTAGGTATGACAGTTTCTAAATTTTCTCTACGATGTAAAGTTAACAGAATTATTTTATCTTTTTCGACCCATTCAAGCAATTCATGATGAAATTTAGAGTTTAAAGTATACTTAAAAACATCAACAATGGTATTTCCCGTCATAAATACTGACGACTGCGGTATCCCTTCGTTAATTAAATTTGCTTGAGCAGTCGAGGTAGGGGCAAAACAAAGACTTGATATATGGTCAATTGCGATTCTATTAAACTCTTCAGGATATGGATACATTTTATATGTACGTAATCCAGCCTCTACATGACCAACTGGAATTTTATTATAAAAACAGGCTAAAGCAACTGAAAATGCTGTTGTGGTGTCGCCATGAACTAAAACTAAATCAGGTTGCTCTTGTTTTAAAATTGGGCAAAAATCATTTAATATTTTTACTGTAATATCTGATAATGTCTGATTGCTCGTCATTATATTAAGGTCATAATCAGCTTCTATATTAAATTGTCGCAAAACTTGATCTAACATTTCTCTATGCTGCCCCGAAACACAGACTTTAAAATTGCATATATTTAATTTTTGCAGTGTCTTTATAATTGGCATCATTTTTATAGCTTCAGGTCTCGTACCAAATGCTAATAATATATTTTTCATTTAACAACCTCTTCATACAATTTATCAATAACAAAACTAGGATCACATAAAGTTCCATATATTAATTTATATCTGGGTATTTCCACTAATCGGTTTATCATGTTTTCGGCATTACTTTTTAATTCATTTATGTCCGTACAACATGTGTACAGCCACTCTTGGGTCCTGCTCTCATCGAATGGAGTATAGCAATTTCTAATTAGTATATTTTTGTACTCATCATCACCAATTGGCTCAATACTCAATTTATCGCTTTGCAAAACGATTTCCGGAACCAATACCATATTCAAAGGCGAACTATAAACTGTCCTAATTTGATAAATTTTTGATAATTCAAACGGAGTGATCAATAACTTATCTGAATTTTCCGACTGTCTTCTAAAATATTTCACATCTTCAAATTTACAATTCAGTTTTTCGACAGTCTCATACGAAATTCGCATTGGGATCGGAAAGCCCTCAATCATAATTTGAGCGTCCGAATCTTTAATGAAAGCTCTATCATTAGCTATATAATTTGCTCCTTCGTTTAAAAAATAATTTAACAGTGAAGTTTTCCCCGCAGCCTTATTGCCTAAAATTAAAAAGCCATTATCTTTATATTCGCAAGCAGCTGCATGCATAAAAACTTTTCCCATATCTTCGTTTTTTCTATATAAAAACTCCCTGATTATTCGAAGTAATTGATATTCATATGCACTAGAACTTTTTACAATAACATAGGTACATCCATTGAGAATAAATGATATCATATTATCTTTTTCTAACAAATAATAAGTGACTTCATTCTGCTTAGAAATAACATATAAATCATCTTTAAACAAATTAGCGTATTCGACTTTAGCCTTTTGTATTTTATCTTTATACTCATAATAAGTCAAGTCATCGATTATGTAGTGAAAAACATTTTCACATCGTGATGAGCTGGCTATGCTATATTCTGAATCTTCTAAGCCATGATAATTTAAATATTCATATATAGCATTGTAATATTGTACTGGAGAGACAAATATATTAAGATTAACCTGTCCATAATGTAATTCCATTTTTTTACTTTCAAAATTACTCATAATAATCCTCCTTTTTACTTTAAAAGTTTATACAAATGCTAATATTCTAAATCTTTTGATGACCTTCTAAAAATCGCAAGAAAGAGTCATTTTTAATGACTCTTAAGGATTTATCGGATTTGTTTTGCAAATATTCAAAAATATGTTTTAAATACAGTCCAAATGGTTCTATATCTATTTTCAACTCGGAACAGTCAACTTCGTTTTTAAAGTCATCAATAATATCAATTATCACTTTTGATTTTATATCTATATCAATATTGCTGTTAATAGAAATACCTTTGATGTAATAATATAACATGGCAATTAATCCGTATTTCTTATCACAAAATAAACGCCCCATGTAATTGTTAGAATAATTTTTTTTTACAAAATTAAGACAAATTGGTGGCAAAAAATCGATTAAATAAACAGAATCATTTGATAGAATAAAATTACAAAGGTTTAAATCTAAACAAAATTCAGTTTTATTGAATTCTATAACATCTTTCAGTAAATTGTTAAATAAATGCTTAAATGTTGCATATTGTTTAGAATTGCTTATATAATCTTTTATGGTAACACCCCGTATATAATCTTGTTCAAAAACAATTGAGTTTTCATTCGAAGCCAAAATACTTGGCATAGCAAACTTTAAAAATTTAAAATCCAGTTTATTTAAATATATTTCACATATATACTGCAATTTTCTGATCGATATATTACCATAAAGTAGTTTTATTGTAGGTGACTCAGTTGATATTTCTTTTTCTATTTTCATTATTGTTGTGCTCCTTGTATAAAGACAAATATTCTTCCGATTCTTTTATCATATTCTTAAAACTAACATCAATATTTATATCAAAGTTTTTACAAATATTATTAAGATGATTTATCATTTTAATAACACATAATTTAATACGTTCAATTAAGATTTCTTTATCTAAGTCGCGCGAATCTTTATAATTGTAAAGCATTAATAGCGCATCTGAAATATTTCCGGCGTAATTCGAAAGATTTAGCATATTTTCGTATAATGAACAGTTCAAATTTTTACTGTCAAACTCACGAGATTTCCATACTCCGATTAAATTTATTTCGGTAAAATTTGCAAGGTTCAACAATTGGAAAAGAACATCGCAAATTTCATCTTCTATCAATGTATCATCTTTTATAAAAGGGATATGTAGATCAGGAGAATTCTTTTCTCTTAGTAAAACAAAATTAAGATGTCCTATTTGCACCATTAGCTCTAAACAAATTGTAAGACTGTCCCATTCTTTTTCTTCTGTGACCTTGAACTTACTTTTCAAGTTTAACGCCTCAAGTTGATACTTATATAAATTGTCATATATCATTTTTCTAATCCACCTTTTTGATTGATAGATGTATTCCAATAAAATCCATCACTTTTATGTTTACAATCCACTCTTACATGCAATTCTCCACTTAAGTAGCACGTTTCTTCTGTTGTTAATTTTATGTTATTTATCACTATAGAGTCTTTGCCATAATCAAACGCAATACTAGTACACTTTTTTCCAAGTTTAGATAGTAAAACTGGTAACTTTGCTTCAATTGTTGATAAAGACAATTCTTCATTTAACTTTTGTTCTGAACAGCGACTTCTGAGCTCTGTAGGACAACAATTAAAATTTACACAAGATTTCGTACCAAAAAATCCATATCGTTCAGTTTGGTTTAATACATAAGCTAACGCACAAGAATTCACTTCAAATAATGGATATTTGTACTTCTGTGCAATTTTCCGCAACGTTTGTCTAGATTCTTTAGGCCATACACACTCTGAATTAATACTTTCTGAATCGTTCATAATTTCGGGCCAAAACGATAATTTTTTTTGGAAGGCCTCTTCTACTTTCAAACCTGCTACAACGGAACACATAGCATATTTTGATACATAGGATATAATATTTTCGATCGAGCTAACAGATGAATTCTGGGGCACAATAGGTCTAAAATAGTGAATAACTTTTATTCCGGCACTCTTTAATTTTTTGAAATTCTCTTTAATTATGTCTACATCTATACCGCCCTCAATCGATTTATCTAATCCGGAGTAACTTAAATATACAATTACTTGTTGTTCCCGCTGTGTTAACTTATAAATTTTATCAATTATAAAGTCTGGGATATTACACTTTGTTATAAATACTAAAGGGTTTGGCAATGAAGTGGTAGCTAGAATATCTAACAAGGAAGAGATGTAGTTAATGTTTTCTTTAGTTGCAAAAATATCAGTTTGTGAGAAAAAACATATTGGGACATCTTCGACATAATAAGTAGATGACTTAACTTTTTCTATTATCTCCTCCACAGGCAATAAAACTTGTGGTTTAGTTTTGGTTCCATCAACCGATTGTAAAAAGCAATATTTGCAGTTGTTAGGACAGCCCTGAACAGGGTTAGCCACCAACCATGCTGCATGTCTATTAATAATTGGATAAAATCGCATCTATTTCACCTCTCTCAAATAATTATCATATTTATTTTGCGCAATTAGATATTTTTCTGGGGTGTCAATACAAATCCATTCTCCTGTAATTAAGCAACCGAAAACGCTATGGGGTTCGTTGGTTAATTTAGAATTAATAGCCAACCCCAGATCCAATTCTCCGTTTTCCGCAACATTAATATAATTAAAAATACTATCATTTAGAATAATTCTGCTTACCAGAACTTTATTTGACGTTATCCCTGTATTTGGCTTTTGTTTTATATAAACAACCTCATGATCATTGCCTATATCAATATTCCCGTAATTATGAACATCTGAATATGGCACAAATTGATAGCTGATAACTATATCGTTTTCCGATAAGGTGTTTTTGTTGGCAAATGTCAAGAGTTCACTAATTGGATTAGCTCCGAGTATTATATCATCTGGGAAAAGCACAATAAACTGCTTATTTTCCAACAGGCTTTTAACCGTTAACAGAGGAGCTGCATTACCATATGGCAAATTTTCATCTTCATTTATTACAAGGATTTCTATAGAAGCTTTATTTGTAAATTTATCCGTTAAAAACATTTGATACTTTGAAAATTTCAGATGATTATAAATCACATAATTGTTAGGCCGTGTTATTATAATAATTCTCTTTATCCCAGCTTGAATACATTCCTCTATAGCAAACTCAATTGCCGGTATCCCATTTAAAGGCAACATTTCTTTTGGGAGCGTTAAGGAATAAGGTAAAAACCTTTTAGCATGACCACCAGCAGCTATAATACAATAATCAATCATAAAATCACCTTTCGTTATTTGCGCTTATGTCTTTTTAGATTTTTAATAAGCGTTTCTATAATTTATAGAAATTTATAGACTACTTGTTATAATCAAATTCTAAATCAACAGCAAAGACGGTATTTCGTTAGAGCGATATTTAACGCAAGACTATATTTGAATTTTTGATTCCACATATTCAACCATTGAACGAATAGCAGGAAATTGACCGATATAAAGCATGTCATCATCAAACTCTATATTGAATTTCTCTTCTAAGTCAACAATTGTTTTAATAAATGATATAGAATCAATTCCAGCGTTAGCAAAACTTGTATCTAACATTATAAAACCTGTGGATTTTTCGGTACTATTCGAGATAATAACTTGAAAAATACTTTTTTGAATATTAGTCAATTCATTAGAATTAGATGGATGTGATTTAATCTCATCAGCTTTTAATTCGATACATTCATATATTCTTTTTCTATCAATTTTCCCATTTTCCGTTTGGATAAAATCTTTAATGTGTTTATACTCAATAGGAATCATATACGAAGGAAGTTTTGTTGATAGAAAATTTGAAATTTTGCTAGGATCTATGTCATGCTCACTAGTATAGAAAGCTTCCAACACTTTCTCCGAGTCATTTTTTTCTAGCACTGCAACAATCGATTGTTTGATCCCTTCAAATTGATTAATATATGATTCAATTTCTTCAAGTTCAATTCGGTAGCCACGTATTTTAACTTGATTGTCTACTCTACCTAAATATTCTAGATTGCCGTCTTCAAGAACTCGTCCCATGTCACCTGTACGATAAACCTTTATTTCCTGTTCCGGCAAATAGACAAACCTTTCTACCGTTAAATCATTTCGGCCAACATAACCTTTTGCCAGACCTTTTCCGGCAATACATATTTCTCCAATTTTTCCATCAGTTAAAGTCTGTAGATGTTCGTCCACAATATAAATTTCCGTATTTTTAATAGGAGAACCAATATCAACGCGATCTTTAGATGTTAGGTTGCTGATTGTTGACCAGATTGTAGTTTCGGTAGGTCCATACATATTGTAAATCCTTGCCGTTGTCTTTTGCTGCAATGTTTGCAACAAATTAAGCGGAAATGGTTCGCCACCAATCAAAATATCTTTGACTTTTTTTAAGCAAGATAAATCTTTATCATAATTCAATAACAGTTGCATTCTGGACGGAGTCATTTGTATTATATCCACTTCATTTTCTTGAATGAGCTTTGCCATTAATTTTGGATTAGTACGTTCTTCATCGTTAGCGAGAACGACGGTAAGCCCCTGAAGAAGTGCCATAACACTCTCCAGAAAGAAGATATCAAAGGAAGCAGTAGTAAAGCATGCGATACGTCTTGAAGGTGAAAAATCGATGACTTCTGACACGCCATCTACAAAATTAATGAATCCGTCATACAAGACCTCTACACCTTTAGGTATACCGGTTGAGCCTGATGTAAACAATATGTACATTATGTCGTTATCATATTTTCTGCAATATTCTTCACAAAGTTGCTTTTGGAATAAAATTAACTCAGTACTATCATTGATATTATTCAAGTAAATTTTATTAAAGCCATTCCATTCTATGTCAACATCAGGAGCTGAAAGTATTGTTGTAATATTGGCGGATTTTACAATACGGCTCAACCGATCTAAAGGTAGTTCCACATCAAGTAGCACAAACGGAATTTTTAATTGGATTGCAGCAAAAATGGCCGAAATTAAATTATGACCTCTATGCATAGCAATTCCAAGTACACATTTATTCGTATCATTTCTTTTTAACAGCGACACAATCGAATCTATATCAGTGGATAATTCGCTATAAGATTTTACATTTCCATTGAATATTACAGAAGACTCTTTCGATAAGGTCATATTACCACTCTCCTTGTTTTTAAAATAGCGTGCTAAAAATCTTGAATACTTACCTTTTGATTCACTTTTAAAGTCAAATCCAAATCGAGATAAACATGCTAATAGATCTTTGTCAATTTCATTAATGTATTCTATTTCTATTTCATAGTCAACACAATCTAAGTAGCTGTTTTTATCCAGACATATTTTAGTCGATTTAGACACATCAAAAATCAGTCGCTCCGTTTTTAAAGCTCCTATCCTTTTTATATTCTTAAGTGACAATCCTACTATCGAGTGCAATACTTTATCATCCAAATAATTAGGAATTTTTGTCATAGGAATTTCTATTTCGTCTTTTATATGCAGCGCATTCTCTTTGCGAATTGGTAGCTTTATTTGAAGCAATTTCTCATTACCAATTTCTCTCACACGAACTGAAATCCCCATTCTTTCCAGCATGTTTTGATTATCGGCATAATAGTGATTAATCTGTATAATATTCTCTTGCCAATTAAATGATTTTTTAAGCTGGTTATATGTTGACTCATTAATTAAAACTTTTATTTCCTTTTCAATCATCGTTTCTCACCTTCAAAACCCAAATTACAACCTATTGGTACCATTTCGCTTGTTCTCGATACATTTCAGCATAGTGGCCATTTTTTTCCATCAATTCTTGATGAGAACCATCTTCAATGATTTGTCCGTCCTGGAAGACAAGAATCCGGTCGACCAAAGCAGTAATTCCCAGTCTATGTGAAATCAAAATCGTAGTTTTATCCCCGGTTAAAGACGCAAAATTCCGATAAAGCTGTGCTTCCGCAATCGGGTCAAGTGCAGAAGTCGGTTCATCCAATATCATGACTTTTGCATCCTTTCGATAAGCGGCGCGTGCAATCGAGATTTTTTGCCATTGTCCTCCGGAAAGATTATTGGCCTTGTCAGAAAACGAGCCCACTACTTCATCTAGTCCATTAGGCTGCTCTTCAACCACATCCTCCACATGGATTTGCTTTAATAAGTCCATAATTTCATCATCTGTTGCATGTCGCTCTTTTTCGGAGACAGTAATGTTCTCCCGCAAACTGGCTTCATAATGGGCAAAATCCTGAAAAACAACCGAAACCCCATTGCGCACCGCCGCCGCATTTTGGGACACGTCAACGCCGCCGACTGTGATTTTTCCCTTTTCGGGGTCGAACATTCCGCAAAGTAAACTGATAAAGGTAGACTTTCCGCTGCCGTTTTCCCCAACAATCGCTATTTTTTCACCGTTTCTGATATGGACGTTTACATCTTTCAAAACAGTGACATCGGAATTAGGGTAAGAAAAGCTGACATTGTCAAAAGCAATTTCACCGGTGTTGACAACTGTATTTTTTCTGTCATATTCCTCCCGTTCCAGTTCTTCCAAATGGAAAAACTCCTGCATATACCGAACATTTTGCGCCAGCACCATAATGCCCACCAAGCAATCTCCCGTTGTTGTCTGGAGCTGCCCAGACAGGGAATAAACCAACGTGAAGGTACCTAACCCGATTGCAGGATTTTGATAGATTTCCCATGCAGCAATGAAAAGAACAACAACATATACAACACTCCGCAAGAAATCTGCAATCGTATTGTATTTCACATGCTTTGCCATAATCTGATTCTTTTTCGCGATATACTGATCCGCTATCGTGCGCCAGCGTTTTTTTAAATAATCAAACAGTCCAAAATGTCTAATTTCCTGTAAGCCGTCAATGGAATAGCCACCGCCGCCAATCATATGAAAATAATGAATCGCCAATGCTCCTTCTTCCATCCACTTTGCTCTGGATCGGAAGGTTTCATCCTGTTGGAGATAAGCCAGTATCGCCGCAGGAATGCTGGTAACAATCAGTACTAAAACAATAAAGGGACTAATATTCCATAAAGAAATAAAAGCGCCCGCAAATGCAACAAAGAGCTGCAAAATGGTAATCATGCTTCCAATACATCTGGCCATGGTACGCCCTGAATATTCTTGGGTAAACACAATCTTTTCCTGAAAATCATCGTAATTTTCAATGTATTTATATCGAACATCACATTTATGACGCAGAATGGTACGATTGAGATACCTCTGTATTTTTACTTCATCTAGTCCGTTGACATATTGCTGGATATTTGTGATAACTATTTGAGCGATATACACTCCGACAAGAACTATAAATACAGTTAAAGCGGACCTTGCTGACCCTTTCTCCCCCGTTAAAAGCTGCAATTCATCTGTCAGCTTTCTTAAAAGATCAGCTAGCAATACCGGAAGCAATGCTGCCGGAAATCCCAATAAGCTGATTAGCAAGGAAACCGGTCCTCTTATTTTTATACTGACTTTAAATGCTTTCGCTAAAGCTTGTAGTTTGTTTATGATAACCTTGCCTTTCTGAGGAAGATACAAAACGAATTAAAAGCCGTTTTGATCTGACTTCTTCACACCATTTTATTCCAAACTGTTGGTATTTTCTTCCGTTTCATACCATTGGGCTTGTTCCTGGAAAAACTTTGCATAAACACCGTTATGCGCCATCAATTCTTCATGAGTTCCCGATTCTGCCAAGCGACCCTGGTCAAGAACCAAGATTCTATCTGCTAGACGAGCAAAACCGACCCGATGGCTGATGAGAATTGCAGTGCGTCCTTCAATTTTTTCTCGTATCGCTTGAAATTGCTTCATTTCTGCGATCGGATCAAGAGCTGCTGCGGGTTCGTCGAAGATCAAAATTTCTTTATCACTCATGTAAGCTCGTGAAACCGCAACCCTTTGTTTTTCACCTCCGGACAGCATTGCACCGTCCTTTATAACAACGCGCTGCAACCACTGCTCTAATCCCTTTGGTAATTTAGTTAATAATTTATCCGCTCCACCTTTTTGCATGGCCTGCAGAATACGGTTTGTATCGTTCAGATTTTTGACGTCCCCAAACCCAACATTTTCCCGCAGGGAAGCGTGAAAAATATAAAAGTCCTGGAAAAACATCCCTACTCTTTTTATCAGTGCTCCCCGTGTTTTGGAATCGTATGGCTTTCCTAAAAATTGAAGAGTACCTTTTGTGGGAGCAAATAAGCCAATCAATAGTTTCACTAGCGTCGTCTTTCCACTTCCGTTCATCCCCACTAAAGCGACGGTTTCTCCTTTTTTGATCTCAAAAGATAAATTATGTAAAACTTCGTTTTCATCATCATAGGAAAAACAAAGGGAATCTGCTTGAAAAACAGTATTTTCATCCGCCGGCTCAAATCCTTCTTTCCCGTCCTCAGCAGTTTTAGGAACAGAATTCACAAACTTCCTTTGAAGATCTAAAAAATAAAGTCCTCTGTCAGCTTCCTGAAAACTCGTTGATAAAGCTTGGGTTACCCCACTGATGCTCTCTCCCATAGCGTAAAGCATCAGGAACACATCTACAGACATTCTCCCGTCCGCTACTTGATAAATACAATATGCCATCATTCCTGCCATAAAGACATAGAAGCCAAGATTGCTGATAAACGCCACCAACTGACGGATTCTTACATATTTTTTATCTATTTTTTCCACGTTGTCATAGGCTTTTTCCCATTTTGACATGGTTTCCTGTCCCAGCCCATAGACCCGCAGCTCTTTTGCTGTTCCGGGTGACATCACAGAATCCTGATAATAATTTGCAAGCCGTGACGCTTCATTATAGTGGCGGCCGTCCCAGCGTATTTTATCGGCGGCGAAAAAATTGAGAACCAAAACAGCCGCAATATAAAAAGCTGCAATCGCAAAAATAACGGGCGATGTTTGGAAAGCTACAACCAAAAGTGAGACCGCACCTACCATTTTTGAAAGAAATATCGTGCCGGAGCTCATAAAATCAGCCAGAGCTCCACATCTTCCCATTACCGACCAATGTTGATCTCGATATTTTTTATCCAACAGTGTTTTAATTTCGATGTGTTTTACAACATCCATCATGTGTTCTTCAAGACCAAAATAGTAAGCGTCATACATAACAAAGTAAAGGAAATTTCCATTAATCCGTTTTGAGACTCCTATGATAGTCAAGATAAAACCGAGAATGAGAATGGACGGCACGATATCCTGAAAAGACCCTTTTCCGCTTAACAAAAAATCAGATAGGATAGAAACCGTCTGTTTGTTATAATTTAGTGCGATTGAGGGCAACACGGAAAGCAAAATGCTAAACATCCCCCACCCTAAAAAGATGCCGGCATTAATACGCAGCGCCATTTTGACAGCCCATCCAATTGAAACAAGATTGTCGACTATTTTTTTCAAAGTTTCACATCCGAGTTTATTTAGGTTCTATAGAAAAGTTGAAATACCATTACTGCATAACTACAAATTAATATTGCCATTAATCTGAATTAGAATTATTTAAAAAATCATTAAAAATGGCTGCTGTCAATCTGTATACGTTTTCTGTTGAATATTTTAAATTTTGTAACGTACTATTTTTTTTGTCATAATAAAATTTCAGAGATAAATTTAGACAACTAAGTATTGTATTGTTAAGTTCAGTGATTCTATGTTCGATATTTGGAGTGTTCCAATAATTAGATATAATCTGAAAAATAAACATATTACGCTCTTTTATAATGCTCCAATTTCTATAATCAAGCAACGCAGCTTCATCTTCAATCAATTTCTTGTAGATAGGCAATCCAGAGTAGCACAAACTCCCATGAGACGAGTAAAAAACGCTACCATTAATATCTTTTTTAACCAATGTTTGTAGAGCACTTAAATCAATTGTCGTATTACATATGTTCAAGTTTCCTAATTTAAAAGAATAATTATTTCCGGCCCCAAAGTATTCATATGTTGATTGCGTGTTAGATAAAAATACACTTGCAGACAAAATAGCTTCTTGTAATATGGAAAAATCTATTTTTTGACAGGAATATTTTTTGGATTTATCAAAACCAATTACATAAAATTCTTGACATACGTCATCAAATCCATAAACCAATATGTCATGTACGAAATTTCTTTTTTGATATTTCTTGCGAAACGGAATAAACATTTCATCAACTGCAATATAAACATATCTGTTATTTAATACTTCATTTATAATATTACCGATAGTTGTATCAACAAATGAAATTACTTTTTTATCAAAACACTTCCAGTTCATATTCTCAGGTAAATTTAAAGTAACATCATTTACTTCAGTTCCATACTTTAAAGAGAAAGCATTTAGTAATAACCAATCTTCAGGGTGAGCATAATTACTAAAAATAACACTCAATGGATACGCGATGTTATTATAGGTCTTAATTGGAATTTCTGTAGTAATCGGTAAAATTTTTTTCATGTCATCACCTCATAACAGTATATATATTAAAATAAAATATAGATAGTTGTATTCACTATATATTGTTATTATATTACGCTTTTTTATTTTGTCAATAACACCCTTAAAATTGATGTTTATAAAATATATTTTGTGTAATTTGATAGTAATTGTGTAAATATTTGGTAATATAAATAAAAATTTTGTTGTTTTACCTCATTTTTATTTTAACATTATGTTCTATTTTTCTCGGACGCACTTCAATTTCTGATATATCATAAACTATAGTTCCTTCATTTTCTCACAAAAAATTATTAGTATTTATTGGTGTTAACAAAGCATTTGGTATTCATTCTCACTTTGCTTCTTATTGGTAATGTGGTATATCAATTAATACAAGCGTTCAAATTTCTAAATTCAGAAATTATAGTGTGACATGACAAAGTATCAGTAGCAAATTACAATTACATTTTTTATTCAGAAAAACAGATGTTGTCTACACATATACTTATTTGGCCTTTTACGTAGATCAAAGTTTTCAAGATCCCTCTATCTTAATTCCAAAGAGTCTTTTGGCATATCCCCGTTCCATATACAAAAACTCATAGAAATGTGGATGTGTCAATGATGACAAATGAAAAGTCTGAATGTTTTTAGACTCCATCAATCCTTGGTCTAACAGAAATCATTACCACCGCGGAAGCTCATGTTGGTCAACATGAACTTCGATGCCTTTAGCAGATTTATGATGGTGACCGAAATGCACAATTGAACATGGCTAATATCTCAGTATCAATCTGAGAATCGTCAAAAACTAGTAAATCATAAGCCTAAAAACTGACTGCCACACAGTCAACAGAAAATCATTCTATCCCATCTAATTTTATTCGAATGTTTTAATAGAAAAATGCCACAGGATATTGCAATGAACAATATCCTGCGGCATTTTCCCTAAAAGGTAGTTACCTGAAAATTAAAGATATGACAGCATTTACACAATGTAAATTTATATTGATATTATTTTGGGAAATATCAGTAAACGTCAAA
>OGQE01001799.1_pt1 | contig 17992 bp, 15 predicted proteins | sample 1553131 | NCBI WGS metagenome assembly OGQE01 (sample SAMEA2579929, study PRJEB22360) | human gut metagenome | biome: human gut; feature: human-associated habitat; material: faeces | place: Denmark | collected 2008/2010
CCTGATTATTTGAATATGTGTATTCTTATCGGGGTTCTCCTGTTTTGCCCAGCTCTACTATTTCCAGCCTTTGTTACCGGATTTAGCCAAAGATTTTATTCTCTCGGCCAGCGAAAGCAGTTTCGCTATTTCTTTTTCGACTTTGGGAATGGTCTTCGGTCTTTTTACCACCATGTTCGTGGCCGACCGCATTCCCCGGAAAAAAATGATCGGTACCGGTTTACTCAGTTCGTCGATCTTTTCCGTTGCGGCTTCTTTCTCCCCGACCTTTCTTCCGCTGATTTTGCTCAGTGCTGCCAAAGGTTTTCTATTATCCGGAGCCACATCCGTATCCATGGCTTACATTGCGGAAGAGGTATCGTCCCGCAACAAAGGGAAAATCATGGGTCTGTATATCGCCGGAAACGCATTGGGAGGTATGGCCGGACGAGTCATTTCATCCTGGATCGGAGCCCTTTACACCTGGCGGATCGCATCGGTCAGCATCGGTTTGATCTGCGCCTTATTCGCCATACTGTTCTTACTGTTCAGCCCCCGCTCCACCAACTTTATGCCCCGCAAGGAAAGCTTCCATACCCTCATCATAGCAAATCTCCAACTGATCACCTCAAAAGCATTGATCCCTTTCTACCTGACCGGAGGATTGATCCTGGGGGTTTTCGTCAGTTTATACAATTACCTGGGATTCTATCTGACCAAAGCACCTTTCAATTTCCCGGAACATTATATCCACTATATTTATTTAATGTATATATTCGGTATTTTCGGGTCGATTGCGACAGCCGGACTCACCCGGTACTTCACTCATTTTAAGGTATTAAAAGCCATGTTTTTAGTTTCAGCTGCCGGCATTTTACTATTATACATCACCGACTTCCGGGTCGTGACTTTAGGACTGGCTGTATTTACTTTCAATTTTTTCGTCGTACATGTTTTATGCAACCGTATTGTCAGCGATTACAATCTCTCCAAGCGTTCGGTCACTATCTCTATTTATCTGCTCACCTACTACCTGGGATCCAGTTTGCTGGGTTGGGGTACGGGTGTGATCCTGGACACCTGGGGATGGCAATATTTCCTGGGGAGTCTGATCCTGATCCTCCTGATAAATTACGGTATTGTTACCGGAGGTATAAAGCGCATGCGAGCCGATCTTTCTTAGGCTTCCGGCCCTTCTGCCAAAAGCCGGTTATATATATTGAAGTCCTCCGGCCCGAAACAGACGATAATCACCTGTTCAAAACCGGGATAAACAGCCAAAAAACGAGTGATCTCCCGGAACGCGATCCGGGCAGCCTCAAGTTTGGGATAACGATATACTCCGGTACTGATACAGGGGAAAGCGATGGTTTTCAACCCGTTCTCTACTGCCAGCCGCAAACTGTTACGATAACAGGAGGCTAACAATTCCGGTTCATGATGCCCGCCGTCCCGGTAAACCGGTCCTACCGTATGTATCACATGAGCCGCCGGCAAACGATACCCTTTCGTAATCTTCGCTTCTCCTGTCGGGCAACCGTTCAATTTCCGGCATTCCTCCAGCAATTCAGGTCCGGCCGCCCGATGAATAGCCCCATCGACACCTCCTCCGCCCAACAACGAAGAATTCGCAGCATTCACAATCGCATCTACCTTTAAATGTGTAATGTCATCCAAAAGAATTTCCAAACGTTTCATAATCCGATTTAGTTTATAAACTTCACAAACTAAAATTTATCGGTACGATAAATTTTCAGCCCTGTTTCAGGTATCGTGGTGAAAATATCCGCTGTCCCCAAAGTGTTTGCAGGATACCACGCAATGAAAGATATACCAGAAATGCCAACCACAGGATATGATTATCGGTTCCTCCCGAAAAACAGTAATAAATCAGGAAAAAAGCCCCTGCTGCGACTGCCATAGCCCACAGCATCTGGCGGGTAGCCGTAGCTCCGATCAGGATACCGTCCCATAAAAAAGCACTGAAACCTGCTAAAGGAATGGCCAATACCCAATAATAATAATCTCCTGCCACCCGGATCACCTGTTGATCATTGGTCAATAAACTTAAAAAATTTTTCCCTCCTACGCCATATAACAAGGTAAATAAAAGTGACATCCCGACTCCCCAACCGAATAAATTGCGCACCGCATGCCGGAGCTGTTTCAGATCACAAGCCCCGATATACCGCCCGGCCAGCGCTTCGGCAGCATAGGCAAAACCATCCATAATATAGGAAAAAAGGGTAAAAAGCTGCATCAGCAAAGTATTCACTGCGAGAATAGTATCGCCCTGACGTGCACCGGTAGAAGTGAAAAAAGTAGTGACGGCGATTAAGCAAACAGTCCTTAAAAAAATATCCCGGTTAACGGCAAAAAAACGGCGCATAGCCACCGATTGTAAACTATTGCGCAAAACGATCCGGGAACGCAACCACCCGTAACGCTTTCTCCACAATAACAAAGCCATAGCCAATCCCGACCATTCGGCCACCACGGTTCCCAAAGCCACCCCTTCCACCTTCATGCCCAGGACGAACACAAAACAGAGGCTACAGACAATATTGATGATATTGACCGCGATAGCGATATACATGGGGAAACGGGAATTCTGCATTCCGATAAACCATCCCTTGAAACCATACATCGCCAATACAGCCGGAGCCCCCCAAATACACACCCGGAAATAGGTGACGGCATATTGTTCTACCTCCGGGCTGGTATCCAATAAATAAAAGGCCAGCCGTTCGACAGGATATTGCAGGATCAGAATAGCGGCAGCAGAAATCAAACCGACACTGACCGCTTGTACCAATACTTTTACCTCTGCATCGGCATCCTTACGTCCATAGGCCTGAGAAGTCAACCCACTGGTACCCATACGCAGGAAACCGAAATTCCAGTAGAGGATGTTGAACAACAATCCTCCCACCGCAATTGCACCGATATAGGCCGCCGATCCGAGATGCCCGACAATCGTGACATCCACCAAACCGAGTAAAGGGACTGTGATATTAGATACAATAGAAGGTATCGCCAGTTGTAAAATCCGTCGGTTCATCCCATCAATTATTTTCGTATACCGTAGCTCCCCAATCCAAAGTATAATAATAGGTATTCATATCAGACCATTCCGAAAAAGGAATATATGAAGTCAGGCCGCTAAACTTATCGGCAGGCACCTCTTCACCGAACAACTTTTCGGTAGCTGCCTTGTAGATCACAACCCGGTCCAATAGTTTTTTAAACGAATTATATTCCTCTTCGGTAGTCATCTTCCGGATATAGTCGCCGAAATCGAAAAATACCATAGGCAATCCCCCCTGATTCAGCGGATAATGCCAAGCTCTCGCATAGTCGGTCTTCCCGGCTAAAAGAGTGCGTACCTTCGCTGCCAAAGGTTCTAATTCTTCGGTCTTTACCAGCCCGACCACCGCCGAACGCCACAGGGAATTAACCGGATATTTATTGTAATGGTTATAATATTCCCGGCAAATCTGTTTCATAGCCTCTTCCCCTCCCCAAAACAAAGGTACTATTTTTTCATAGGGAAACCCGTCGGAAATCACCTCTGCCGGAGAGGCAATCATATAATCGGTTTTATTTCTCAATTCGTAAGCCACCTCGATACCTCCCATAAAACATACATCCCAAAGGATAAAGTTGAAATGTCCGGGCAAGCGGGCAGCCATCTCCCGGATATCCATATAAGCCTTCCCCGTTGTTCCGGGATGTTCGTCTTCGGCATAATATTTCGTCCTCGGCATATCCGGATCAGGCAACCGCATCGCATATCCCCCCGGGAAGGAATATTCCGGCGGCACCCACCCCAGACCATGCGACCACAATACCAACCCATAGGAAGAGGCCGGATATCTTTTTTGCACTTCCTTTACCACCCTTGCCAACACTTCGGGGGAAGCCGAATTTTCTTCGGTATAAGTCTCCAAGGTATCCAGACGGCACCCTTTCCCCCCTTTAACGGTCAGCAGACGAGGCACATCATACCGGGGATCGATATAAATCACCAGCCGTCCTGCCGTTTGTTCCATCCCTTTCAGGATAGACTTTATATTGGTTTCACCGTCTTTATTCAGATTATTATCGGCTGCCATATAAATCAATACGGTACGTTCACCGTATTCCGGCTCGATTTTATCGGAATCATGGCAAGCGCTAAAGATCATAACGCTATATATCAGAAAGAAAAAACGAATTTTACTAAATACCTTGAACTTCATCGGGCTTTATGCTTTAATCGATATCATTATTTTGCGTGTGAAGATACAAAAAAAACCGATAAAGCATTATATTTGTTCCGTGGAATCGATCGGCACAGAAGTCACCGGCTCCTTGCTTCCCATCGATAAAACCCTATATTTTCAAATTGTAAAAAAATGCAACCTGTCATTTACCCTATCGAGAAAAAGAAGCTTATCGCCGAGCTGACTGAAGAACATTTTATGCGGAAGACGAATAAAGGCGGTAATGAAATATATACCTTCGATGCTCATTCTGCTCCAAACCTGATGCAGGAAGTCGGGCGTATCCGCGAGCTTACGTTCCGTAGTGCCGGAGGTGGTACCGGGAAAGAAACCGACATCGACGAATTCGATGTCGATCCACAAACTCCTTATCAGCAACTGATCGTCTGGGATCCCCAGGAACAGGAAATTATCGGAGGCTACCGTTATATTCTTTGTGACCATCTATCGCTCAATGCCGAAGGAGAACCGAACCTGGCGACAACCGAACTTTTCCGTTTTTCAGATCAATTCAAATCCGATTACCTGCCGAAAATGATCGAACTCGGACGTTCTTTCGTACACCCGATCTACCAGTCGACCCGCATGGGACGGAAATCTGTTTTCGCTCTGGATAATCTCTGGGACGGCTTGGGAGCCCTCACGGTAGAACATCCCCAGATAGAATATTTTTTCGGGAAAGTGACGATGTATACCAGTTTTAATATTCAGGCCCGGAATATGATCCTCTATTTTATAGATAAATATTTCAAGGATACAGCAGGTTTAGTGGTTCCTATCCATCCACTGAATATTCAAATCGACGAGGAACAGATGAAAAAAATCTTTATCGGTAATAATTATAATGAAGATTACAAGATATTGTCCCATTATGTCCGGGAATTGGGAGAAAACATTCCTCCCCTGGTAAATGCTTATATGAGTCTGTCCCCTTCGATGAAGATGTTCGGAACGGCCATCAACCCCGGTTTCGGCGGAGTGGAGGAATCTGCGATATTGATAAAAATTGCAGATGTATACGAAGCCAAAAAGAAACGGCACATTTCTACTTACATCCCCCGTATTCTCGGAAGACTGAAAGGGAAAAAATGACCGAAAGCGGGACATTCAATAATAACATAAAGCTAGCCAACTGATTCATATTTAAAACATTGTGGATCAGTTGACTTTTTTGTATCTTTAGATATTCCCCCAAAAATAAGATTCGGTAGCCCAAACGGAAGAAATATCCGGACTAGGATATGGCTAAGATACGGAATACTACAATAAATGGCGTATGAAATAATATCCCGTTCTAGTTTCTCTCTTACTACAAAACTAAATTTACGATACCGAGCAATTCAAGAACCGGAACATACGAAAAATGGAGAGCCTGTTACCTAAAAAATACTCTTCGGGTATATTATAGAATATTAGAAATTTTTTCCTCAAAATAATTTATTTTACTTTATTCTGTTAATAAATGTTTAACCTAGAGAAAATAGGATGATCGACAGACCAACTTTTGACAAAGACAATCTGTCGTCGTCCCATCACTCCCCTAAAAAAGAAAGAGAGGCTGCAATGTACTAACTTTTTTCGTATAATTTCGCTGCAAGGCAGGGAAGAATTAAAAATCAAATTAATCTAATTACTTAAAATTTAATATTTAAAAGAATATGAAAAGAAAATTAATTTTTGGAAGTTGCATATGTATTATGTTAACAATTTTCAATTTCATAAACATGTTAAATGTAGATAACTCAAAATTAGAACTTCTCTTCGATAAAGTAGAAGCATTTGCAGCAGGAGAGACTTTACCTCCTGTTGACGTTAATTGTAGCGGCAAAGGATGGGGACGTTGTTATGAACCAATAGGTTCTGCCCACTATTGGTGGTGTAAAGAGACAGGTTTTCTAAGTAATTATTGCGATAAACCTTTCGATTATATGTAAAATGAAAAAGGAATTTGTTTTCATCATGTTTCAACAAAATTTGAAAACAAATTCCTCAAATTATTTATTTAATAACTACCATTGAAATGAAAAATACCATTCTTATATTAGTTCTCTGCCTATTTATCGGCAGCTGTAAAGACTCACTCACCGTTAACGAAGAAGTAGATACTATCACCGCTTCTATCGAACAGGAAGACGAGATATCCCTGTTCGATTTCGTTTCCCAGGTCCGTCTGATTCCTTTGGAAACGACAGATTCTTCATTAGTCGCCCATATTACTAAAATTATTACCTCTAAAGACAAGATTTTTATTTACGATCGTATCCAGAATCAAATTTTCATTTTCAACCGAGAAGGACAGTTTATTTCTAAAATAAACCGAAAAGGGAGAGGCCCCGAAGAATATATGTCTATTTCAGATTTAGCCATAAATCCTTTCAACGGATGCCTGGAGATACTCGATCCCTGGGGAAAACTGCTTGCTTTTGATTTAAACGGTAAATATCTCCATTCTTTCAGGTTACCCAAAGACCTGCATGCATACGATGAATTCATTCCTTTGAGCCGAGACAGTATTGCCTTTTATAGTCTATCAGAACCTTCTACATTAAATATTTATTCCCGGACTACTTCAAAAATCGTTTACAGTGGTTTTAAAAGTTCAAAAAAATTATCCATAAACTCGCCCTTGAGCAGTTTTTACCGTTTCCGAGACACCGTATATTTTTCCCGTTATTTATACGATGATGTATTCGCCATTACCCCGACAAACATAGCTCCTGCCTATCGATGGTTTTTCCCGGGACACAAATACGACCCGAACGAAGTGATTCCCGAATACGACCGAAATAATAGAAAAGATTATTTTGCCATACAGGAATTACTCCCCTATACGCATGTCAATAACCTGGAAACCGATTTATACCGTTATACTTGTCTCTCTATCCGATCCGGCAAAAAATATGTAAATGTTCTACACAATAAAAAGACACAGCGGAATATTGTATTTCACAAAACCAAAGAAGGAGTCATCTTCACTCCCTATGTTCTAAACGATTCCATTGCTCTCGGTCCCATCGAACCCTGGAGAAAAAAAGAAGAATATCTGAATGAACAAGTACTCGACGACGAAAACAATCAAATATTAAATCAGCTGACAGAAGATAGTAATCCTATTCTAATCGAATATATTTTAAAAAAGGAATAGTTATGAAAATGAAATATATTATTATTCCCACAATCGTTTTCAACTTAGTATGTTTATCCATATTTATATCTCGACAATATAAGAAATATCATACTCGGAAATCCAATTATATACACTATATTGAAACAATCAAAGCAAAAATAATCAAAGAAATAGAAAATACCCCCTTCTATACTAGTACAGATCCAGAGATAAATATATCTGCAAAAAATATCTTAGTTTTCCATTTCTCAATGGAAGCTTGTCAACCGTGTCTCGAGGAAATAAGTGAAACCATCAAATCAGAGTTTCCCAACTATACAAAAAATAAATATATTATATTTTTTTCAAATGATATTGAAAACAGATTAAGAAAAAACTTTTTAGGGAAACAAATAACTACTTCATTAAAAAAAGAAAAAATTCCACTAAGCAAATATACTACTCCATTATTGTTTACAATAGATTCAAACAATACTGTGCAAAATATTTTCATTCCAGACAAAGACGACACAGAGTCATTGAGAAATTATTTAAAAAAAATAAAGAACAATTATTTCAGTAAAATGTAAATACTCAAATTAAATTCAAATTTCCATGAAGAAACTCCTCAAAACCCTTTTCCAATACCTGATGGTAATCGTCCTCTCACTGACAATCACATTATCCTAAAGCTGTTTGTTGTGGATTTCTATTCGATTTCCGCCTGAATTGGAATATTCGGAAAATGGGACTGCTACATACCCCGACAAGGAAACTATATCGCTCTCGATACAACAGCATGCTGCAAAAATACTCTTCGGGTATATCATAGAATATTGAAAACTTTTTACAAAATAGGGACATTCGGGAAATAACACAAAATCAGCCAACCAATTCATGTTCAATTCTTTGTGAATTAGTTGGCTAATCAGCGTCAAAACTTGGGAGTGTATTATTCCATCTCTTTTTCAATTCCGGCAATCTGCTCGACATTCAAATCGCTTTCGTTACTATTGGAAGCGATGTCGTAATGTCTCAGGGGATTCTGGGCTAACTCGGCATTCATCTGCCGGTTATTATACACATCGATAGCCAGATAAAGTGCATTACGCATACCCGATTCATCCGCTATACCCTGTCCGGTAATATCATACGCCATACCATGCACCGTAGAGGTATATACAATAGGTAATCCTGCCAATAACACCGCTCCTTCATTACCCTCTATCGTTTTGAAAGGAATCATCCCCTGGTCGTGATACATGGCCAGAATAACATCGAATTTTTCAAATTCTACACCACTGAACAATCCGTCCGGCGCATAAGGTCCCAAAGCCATGATCCCATTATCCCGGGCTCGTTCGATCGCCGGAATAATCACATTCTTCTCTTCTTCCCCATACATACAGTTCTCGCCGGAATGGGGATTGAGTCCCAATACGGCAATCCGGGGCTTCCGGATGGTAAAATCTTTCTTCAGACAAGCATCCAGCAACTTCAGTTTATAGTAAATATTGTTGACCGTAATATTTCCGGCAATATCCCGGAACGGCAGATGATTGGTAACGAATCCCATCTTCATCTTTTCACCCACCAACAGCGGCATGACATTACGGGTTTCATATCTTTCGCTAAAAAATACCGGACAACTCGCTGCGGGCTTAAAGGAATTGCACCCTTGAGGAGCTCCTACCAGGACATCGATCTCATTCCGGTCCAAAGCAGTCAGAGCAGCCTTCAATGCCAGCACCGCCGCATCGTCCGATTCCGGCGTCTCCTGGCCCAAATCCACTTTGATCGCATCGTCGACACAATTGACGATATTACACCTTTTCGGATTCGCATCACGGGCATTCTGAATACTATTCAAACTGAAATTTTCTATATTTAAAGCTTTCCGATGATAAGCAGCCACCTTCGAGGATCCGAACAATACCGGGGTACATACTTCGCAGATCCGGTTTTCTGCCATCATTTTAATGATCAACTCATAGCCAATACCATTGACATCTCCATGAGTAAATCCCACTGTAAGTCTATTCTCCATATCATACTCTGTTTGTAGCTTACAAATATAATAATAACTGGGCAAACCCGATCGTAGTAATTCCATTTATTTTTGTTTTGTTACAGCGTTCATTCAGGAATGAGTTATTCTCTGAAAAACAACCACCGAATTCAGACATATTGCTTAACTTAGCCCATCGATAAATAAACCTTTTCAGTAACCGGATTTATGGAAATTACAGATAAACACATTGAACAATTCCTGGCAGCTGCACATCAAACCGGCGAACGGCGGTTGACCCGTTGCAGCAGTGGTAATCTATCCTGGCGTATCGGCGAATTCGCCCTGATCTCGGCAACAGGCTCCTGGCTTCCCGAACTGCAAGCCGGCCAAATCTCCATTTGCCGGGTCGCGACCGGTGAAATTACAAACGGTATCCACCCTTCTATGGAAAGCGGCTTTCATTTACAAATCCTGCAAAACCGCCCTGATGTAAATGTCGTATTGCATTGCCAAAGTATTTATGCCACGACGATTGCCTGCATGAAAACCCGATAATTTCAATGTCAGTATAGAAATCCCCTGTTATTGCGGGAGAGAAATAGCCATCGTCCCCTACTATCGTCCCGGTTCGGCCGAATTAGCGAAGGCTGTCAGCGAAGCCCTGCTCAATCACGATGCTGCACTTCTGGAAAAACACGGACAAGTATACGCCGGAAAAGATTTGAAAAGTACGATTGAAAAAGCTGAATTTCTGGAAATGGCCTGTGAAATCATGATCCATAGCGGCATGAATTACAACCCGCTCACTTTGCCGGAAATCGAAGAACTGGAGCAATACCTCCGCGGCAAACACCGATAAAAAAACCCGGAACCGAGACTGGTTCCGGGCGATAAATCACTTCGTATCCATTATTCCTCACTACCGGTTTCCTGATTGTCCTCCGTCCTTTCAGGCCGTGATTCACGACGTTCGGGACGTTCACGTCTTTCGCCACGATCGTGTCTTTCCGGACGTTCCCGTCTTTCACCCCGGTCATTTCTATCACCACGCGGACGCTCTGATCTTTCCTGATAACCTTCCGGTTTCGGCAGCAATGCCTTGTGTGACAAACGTAATTTTCCGGTTTTAGGATCCACTTCCAGTAATTTCACCTGAATATGATCGCCTTCTTTCAATACATCCTCTACTTTCTCGATCCGTTTGTAATCAATTTCAGAGACATGCAACAAACCGTCTTTTCCCGGCAGGATTTCAATAAAAGCACCGAAAGGCATAATCGATTTTACAATACCGTCGTACACCTCACCAACTTCCGGTTTAGCGACGATAGCCCGAATCCGTGCCAGCGCCTTATCGATCGATTCCTTATTGGTAGCCGAAACGTCGACAATACCTTTATTACCAACTTCTTCAATATTGATGGTAGCACCTGATTTTTCCTGAATATCCTGGATAATCTTTCCTCCGGGACCAATCAGCGCACCGATCTGATCTTTGTCGATAGTAACGGTAACAATACGGGGAGCGTGCGGTTTCAGGTCTTCACGCGGAGCCGGCATGGTTTCGGTGATGATATCCATGATATGCATCCGTCCTCGTTTCGCTTGTTCCAAAGCCTGTTCCATAATTTCATAAGAAAGTCCGTCTACCTTGATATCCATCTGGGTAGCGGTAATACCGTCACGGGTTCCTGTTACTTTGAAGTCCATATCGCCCAGGTGATCCTCGTCGCCCAGGATATCGGACAATACAGCATATTTAGCACACCCTTTATCGGTAATCAATCCCATAGCGATACCTGCCACCGGTTTTTTCATCGGTACACCGGCATCCATCAAAGCCAGCGTTCCGGCACATACGGTAGCCATGGAAGACGAACCGTTGGATTCCAGAATATCGGATACCACGCGGACCGTATAAGGGAAATCTTCCGGAATCATCCGTTTCAATGCCCGTAAAGCCAGGTTCCCGTGACCGATCTCACGACGTCCTACTCCCCGTGAAGCTTTAGCCTCTCCGGTTGAGAACGGCGGGAAATTATAGTGCAATAAAAATCTTTCTTTTCCCTGAATAGTAGCCTCATCGATAATTTTCTCATCCAGTTTCGTTCCCAGGGTAACAGACGACAAAGACTGTGTCTCACCGCGGGTAAAGATCGAAGATCCGTGAGGTCCGGGCAGATAACCTACTTCACACCAGATCGGCCGGATCTGTTCGGTAGTACGTCCATCCAGACGTATCCCTTCGTCCAAAATCATCCGGCGCATCGCTTCTTTTTCCACATCGTGGTAATAACGTCCCACCAACATGGCTTTTTCGATCTGCTCTTCTTCAGGCAGAGAAGCCAGGTATTCGGCCCGTACATTGTCCAACAATTCGCCACGCAGGTGTTTGTTTGCATTACACTGCCGTGCCACATCATAGGCTTTTTGGTAACACTTGTCCCAAATATCCTTACGCAGTTCCTCATCGTTCACTTCGTGACAATACGTCCGTTTTTCTTTTCCGACAGCAGCAGCCAGTTCTTGCTGAGCTACACACTGTTCTTTAATAGCTGCATGTGCAAACTTGATGGCGTCCAGCATTTCTTTTTCAGAAACTTCGTTCATCTCGCCTTCTACCATCATAATATTTTCATAGGTAGCTCCGACCATGATATCCAGATCGGCCTCTTTCAAAGCGGAAGCCGTCGGATTGATCACAAATTCTCCCTGGATACGGGCAACCCGTACCTCGGAGATCGGACCATGGAAAGGGATATCGCTGACAGCCAAAGCTGCCGATGCAGCGAGTCCGGCCAATGCATCCGGCATCGATTCTTCATCGGCCGAATACAGGGTCACCTGTACAAAAGTCTCTGCATGATAATCGTCCGGGAACAGAGGACGCAATGCCCGGTCGACTAAACGGGATACCAATATTTCGTAATCCGAAGATTTTCCTTCTCTCCGTGTAAAACCTCCCGGGAAACGTCCGACAGAGGCGAATTTTTCTTTATAATCTACAGACAAGGGCATAAAATCTACATCAGGACCTGCATCCTGAGCAGAAACCACAGTCGCGAGCAACATCGTATTGCCCATTTTCAGCATCACAGCACCATCTGCCTGTTTTGCCAATTTGCCGGTTTCCAGCGTAATTACTCTTCCGTCAGCCAGAGTAATGTTCTTTTCAATAACGTTCATAATAACTTAACGGTTAAAAATAAAATGTTTTAACGGAATTCTTTTTCGGAGGGAGGAGGGAGGATAGAAACAAGCCCGGTTGTCGCCGGGCTTGGGAAAACGTATTTTTATTTACGTATATTCAAAGCTTTAATGATAGCACGATATCTTTCAATGTCGCGGTCTTTCAAATAGTCAAGCAATGCCCGGCGTTTTCCAACTAATTTGATCAATGCTTTCTGAGTACCGAAATCTTTGTGATTGGCTTTCAGATGCTCGGTCAAATGATTGATACGGTAGGAAAATAAAGCTATCTGAGATTCCGCAGAACCCGTATCTTTATTAGACTTCCCGTATTGAGAAAAAAGTTCTTCTTTTTTTTCTGCTGATAAATACATGGTTTTTAATTCTTTAAATGATTAATATCGTTAAAACGCCGCAAAGATAGGCTTTATTCCCGGAATTACAAAGAAATGCGACAGTAATTCGTAATAAAAATATAGGTATTTAGATCATAGAAAGGAATTCTCAAAACGGGGTTGGTACAACTTGAAAATTATTTTTACATTTGTAGGTTTTTATAGCCTATAGGGAAAATCTTCCCTATTTATTTGTGTATGAAATTTAGAAGATGATATAAAATTACGACGGATGAAAAGATTTATTTTTTTGTTGATGGCCCTAATGCCTGTTTTGGTTTTTGCTCAAAAAGCTAAAATCGATTTTACAACAACCTCTCACAATTTCGGTACGATCAATGAAAATGCCGGTAAAGCGACTTTTGATTTTTCATTTAAAAACACAGGAAATGTTCCTTTGATCCTGACCAACGTACGGGCCGGATGTGGTTGTACAACACCGGTATGGAGCAGAGAACCGGTAGCTCCCGGTCAAACAGGCAGCATCAAAGTGGCTTTCGATCCACGCAACCGTCCGGGTGCTTTCGTTAAAAGCATTACAGTCAATTCCAATGCTTCCAATTCGGTCGTATCGTTAACGATACGGGGTAATGTCACCCGGAAACCGTTAGGTCCGTACGATCAGTATAAATTCAATATAGGGGCATTAAAATTAACGAGCAACACGATCAATCTGGGGGCGATCAATAACAACCAGGTACTGGAACGGAAGATAGAGGTGATCAATAGTGAAAATAAACCCGCCCGACTTCAGGTAATCAGTGAACATCCCCATCTGACGGTAAGTATCAGTCCTACGACCCTGACTAAAGATCAAAAAGCCACGATTTCGATCAAATACGATGCCACCAAGAAGAACGACTGGGGATTTGTTACCGATAAAATTCAGCTGCAGGTAAACGATAAAACAACCGGAGACATTACCGTTGCAGCAACGATCAGCGAAGATTTCTCCCACTATAACGGTAATTTTGAAAAGGCTCCTGCAATTTCTTTATCGGAAACGGAATACACCCTGAACGATCTGGATAAAAACAGTACCTACACCCATGAATTCACCATTCAAAACATCGGAAAATCGGAACTGGTCATTCGTAAAATAAAAACTTCAGATTCCAATCTTTCGGTCACAGCTTCCAGAGATACGGTCAAACCAGGAAAAAAAATCAAAGTTAATCTGAGTGTAAAAACCGGAAATGCCCAAAAATTAATTAAAATCATCCAGTTCACGACCAACGATCCTCACAATCCGATTATGACTTATAAATTGATCGGTAATCTGAAATAAGAATACTAAAAATCCGAAGTCATGAAATATTTTATTTCACTTATATCCGCTTTATTATTCACGTTTACCGTATTTGCCCAGGGAGTTCTTGAAATAAAGCAATCCCGGCAAACTTTAAAAAACCTTCTGGCAGACGATCAGCCGATGACAGTGGTTTATACGGCTCAAAACACAGGTACTCAACCGGTCATCATTACCCGCGTCACTCCCATGACCAGTTTACTGAAAGCCGATTGGCCCAAAAGTCCGCTTCTCCCCGGTAAAAGTTGTGATATAAAAATCACGTTTATTCCGATGCAATTACTGGAAAATTTCAACATGCGGATTCTGGTTTATTCCAATGCAAATCCAGCACGTAAAGAATTGATTCTGACAGGGAATCTGGTCGATAATCCTTCCAAACCGGAATTATTGTATAAATATAATATGAATGGTTTGAAATTCAAAAACAACAATATCAACTTCAAGAAAGTATATACCTGGCAAGTCGCTACAGATACGCTGGAATATTACAATACCCTCAAAGACGCTGTCAGCTTAGGAGTCATTTATAAATCCAACCATTTGCAGGCCACTTTCGAACCCGCACAAGTAGCTCCGGGCAAAAAAGGAAAGATTATCGTCACTTTCGATGCTCCCAAAGCCAATGACTACGGTTATGTTTACGAAAGCCTTATCTTGTCCGTCAACGGTTCTAAAGAATATAGCAACCGTTTATCCGTTACCGCGGAACTTAGTGAAGATTTCAGTAAACTGAGCAAAAAAGACAAAGCCAATGCGCCGATAGCACAATTCGATAAAAAAGAATGTAATTTCGGAGAAATCAAACAGGGAGAAAAAACCAGTTGTGATTTTACTTTAACGAATACAGGGAAAAGTATCCTGTTCATCCGGAAAACGAAAGCCAGCTGTGGGTGTACTGCCGTTACCCTGGGACAAAAAGAAATTCAGCCCGGCCAATCGACAACCATCCGGGCCACTTTCGACTCTACCGGCAAATCCGGACGTCAGTATAAATCGATCACAGTCATCACCAACGATCCCTCTCAACCGGAAAACACCTTGACAATAAGCGGAAACGTCAAATAAAGAATAAAATGCACAAAATGGTTTATCCGGAAAATTTCGAAAGCAAGATTAAGTTTGATAAGATCAGGCAATTCGTTCAAAAAAACTGTCTGAGCGATATGGGCAGAGATTTGGTAGAAGCGATGAAATTTTCTACTGAACCGACAGAAATCCGGGAACGCCTGGAAGAGACGCAGGAATTTATGTCTATTCTGGAAGAAGAAGACCAATTTCCCGGTGATCATTTCAGCGACGCCCGTCCCTTTTTGAACAAAGTACGGGTGGAAGGCTTATTTCTGGAAGTGGCTGAAATGGTCGCTCTCAAGCAATCGCTGGAATCCCTGACGGCTATAGTCCGTTTTTTCCACGGCAAAGACGAACGGTATCCGCGTTTAACGGCCCAGGCCGGAGATATCCAATTATTTCCTTATATTCTGCAACGCCTCGATTCCATCGTATCCCGCCATGGGAGCATAAAAGACACGGCTTCCCCTGAATTGGGAGATATCCGCCATCGTCTTCAACGAAAACAAAACGGTATCTCCCGGCGTATGCAGGCTTTATTACAACAGGCTCAGACAGAAGGGTGGGCAGAAAAAGACACTTCCATCGCTATCCGGGACGGTCGTATGGTCATCCCCGTGCCTTCTGCCTATAAACGAAAAATAAACGGTATCGTCCACGACGAATCGGCTACGGGTAAAACCTCTTATATCGAACCGGCCGAGATCGTCGAAACCAACAATGAAATCCGGGAACTGGAATTGGAAGAGAAACGGGAGATCACCCGGATCCTCCGTCGGTTTGCCGAAGACCTGCGTCCCTACGTCGATGATTTGATTCCGGCCTACGATTTTCTGGCTTACATCGATTTTGTCCGGGCTAAAGCAGCTTTTTCACTCTATATCGAAGCAACCGTACCGGCTTTCAGCGAACGTCCGGAAATGTTCTGGTACAGCGCCCGGCATCCTCTTTTATGGCTCAGCCTGAAAAATAGCGATAAAAATATCGTCCCGCTAAAAATAGAGATTGATGAAACCCAACGGATTATCCTGATATCGGGTCCCAATGCAGGTGGAAAATCCGTATGCCTGCAAACCGCCGGTTTATTGCAATATATGTTTCAATGTGGCCTGCCGGTACCGGTCAGTGAAGCAAGCCGGTTCGGTATTTTCAAAAAAATACTCATCGACATGGGTGACGAGCAATCCATTGAAAACGATCTGAGTACCTATAGCTCACACCTCATCAACATGAAAAACTTTCTCCGCTACGGAGATGAAAATACCCTGATCCTGATCGATGAATTCGGCACCGGTACAGAACCCATGCTGGGAGGGGCTATAGCCGAAGCAATCCTGAAAACCCTCAATCAAAAACAGGTGAAAGGGGTAATCACGACCCACTACACCAACCTGAAACATTTTGCAGCGGAAACTACCGGTATTGAAAATGGAGCCATGCTTTACGACAGTCACCGGATGTTGCCTTTATTCGAATTATGCATCGGAAAACCGGGTTCTTCTTTTGCCTTCGAAATTGCCAAAAAGATCGGCCTTCCTAAAGAAATACTGGAAGATGCCGCCTCGAAAATCGGTGAAGATCATATCAATTATGACAAACATCTGAAAGACATCGCCCGGGACAAACGCTATTGGGAGGAGAAACGCAGACGCATTCACGAAAATGAGAAACGACTCGATGAAGTAGTCGAAAAATATCGTCAGGAATTGACCGAAGCTTCCCGTTTACGCAAAGAAATCATCAAAGAAGCCCAACAAAAAGCTCAGGAAATCATCCATTCGGCCAATAAAACCATCGAACAGACCATCCGGGATATCCGCGAAAATCAAGCAGAAAAAGAAAAGACCAAAGAAATCCGGCAAAAAATGGAGGCCGAAAAAGAACGTTTACTCTCCGAACAAGCCAGCGCTGAAGAAGAACGGATTCGGAAAAAAATGGAAAAACTGCAAAACCGGGAAAAAAATAAAAAGACCAAAAATAAAGCCTCCGCTTCAACTCCGGCTTCCGAGGGCACCACAACCGAACTCCCTTTACAGAAAGGGGATTTTGTCAGTCTGCCCAACAAAGCCATCGGAGAAATTCTTGAAATCAACGACAAAACTGCGGTTATCGCTTTAGGGAATCTGAGAACGACGGCTAAACTTTCCCAACTGAAAAGAGCATCGGCCAGTCAGGCCAAGAAAGTGGCCCGTACCCAGCCCCAAGCCTCGTATGCCAATATCCGGGAAAATATCAGCCAAAAACGTTTCGATTTCAAACCCGATATCGATCTCCGGGGAATGCGCGGAGAAGAAGCCTTGCAAAAAGTGATCACCTTCCTCGACGAAGCCGTTATGCTCAATTACAAAGAAGTAAGGCTACTACACGGCACCGGGACAGGAGCTTTGCGGCAACTGATCCGTCAATATCTCAGCACCAACCCGCTCGTCGCTTCCTTCGGAGATGAACAAATACAACTGGGAGGCGCCGGAATTACAGTCGTAAAATTAGATATATAATATTGGCATTTAATACATGTTTACTCTAAATGTAGGATTATTCTGTTACCTATTCGTCTGCGGTGTTCGTGTTTGGGAACCCGGTCGCTTCTGTCGGTCGTCTAGCCCTTTCTTTCACTGACCGGCGGAACTCCTCACTCCGTTCGTCAGACACCACCGGTCGGGCGTT
>OGQE01001805.1_pt1 | contig 17950 bp, 17 predicted proteins | sample 1553131 | NCBI WGS metagenome assembly OGQE01 (sample SAMEA2579929, study PRJEB22360) | human gut metagenome | biome: human gut; feature: human-associated habitat; material: faeces | place: Denmark | collected 2008/2010
CGTTTTTGACCGATTGTGCATGGGAATGCGATCGTGTTCTGAAAATTGTTTTATGCGTAAACTGCTGGAAGGGGGTATTTAAATTACCGCCTTCCGGTGAAATTTGTATTTTGGGGGATTTTAAATATCGCCAGGAGATCAGAAAAGATCGATCTGACGGAGAAAATACCCCGGAGATAAGAGGAGAAAAAATTGGAGATCAGAATTAAAGACGAATTTATCAAGCTTGGTCAGGCGCTGAAGCTGGCCGGTGTTGTGGAGGACGGCGTTGAGGCGAAATATGCCATCAATGATGGTCTGGTACTGGTGAACGGCGAGGTGGAGAACCGCCGTGGCCGCAAGATCCATCCTGGAGATACCATTTCCTACGATGGAAAAGATATTTATGTGATCGGGTGAAGGAATGTACATTGAATCCATCAGACTGAATAATTTCAGGAATTATGAGTCGCTGGAGATGAATTTTGATCAGGGCACCAATATTCTCTACGGTGACAATGCCCAGGGAAAGACCAATATCCTGGAGGCGGTTTATCTGGCAGGTACCAGCAAATCCCACAAGGGAAGCAAGGACCGGGAGATGATCCGCTTTGAGAATGAGGAATCCCATATCCGAATGATGGTGAAGAAGGGCGATCTTTCATACAAAATAGACATGCACCTCCGGAAAAACAAAGCAAAGGGAGTTGCCATCAACGGGCTGCCGATCCGCAAGGCAAGGGAGCTGCTGGGGGTGGTGAATCTGGTGTTTTTTTCTCCGGAGGATCTTAATATTATCAAGAATGGACCGGGAGAGAGAAGACGTTTTCTGGATTCGGAGCTTTGTCAGCTGGATGGTGTTTATATCACGGAGCTGGCCGGCTACAATCACATCGTGAACCAGAGAAACCGTCTTCTCAAAGACTGTTATATGAACCCCGGGCTGAAAGGTACCCTGGATGTCTGGGATATGCAGATGGTTGATTACGGAAAGAAGATCATCGGGAAGCGGGAAGCCTTTGTGGAGGAGCTTAACGAGATCGCAAGGGGGCTTCATAAGGGGCTTACCGGCGGGATCGAGGAGCTGGAGATCCTGTACGAGCCAAGTGTGACGGCGGCCGAGTTTGAGGATAAGCTTTCCAGGAACCGGGAGCGGGATCTTCGGATGAAGCTGACCTCCGTGGGACCGCACAGAGATGATTTCTGCGTAAAGGTCAACGGGATCGACATCCGGAGGTATGGTTCCCAGGGGCAGCAGAGGACTGCGGCCCTTTCCCTGAAGCTTTCGGAGATCTATCTGGTGAAGAAAAAAATCCGGGATACACCGGTGCTTCTGCTGGATGATGTTCTTTCGGAGCTGGATAGCAGCAGGCAGACATATCTGCTGGAAAGTATCCACGATATACAGACTCTGATCACCTGTACAGGACTGGATGATTTTGTCAGCCATCAGTTCAAGATCAACAGGGTTTTTCAGGTGGTAAAGGGGCATGTTTATATGCCTAAAGGGTTTTGACAAGCCCGTATGCATATGGTAAACTGATTCTGATTATGGAAAGTTGGTGAATATTTTGGATAAAGAGGAGTTTCGCGTTAAGCTGGGACAGATCAATAAGCTGGTCGAGACCCAGGATTACAAAGGCGCCATGCAAATTGTTGACAGCATTGACTGGCGTCGTGTGAAAAACGTCCGTACCCTTTGTGTAGTGGGCGAGATCTACGCGGCCAACAAGCGCTATGAAGAGAGCAAGGAAATTTTTCTTCTTGCCTACCACAGAGCGCCGATCGGCAAGAACATACTTTACCGTCTGATCGAGGTTTCCCTGAAAATGGGACAGATCAGTGAAGCCACAGAATTCTTTGATGAATACAGAGAAGTGGCAGGTAATGATAACAGCCAGTATATACTGAAATATAAGATCGCCAGAGCGAAGAATGCATCTCTGAATGAACAGATCCGTATTCTTGAGGAATATAAGGAGAAGGAATTTACGGAGCGCTGGTCCTATGAGCTGGCCAAGCTCTATTACAAGGCAGGAGACAAGCAGAAGTGCCTGGATCTCTGCAATGAGATGATCCTTTGGTTCAATGACGGAACTTATGTGATGAAGGCCCTTGACCTGAAACAGCGGATGGGTGTTCTCACTGGCGAAGAGAAAGAGAAATACGAACAGCGTTTTATCCCGAAGCTGATCCCGCCGGAAAAGGCGCAGGAGATCAGGGAGAGCAAGGAAGCATCCGGCGAGTATGAGGAGGCAAAACCGGTCACAGATACTATCCAGGTAGATGATGAGCGGGATCTGAACAGTGCGGAGACATTCCAGGAGAAGCTTTCCAAGGGATTCCGTGATATCTTTGGCGGACATAAGAAATCTGCGGAAGAGGATATGGAGGAAAAAGAAGCTGCGCAGGATGAAGAGCAGGATGAGGTTTCCACAGGCTCTGAGGATGTGACGGAACAGGCGGAGGCTGAGACTGCTGCGGCAGCAGAACCGTCAGAGGAGTTTACAGATTCTGAGGAGATCGAAGCAGCAGAAGGAAGTGAGGAAGCTTCGGATGAGCCTTCTGAAGAGCAGGAAGAGTTTTCCGGACAGGAAGCGGATGAGATTCCGCTGGCATCCGGTGTTGAGAACCTGTCATCCGGAAGTATGAAGCTGCAGGCTCAGGAACAGCAGGATAAAGAGGAAGAAGAGACTTATCAGGAAGCGGAAGAAGCTGAGGCTGAGAAAGCTACAGAGATGTCTTTGTCCCAGAGTGTTGCAGAGATCATGAAGGAGAAGGCTGCCGGAAATGAGGAAAGTGAGGAGAAGCCTGCAGGGGTTCCGCTCAATGAGGAAGGCAAGCCTGATTTTTCCGCAACGATCCGTATGCCGGAGCTGAAGATCCCGAAGTCCATGATCAATGTGGACCCGGAGAATGCAAGCAGTTCCGCGGAGATCCCGGATGCGTCCGGAATTTTCGGAAATATCGAGGATATTGCGGCATCTGTAGGTGACAGGTCCGAGAAGGATAAAGATAAGGACTTCAACCTGGAGGATACTATTCTGGCAGCAGCTACACAGCAGGGAATCGATATCCCGGAGGAAGAGAAATCTCCGGATGTCCAGCAGTCCGACGTAACGGAAGAGCCGGAAGGTATTGAGGATCTGGATATTGCGGCTGATGAATTTGTTCCGGAGGAGCCGGATGCGGCAGATATCGAGGATATCATGGCGCAGATCTCCGCTCAGCAGGAGGAAGAGGTAACGGAGACTTCCGATACCAGACTTCCGGATATCGTATTTGATGAAGATGAGGAGCCGGTTACTGAGGAGGATCTTCAGGCTGCAGAAGCAGAGTTTCTGAATGGTCCGTCAGGAGTACAGAAGCCGGTGGAAGAAGAGGATGTGCTTCCGGAGATTCCTTCACTGGAATCTGAGGAGCAGGTGCAGAAGGCGGCAGCAGAGCCTTCAACGAAGCTTCATCATGAGGAACCGGTGGCTGCAGCGGAAGAGGAAAATCTTCTTGATGAGGAAGAAGAATACAGTGATGACGCCTTCGACTTCCAGGATGAGGATGAGGATGATTTTATCAGCAGTCTCATCGGTGATGATTCTGATGAAGCCATGGAAGAGGACGATGAGGAAGAGGAGCTCAGCGAGGAAGAGCAGCTTGAGAAATTTATCGCTACGATCCATCCGGAAAAGGATCCTACAAAGATCGTTTCCAGAAAGAAAGAGCTCACAGATGAAGAGAAACAGCTTTTCACCTATTTTGTTACAGTTCCCGGAATGAAGGAACAGCTGCTTGATGTACTCTGCGATGTGCAGATGGGCGCAGCAGACAAGACCTCCCAGACCGGAAATGTGATCGTTATGGGCGGCAGAGAAACAGGTAAGACGAGACTGATCTCAAGTCTGATCCCGGCAATCTGTAAAGAGCTGAATATCGAGGCTTCCAAGGTTGCCTATATATTTGCGGATGATCTCAACGGAAAGGATATTCCGGAGATCGTATCCAAGCTTGCCGGCGGTTTCCTTGTTATCGAGGATGCAAACCAGCTTTCCCAGGAAACAGCAGATGAGCTTGAGGAAGCTATGACCGGAAACACAAAGGGAATGATCGTGATCCTGGAGGATGAAAAGATCGGTATGCGTAAGCTGATCGCAAGATATCCGAAGCTTGCGAAGAAGTTTACATCCATGATCAACATTCCTGTATTTACAAACGATGAACTTGTTAATTTCGCCAAGGTCTATACCATGGAGAATGGATTCCGTATCGACCAGATGGGCATGCTTGCTCTGTATAATCTGATCGGGATCAACCAGAAGGAGGATCAGCCGATGTGTATCGGTACTGTGAAGACCATGCTGGATAAGGCTATGGAGAGAGCTCAGAGCGGATTGTTCAAGCGTTCCAAGAAGCGTGTGGACCGTGATGGTTACACGGTACTTTTTGAAAAGGATTTCAGCTGAAAATAAGAAAAAGCAGAGGTAAAAAATATGGCCAGACCTTATCTTGGTAACCCGAAATATACCATTGAAGTCCTTCAAAAGTATCATTTTGTTTTCCAGAAAAGGTTTGGTCAGAATTTTCTGATCGACGAGCATGTTCTGGAAAAGATCATTGAGTCTTCGGGTATCACGAAGGATGATTTTATACTGGAGATCGGTCCGGGTATCGGAACTATGACCCAGTATCTTGCGGAGGCTGCCAGAGAGGTGGCTGCTGTGGAGATCGACAGTTCGCTGATCCCGATCCTTAAGGATACGTTGAAGGACTGGGATAATGTTTCCGTGATCAATAACGATATCCTGAAAACGGATATCAAAAAGATCGCAGATGAGAAAAACGGCGGTAAGCCTGTGAAGGTGGTTGCGAATCTGCCGTATTACATTACGACTCCGATCATCATGGGGCTTTTTGAGAAGAATGTTCCTGTGGATTCGATCACTGTCATGGTGCAGAAGGAGGTTGCAGACCGTATGCAGGTTGGTCCCGGTACCAAGGATTACGGTGCGCTTTCCCTGGCTGTGCAGTATTATGCGAAGCCGGAGATCGTTGCGAATGTACCGCCGAACTGTTTTATGCCGCGGCCGAAGGTTGGAAGTGCGGTGATCAAGCTGACGCGTTATGAGAAGCCGCCGGTGGATGTGAAGGATGAGGGGCTTATGTTCCGTCTGATCCGTGCATCTTTTAACCAGAGGAGAAAGACACTTGTGAACGGGATCAGAAATTCCGGAGATTTTTCCCTGAGTAAGGAGGAGATCGAGGATGTGTTCAACAGGTGTGATCTTCCGCTGAATATCAGGGGTGAGGCGCTGACACTGGAGCAGTTTGCGATGCTTGCCAACTGTATTTATGATGAGAAAAATTAATATATGATAAATGCAAAAAGAGCCCGGGCAGCTGTTCCGGGTTCTTTTTGCGTTTCCGGACGGGAATGTTGGAGAGGTTTCCTGTCCGGACCTATATATTTGTCATAGAAAGGAGGTTATGTCTGAGGTGTCAGACATAAGTAAGTAATGAAAAATTTACATTTTTTATTTTACTGATGAGATGTTAGGAAAGTTTGTTTAAAATATGAAAATATTGTGAATATATTTTTGATGATATACATAAAGTCTGAATGGTGTGGGTGGGAATGGGGAAAATTGAGGTTTACAGAGGGGTGGGGGTGTGTGGTATACTGAGGGGCGTCGAAAAGGTAATGATGAGGTAATAAAAAGGCAGTAAAAGATAGTTAAAAATAGTAAAAGGCAATTTTTGATAAGGGCTGGTGCCCGTATGGAGGTTGAATATTATGAGAAGATTGAACAAGGTTACAGCTTTGGTTATTGCGGGTGTTATTTCATGTACATCTCCGATGATGGTTATGGCGTCTGATTCTGGTTCTGTTATGAGTCAGGCGGAGGAGATCCTGAAGGATAATGAGGTTGGGTCTCTTGCTTCTGATCCGGATAAGGTTGGGGATATCATTGTTTATGTGAAGGGGCTTTTTGATTCTAACCAGATCACGGATGATGAGATTTCTCAGGGGATCGATGAGGCTGCGGATCATTTTGGGGTGAGTCTTAATGAGGATGATAAGAGTTCGCTGGTTAATATTATCAGTAAGTTCCGTGGGATCGAGATGAGTGATGATCAGATCAAGGGGTATGTGAGTGATGCTTATAGTACTTTGAAGGATATGGGTGTTACGAAGTCTGATGTGAAGAATATTTTTGAGAAGGCGATTGAGTTTATTAAGGGGATGCTTTCACGGCGGTGATGGTTTGTGATGGCTGGTGTTTTTGATGATGTTTTAGATGGAGTTTGAGTTAGAGGGTGAGGGTTGTGGCTCTTTTGTTGGGGTTGTTGTTGGTTTGTTTGGTTGAGATGTACAATATGTACAATGTTTAGGGCTTTGGTTTTGTTTGTGAATGTGGCGTTTTTATAAATTGGGGGAGGGTATTTTGGAAAAAATTGTGCAAATGCGCTAATTGTTTACGAGATGTTCATTGTTTGTTCATATTTGTCTGGTAGTATAGGGATAGTTCGAAAGAACGTTACGAAAGACGCTGTAATGGTGTGTATCTGTATCATTACACATACAATTTTTTTCATAATAATCGCCCCGGTAAGCCACTACCGGGGCACTCCTCGTTTTTGGGCCTTTTTTGGGCTCTTTTTTTGTGGGTGGGGATGGATGGAGGGAGGGACGGACGGACTGCCGGAGGGGCGGCTGCGTGGTCGTGCCTGGTGCGGTCGTTTCGCCGGGTCATACTAAGCGTCTGAGTCTTCTGCCGTGCAGGGCGCCCCATAACTCGCCATGTACGCTGATGCGTACCTGGCTCAGACAGATGGGGCTTACTCTGCGGCTTGTGGCCGCAGAGTACCTTCCCGTCAGAAGCCTCAGGCGCTAAGTATGACCAGCGGCTTACTCCGACGCACCGGGTCCCGACCATGCAGCCGCCCCTCCGGCAGTCCGTCCTGTGCGTTGGAGAGAAACAAAAAGGATGCACTATAAAGAAATTCTGGAATCGTACTAAGTCCGTTCTGTGCGTTGGAGAGAAATAAAGGGGGTAAGAAATTTCCAGTGCAAAAAATATAGCGCGGGTGGGGTGTGCATGCTATAATGATTAGGATTATAGTGCTGTCGTCTGGTTTGGGGCGGCGGTGGTTGGGTTTTTGTTTGAATGGGAGGTCTGGATATGGCGGAGTCTATGAAGGATTTTGAGAGGGAGCTGGAGGCTTCTTTTAAGAGGATCGATGAGGGTGATATTATCTCAGGGACTGTTGTGAGTGTGGATGAGTCGGGGGGTGTTCTTGACCTTAAGTTTTATGCTGAGGGTTTTATTCCGGTGGAGGAGTTTTCCCGGGTGCCGGGGTTTAATATTAAAGAGGCTGTTCAGCCGGGGGATGAGGTTCAAGCGATGGTTCTTCGCAGGGATGATGGTCAGGGGAATATTCTTCTTTCCAGAGCGGATGCTGCGGATGTGCTTGCCTGGGACAGGCTGAAGGAGCTTCAGGATTCGGGTGAGGTGCTGGATGTTGTTGTGAAGGGGATCGTTAACGGGGGTGCCATTGCTTATGTTGAGGGTGTCCGTGGTTTTATTCCGGCATCCAGGCTTGCTTTGGAGTTTGTTGAGGATACGGAGGTGTTTCTGAATAAGCCGATCCAGGTGCGGGTGATCGAGGTTGATAAGGCGAAGAAGAGGCTGGTGCTTTCGGCGAGGGAGATTCTTCGTGAGAGGGCTGAGGTGGAGAGACGGAATAAGATTTCCAATATCCAGGTTGGTTTTGTGACGGAGGGTACGGTTGAGAGTTTGCAGCCGTATGGTGCTTTTGTGGAGCTTGGGAACGGGGTTTCCGGGCTGGTGCATATTTCTCAGATATGTGAGAAGAGGATTCGGAAGCCTTCTGAGGTTTTGAGTGTTGGGGATAAGGTTAAGGTGAAGGTTATCGCAATCAAGGATGGTAAGCTGAGCCTGAGTATTAAAGAGGCATCGGATCTGATGGCTAAGGAGGTTGAGGAGGAGTCTTTTGAGCTTCCGGAGTCGGGGGAGGAGGCTACTACTTCCCTGGGTGCTTTGTTTGCAAATATTAAATTATGATTATTTTGGATGAAAAAGGATGGATGTGTATGAAAAAACCGGAGAGAATATTTGTAATCGGACATAAGAATCCGGATACGGATTCCATCTGTTCGGCTATTGCTTATGCGGATATTAAGAACAGAACTACGCAGAATAAAAAATATATCCCGAAGAGAGCGGGGCAGATCAATGAGGAGACCAGGTATGTGCTGAACCGTTTTGGCGTACAGCCGCCGGCTTATCTGGGGAATATCGGTACGCAGGTCAAGGATATGGATATCCGGACCAGTCCGCAGGCGGATAAGAATATGTCGCTGAAGAATACCTGGGATCTGATGCAGGAGAACGGGATCGTTTCTCTTCCGATCCGGGATAAGGATGGGTGTCTGGAGGGGCTTGTGACGATTGGTGATATCGCAAAGACCTATATGGATACTACAGACAGTTATCTTCTTTCCAATGCGAGGACGCAGTATCAGAGAATTGCCGAGACTGTTGGCGGTGAAGTGGTGGAAGGTAACGGACACGGATATTTTGTGAAGGGGCGTGTGCTTGTCGGTACTGCCAACCCGAAGATGCTGGAGGGCTACGTTGAGGAGGATGATATGATCATCATGGGTGACCGTGAGGAGGATCATCTTCAGGCGATCAGCCAGAATGTCAGCTGTATCATCGTGGGGCTGAATATCGTGGTTTCCGAGAAGGTTATAAAGCTTGCTCATGAGAAGAATATCGTGATCATCCGGTCTCCGTATGATACGTTTAATATTGCGCGTCTGATCAATCAGAGTATCCCGGTTAGCTTTGTTATGAAGCGGGATAACATGGTTACGTTTAATACCGAGGATTTTACGGATGATATCCAGGATGTTATGATCAAAAACCGTCACAGGGCGTTTCCGGTGATCAATCCTCATGGTAAGTGTATCGGTACGATCTCCAGACGTAATTTTCTGGATATGCATAAAAAGAAAGTGGTTCTTGTGGATCATAATGAGGTGGATCAGGCTGTTGATAATATCGAGAAGGCGGAGATCCTTGAGATCATCGATCATCATAAGCTGGGTACCTTGCAGACTATGACGCCGGTTGCTTTTCGTAATGAGCCGGTGGGATGTACGGGTACGATCCTTTATGAGATCTACGGAGAGCAGAGACTGGAGATCCCGGAAAAGATCGCGGGGCTTCTCTGTGCGGCTATTATTTCGGATACATTGATGTTCCGTTCACCGACCTGTACGCAGACGGATAAGATCGCTGCCAGTGCGCTTGCGCTGATCGCAGGGATCAAGATCGAGGAGTTTGCCCGAGAGATGTTTTCTGCGGGAAGTAATCTGAAGGATAAGTCTCCGGAGGAGATTTTTTATCAGGATTACAAGAAGTTTATCGGTGAGGGTAATGTTTCCTTTGGTGTGGGTCAGATCAGTTCCATGGACAGCGAGGAGCTTAAGGAGATCAAGGAGAAGCTGATGCCGTTTATGGTGAGTGAGTGTGGCCGTCATGATATCACGAGAGTTTATTTTATGCTGACGAATATCCTGGAGGAGTCTACAGAGCTTCTGTTTTACGGGGAGGGCAGCCAGCAGATGGCGGAGATCGCTTTTGAGCGGAAACCGGATGGAGATACCTTCAGTCTGCCGGGTGTGGTTTCCAGAAAGAAGCAGCTGATCCCGGCTATGATGGAGGCTGCTCAGCTGATGAACAGCGATTATGCATAAGAGGTGACGGAAAATGGCGAAACAGTTATGGAAGCCGGGGAACATGATCTATCCGCTGCCGGCTGTAATGGTGAGTGTTACCGATGGTGAGGGGAATGATAATATCATAACGGTTGCGTGGACGGGTACGGTGTGTACCAATCCGGCGATGGCTTATATTTCTGTCCGACCTTCCCGTTATTCCTATGATATGATCCGGAAAACGGGTGAATTTGTGATCAATCTGACAACGGAGAAGCTGGCGTATGCAACGGATTTCTGCGGGGTCCGTTCGGGACGTGATGTGGACAAGTTCCGGAAGCTGAACCTTACGAAAGAGAAAGCGCAGTTTGTTTCTGCACCGATGATCGGGGAGGCTCCGGTTTCAATCGAGTGCAGGGTGCGTGAGGTGAAGGAGCTGGGGTCTCATGACATGTTTCTTGCGGATGTGCTTGCGGTCCATGCGGATGAAGCTTATATGGATAAAAACAACAGGTTTTGTCTTAATGATGCGGGTCTTCTGGTTTATTCCCATGGGGAGTATCTGGCGGGTGGCCGGAAGGTGGGAACCTTCGGCTACAGCGTAAAGAAGAAGCAGCAGAAGAAGCAGATGCAGAAGAAGTTGGATAAGAAATCAGACAGGGAATCAGAGATGGCAGGGATGGCAGAGAAGTTGAAGACGTCGGGGAAGCCAGGGATGGCGGGGAAGTTGAAGACGTCAGGAAAGCCAGGGATGTCAGGGAAGTTGAAAACGTCAGGAAAGCCAGGGATGGCAGGGAAATTGAAGATGTCAGGAAAGCCAGGGATGGCAGGGAAGTTGAAGATGTCAGGAAAGCCAGGGACGTCAGGGAAATTAAAGACGTCGGGAAAGGCAGGGAGAGAGAAACGGTAGGTTCTGCGGAGCTGTAAGGTTTATTGAGGTTTGGTGGCTGTTATGCTAAAATGAAAGGATACAGTATGAATAATATTACACTGATAGGAATGCCTGGTGCGGGGAAGAGCAGCATCGGTGTCGTACTTGCGAAGGTACTTGGTTACCAGTTTATTGACTCAGATCTTCTGATCCAGAAGGCGGAGAAGAGGACTTTGAGTAAGATCATCGAGGATGAGGGTACAGAGGGGTTCAAGGCGATCGAGAATCGTGTGAATGCTTCGATCCAGGTGGAGAATACGGTGATCGCTACCGGTGGAAGTGTGGTTTACTGCGATGAGGCTATGCAGCATCTGAAGTCTGAGGGTGTTGTGGTGTATCTTAAGATCTCGCTGGAGCTTCTTTCCAGGCGTCTTGGTAATCTTAAGGGGCGTGGTGTTGTGCTCAAGGAGGGGCAGACGCTGGCGAGTCTTTATGATGAGCGTGTTCCTTTGTATGAGAAATATGCGGACATTGTGGTGGATGAAGAGGATAAGGATCTGGAGGGGAGTCTCCAGGTTGTGCTTGAGGCACTGAAGAACAGGGGAGATAAGGCGTAACTGTTGGCTTGTGGAAACGGTTTGCTGGAGTGTTTCGGGTCATGGGTTGTGACAGGTTTTCGTCATAAATTGTTTACAAATCTGAAATATGTGTTATAATATACAACTGACCTAAAAAACGGTATTGCGGAACGTTTGTTCCTGCAGTAAATTCAGAGAAAGTTTCTGCTCATAGAGGAGTAAATAATAGAGGTGTGTTATGGAACAGTATGTGATTAAAGGCGGCAATCCTCTGGTTGGAGAAGTGGATATTGCGGGTGCGAAGAATGCGGCGCTTGCGATATTGTCAGCAGCCATTATGACTGATGAAACTATATTGATCGAGAATCTGCCAGATGTTAGGGACATCAATGTTCTGCTTGAGGCGATCTCCGAGATCGGGGCTCAGGTTGAGCGTATTGATAAGTCTACTGTAAAGATCAACGGTTCTACTATCGGCAATCTCAGCGTGGATTATGAGTTTATCAAGAAGATCCGTGCTTCTTATTATCTTCTGGGTGCTTTGCTTGGTAAGTATAAGCATGCGGAGGTTCCGCTTCCGGGTGGATGTAATATCGGCAGCAGGCCGATCGACCAGCATCTGAAGGGTTTCCGTGCTCTTGGTGCGGATGTTGATATCTGTCATGGTGCTATTGTTGCCAAGGCGGAGAATCTGCATGGCAGCCATATTTTCCTGGATGTGGTTTCTGTTGGTGCTACTATTAATATTATGATGGCTGCTTCTATGGCGACTGGTCGTACGATCATTGAGAATGCTGCGAGGGAGCCGCATGTTGTTGATGTGGCGAATTTCCTGAACAGTATGGGGGCGAATATCAAGGGTGCCGGTACGGATGTGATCCGTATCCGTGGTGTTGAGACGCTTCATCGTACGGAGTATTCGATCATTCCGGACCAGATCGAGGCTGGTACGTTTATGTTTGCTGCTGCGGCTACTCGTGGTGATGTTACTGTTCGTAATGTTATTCCTAAGCATCTTGAGGCTACTACGGCTAAGCTTGAGGAGATCGGGTGTGAGGTTGAGGAGTTTGATGATGCGGTTCGTGTCCGTGCGCCGCATGTGCTTCATCGTACGCATGTGAAGACGTTGCCTTATCCTGGTTATCCTACGGATATGCAGCCGCAGATCGCGGTTACTTTGGCTTTGGCTGAGGGTACGAGTATTGTTACTGAGAGTATTTTTGAGAACCGGTTTAAGTATGCGGATGAGCTTTCCCGGATGGGTGCCAATATTAAGGTGGAGGGGAACTCTGCTATTATTGATGGTGTGAGGAAGCTTACGGGGGCGCGTGTGAGTGCGCCGGATCTTCGTGCGGGGGCTGCGCTTGTTATTGCGGGGCTGGCTGCTGAGGGTGTTACGGTTGTTGATGATATTGTTTATATCCAGCGTGGGTATGAGAATTTTGAGGAGAAGCTCAGGAGTCTTGGGGCTGAGATTGAGAGGGTTTCCAGTGAGAAGGAGATTCAGAAGTTTCGGCTGCGCGTTGGGTGATGGTTGGTGACAACTGGTAACGATTGATGATAATTGGAAATTTGAGTTTTGCGTTTTGGGGAGAGTTCCCGGGTGTTTTGGCCTGGGGGCTCTTTTTTTGTGTGGGTGGGAGGGATGAATGGAGGGAGGGACGAACGGACAGACTGCCAGCGGGGCGGCTGCATGGTCGTGCCTGGTGCGGTCGTTTCGCCGGGTCATACTAAGCGTCTGAGTCTTCTGCCGTGCAGGGCGCCCCATAACTCGCCATGTACGCTGATGCGTACCTGGCTCAGACAGATGGGGCTTACTCTGCGGCTTGTGGCCGCAGAGTACCTTCCCGCCAGGTGCCTCAGGCGCCAAGTATGACCAGCGGCTTACTCCGACGCACCGGGTCCCGACCATGCAGCCGTCCCGCTGGCAGTCTGTCCGTTCTGGTTTTTGGGGGTGTGAGGTGTGGTGGTTTGCCGGGAGGTGGTGGGCCATCAGCGCTGCGCTGGATGGCTGCAGGGGCTGAGTTTCCTTGTGGTGTGCTGGGAGGGTGTGGGCTATCAGCGCTGCGTTGGATGGTTGCAGGGGCTGAGTTTCCTTGTGGTGTGCCGGGAGGGGATGGGCATCGGCGCTGTGGTGGATGCGTTGTGGGGGGAGTGTGGCATCGGCGCTGTGGTGGATGCAGTGGAATGAGGTTTTGGCGGTTTTTGTCGAAGGGTTTTTGTTGACTTTTGCTGGTGGGGTGGTTATACTGAAGATACATATCTGGGAACATTCTGGGCCGTTCGGCTATCTGATCCCCATATGGTTGGTTGTATAAATATGGCGGGGAGGAGCCGGTTGGTTGTGTGAGGTTTTTTCTTTTGCCATCATAGTGAAAGGAGGAAGCTTATGCAGAGGAAGCGGCTTGAGGATATGAATCTTCTGGATGATTTTTTGTTTAACGCGGTGATGACGTTTCCTGGTATTGGTGAGAGGTTTTGCAGGTTGCTGCTGCAGGTGGTGCTGGGGCGTGAGATCGGGAGGCTGCGGGTTGTTGCGCAGAGGGCTTTTGGTGGCCGGGATGAGGGCTTTCGCGGGGCGCGGCTTGATGTTCTGGCTGAGGAGGAGCTGATGGATGTTTTGGCGGATCCTTCTGTTTTTGATATTGAGCCGGATAATAATGGTGATGTTGTGAGTCTGAAGGATCTGCCGAAGCGGGTGAGGTTTTATCATGCGATCATTGACAGCCGGTGTTTGAAGAAGGGTGAGGGTTTCGGGAAGCTTAAGAGGGTTTTTGTTATTTTTGTCTGTTCGTATGATCCGTTTGATCGGGGTAGGATGGTGTATACGATCCGGAATATGTGTGAGGAGATTCCGGAGATGGAGTATGATGATGGGCTGAGGACGGTTTTTCTGAATACGAAGGGAGATGGTGCGGGTGTGCCTGAGGAGCTGGTGGCGCTGCTTCATTTTTTGGAAGATACCAGGGAGGTGAATGCGGTAAATGATGTTTTGAGGGAGTTGCTGGAGATGGTCAGGGTTGTTAAAGATGATGGAAAGGTTACGGTGGCGTATATGAAGAGTTTTGAGATTGAGCAGATGTGGATTAATAAGGGGATCGAACAGGGGATCAGTCAAGGAATTGAACAGGGTCGGAGTGAAGAGAGGGCGAATACGTTGAGGGAGAAGGCGCGTGCGGATCGGTTGGAGAGGGAACTGAGGAAGCTGCGGAGAGGTAGAAGAGATGTTTGAGGCGGAAAGGTTATGGTGGCGTATATGAAGAGTTTTGAGATTGAGCAGATGTGGATTAATAAGGGGATTGAACAGGGAATCAGTCAAGGAATCGCCCAAGGAATCAGCCAGGGAATCACTCAAGGGATTGAACAGGGGCGGAGTGAAGAGTGGGCGAATACGTTGAGGGAGAAGGCGCGTGCGGATCGGTTGGAGAGGGAGCTGAGGAAGTTGCGGAGTGGGAGATGATGTTGTTTGGTTTTGGGAGAGTTCCTGGGTGTTTGGGCCTGGGAGCTCTTTTTTTGTGTGGGTGAGAGGAATGGGGGGAGGGACGAACGGACAGTCTGCCAGCGGGGCGGCTGCAGGGGCTGAGTTTTTTTGTGGTGTGTTGGGAGATGGTGTGGCATCGGCGCTGCGCTGGATGTGGGTGGGGTGAGTTTTTTTGCGGTTTGTCGTGAGGGGATTGGGGAATAGAGGCTGGTTTGGATATATTGTAGTGTTTTTGTGTAATATTTAAATTTATTTTTGGAGGATTTTGGATTATAATTATGGAAAAAGATGGTTGGCCTGATTGGTTGACTGATTGACTGGTTGATTGATATCCGGAGTTTTGGTGACTGTTTTGTGGGACTTGAGAGAAGAGCTTCGGATGTGTGCTGATGAGGGTTGAGAGAAGAGCTTCGGATGTGTGCTGATGGGACTTGAGAGAAGAGCTTCGGATGTGTGCTGATGGGACTTGAGAGAAGAGCTTCGGATGTGTGTTGATGAGGGTTGTGTGAAGAGCTTCGGATGTACGCTAATGTGGCTTGAGAGAAGAGCTTCGGATGTGTGTTGATGTGGGGTGTGTGATGGGCTTCGGATGTGTGTTGATGTGGCTTGTGTGAGGGCTTCGGAGGTTTGTTGGTTTGGTTTTGAGGGTGGTCTTTTGGGGGCTGCCTGGGTTTTGGTTTTGGAGGGGAGTGGAGTGTATGTGTGATTATGTGGTTTTGCCGCTTTTGAATTCGTCTTTTGAGCCTGGGAGGGCTCGGGAGGTTGTTGAGGGGTTTGTGGATGTGGATTTGAGGAATATTGCGCGGGCTGAGCTTTTTTATTTTACGGGGCAGGCGGAGGAGTGTTGTGAGATCACGAGGGGGTATTTGTCCAGCAGGGTTATTGAGCTGAAGCTTTCGGCGTGTATTTTGTATGGGTATTCTAATCTGACTCTGGGGAATGTGGCGGCGGCTAAGCGGGGGATGGAGGGGATCCAGTCCTGTGTGAAGATTGCTATGAAGAAGAAGGTTCCTAAGGATGTTTATGCGTCCTGTCTTCTGGCGGGGTATGTGGGGGCGGTTTTGCTTCATCTGCCTACGGATGGGATGCCTGCTTTTGGGGAGTACAGCAGGATGCTTCCTGAGGGGCTGAGGCTTTTTGCCACGTATGTGATGGCTCACCATACTTATCTTAACGGGGAGATATGGAGTGCTTATGGGATGGGTAAGGCTGCTTTGTTTATGGCGGAGAGGCCGTATCCGATCAGTATGACGTATATCCATTGTATGATGGCGGTGTGTGCGATCAACCGAAAGCATAAGCAGGAGGCGCAGGAGGAGATGCTCCGGAGCTGGCGAAGATGGATGGGTTTCTGGAGCCTTTTATTGAGCATCATGGGCTTTTGCGGGGGCTGATCGAGGCTTGTATCCGGAACCGGGATCCGGAGGCGTATCAGCGGATCACGGAGGGTGTGATTTCTTTCAGCAGGGGCTGGATGGCGCTTCATAATCCGGAAAACCGGAGAAAGGTTACGGGGGAGCTGTCGACGATGGAGTTTTCTATTGCCATGCTGGCAAGTGGGGGATGGACCAATAAGGAGATCGGAGAGCATCTGGGGATTTCCATTAATACTGTCAAGCATTACCTTACGGATATCTTTTGCAAGCTGAATGTCAAGAAGCGGGATGAGCTGAAAAAATTCATGTTAAAATAGTGACAGAGGCACTTTTTTTTGAAAAAACGGGCCTTACAAAACAACTGGTAGTGTTGTATAATAAATATCACGAATAGTCAGATTTTATCGGAGAAATCAGGCGAAAAGAACCAGTAAACGAGTAAGTTAAGAAGGAGGAGTTGAAGACTGATTTTCGATAGCATCTGATAATGTCAATATCCTTACCAAAAATGCCTGGTATATTGATATTACAATCACATAAGGGTAAAATATTGAAAAGGTGTAACCTGTTTACTCACCGGCTAAAAACATGAAGCTTTTTTAAGAGAAAGGAATATAAACAGAAGTAAAGTAATAAGAAATACAGTACACGTTAATGCACACATAGGAAAGCGGGAAAGGTATGAAAAAATTAAGGAATAATAAGATCAGAAAACTCCTGGCATTTATGGTGGCTTTGGCGTTGATGGTATCCTGTATGCCAAGTGCATATACAATCTCCGCGAGTGAGGCGTTCGGAGATGGAACGGAGGATATATTTACAGATGGCGAAATTACATCTGAACCAGCGGCCGAAGAATCGACACCGGATGTAAGCAGCGCTGACCAGGAGGAAACGGAACAGGCGCAGCAATCGACGCTTACATATGAAAATGATTCTGTTAAAGTAACAGCAGAGGCACTGGAGGACGGAGCTCTTCCGCAGAATACAGCATTGAAGGCTGACAGCGTAAACGAGAATTCATCCGTATCTTATGATACAGTTTCTCAGAAGCTTTCAGCAGCAGCTACAGACAAGGGCAGCAGCCTGAGAGGTTTTTTTGCGTATGATGTGTATTTTGCTGATGGCGACGGAAACAGAGTCGAGCCGAACGGCAAAGTCAGAGTAACTTTTGAGTACAAGACACCGGCAGCACCGGAGCTTACCGATGCAGCCAGCACGAGTGTAACCGTTGAGAAGCTTCATTATAACAGCAGTACCGGTGATACTGATGTTAACACCTTACAGGCCAACGAAGATCTGAAGGTTCTGAATGTCAACGAGGGCAAACAGATCCAGACACTTCAGGTTGAGACTGGCAACGCAGCTGTTTTTGCCGTTATGTGGGATTCTCCTGAGACAGCAGATGTCAAGGCGGAAGCTGTTTCCGGTAATGAGGACGAGGTGCCTATCGCATCAGAGGAGCTTACGGACGGAATGGATATTTCGGACGAGCCTGAGCAGGATGCAGCTGAGACACCGGCAGCAGAGAATCCGGAGGTAACTCCTGATGCAGAGCCTTCTGAGGCTCCGGCGGAGAATCCGGATGCTGAACCTACCGAAGCGCCGGCAGAGGATCCGGATGTGGTGGAAGAACCGGCAGAGGATATTGCGAGCCCGGAGGATGTTCCGGCAGCAGATGAGAATAGTGAGACAAGCCTGATCGAGGTTCTGGGAGACGATACGAATCTTCGTGTCAGTCCATCTATCGAGGCAGAGGTTCTGGCAACTGTAAACGCAGGAACACAGCTCACACTTCTGGATACCGTAACAGCAGAGGACGGGGCAACCTGGTACAAGGTTTCCTGGGAAGGAACCGAGGCTTACATAAGAAGTGATATGGCACAGGTTGTTGACAGCAGTGATGAGGCAGAAGAGCCTGAGGAT
>OGQE01001838.1_pt1 | contig 17745 bp, 18 predicted proteins | sample 1553131 | NCBI WGS metagenome assembly OGQE01 (sample SAMEA2579929, study PRJEB22360) | human gut metagenome | biome: human gut; feature: human-associated habitat; material: faeces | place: Denmark | collected 2008/2010
AACTATTTTAAACGGCGTGGGACTCTCTTACGCAACGGAGAAAGAACAGATGAGGACGGGAATATGAGAGAAACACTGGGGATTTTGCTGGGATTTTTTCTGGCAGCCGCGCTGGGCTATCTGATTTCGGGAATCCGGCAGAAGGAACAGGAAAAAGAAATTCTGGAAAGCTATATGGATTCTTTTCAGGAGATTTATGAGATCATCCGGCAGAGAATGGATGTGACGAGAAAATTCCGTCATGATCTGCTGAGCCATGTACAGACGCTGGAGTATCTGATCGAGAAGCAGAAAGATCCAGATCAGGAACTCAGAAAATATGCGGATCAGCTGACGGAAGAATACCGGAAAATACAGAGAGGAGCCTTCTGCCGGGATGAGATCACAGATGCATTTCTGATGATGGAGAAACAGGTCTGTACAGAAAAAGAGATTCCCTTTCAGATTCAGGTATCAAAAATCTGCATGGAATGGATGATGCCTGTGGAACGAATCGGATTTTTACACAATCTGCTGGATAACGCCATCGAGGCAAATGGAAGAATTCCGGAAAATGAAAGAAAAGAGATTTCTTTTTACATAGAAGAGGATTCCCGTTCCTGCACGGTAGAATTGAAGAATGCGCTTGCCAGCAATGAGGTTTTCAGTTTTAAGACCTGGAAAACAGACGGAGCGGAGCACGGCGTGGGAACAACGATTATTCATGCAATTGTGGAAAAATATCATGGAACCAGCAAAACCTTGTGGGATAAAGAAAATCACAGTCTGGATCAGAAATTTGTTTTTCCGATCGAACATCTGACAGAAAAGAGGAAAACAGAATGAAAGATCCTAACTTAAGCGAACTGATCCGGATCTGCATCCGCTGCTGGCTGTATCTGGTTCCGCAGGCGTTTCTGGGCATTCACCTGTTTTCTATGTTTATGCGGAAAAAACACAGCATGAAGCCGTTGATGATCTGGCAGCTTCTGCGGGTGATTCTGATCGGCGGCATCAGCGATATCATTCTGCGGGGATACTATGGAAATGAGAGCTGGTGGGAAATCCTGATGATGTTTCTTTCCGTTGTGATTATGATCGCAAATACGGTTCTCTTTTACTACAGCTTTGAAGGCAGTCTTCCGAAGGTTGTGCTGGGCGGAATGCTGGCAGATATTGTGACGGCGATGATTCATTATCCATCAATCTGCATTGTGGATCTTCTGGCAGGACGCCAGCTTTATGTTCTGAAATGTCCAGCAGAGCCATGGGATTTGCTGATTCCCGTTCTGGAATATCTGTTTTACCGGATGGAGAAAAAAACAATCATCAAGGTTCTGAAAGGATATCGGGATTTCGAAGCAAGATATCTGAAAATCATCTGGGTACTTGTATATTTCCTTCCCGTCATGTATTATGTGCCAAGTGGATTGACGGATACACAGGTTATGTTTCTGGATGATATTATGATTATTCTGATCATGATATTCAGTATCTTAAGCGTACTGCGGCGTCAGCATCAGGTGCTGGCGGATTATGAATTTCTGTCGGAACAGCAGAAAATGGCAGAATACCATTATCAGATTCTGACAGAACAGATTCCGCAGATGGAACAATACCAGCAGACCATTTCGGAACAGATGGAAAAAATTATGGCCGGAGCCGGTGAGATATCGGGAGAAACGCTGAAACAGTATGCAGAGAACCTGAAAACAATCAGCAGTCAGGTGCGGCAGGGCATTTATTGCAAGGACCGAATGATAGATGCGGTTTTGTGCGCGTGGAAATCCAATCTGGAGAAGAAGAAAATTGAACTTCATTACCAGATAGCGGGATATGACAGAGGAGAGATTGCAGAAAAAGATCTGGCAAAAATCCTGATTGGAATTCTGAACTGGGGCGAAACGCTTGTAAAGAAAGAAGAACAGGGCGAGATCCAGCTGAAGATAACAGGCGTAAAAAATCAGTTGATTCTGGAATGTCTTACCTCTTCCAGACGCCAGAATCCGATGAGCCGGAAACTGTTCCGCGGACTTTTGAAAAAGTACAATGGAAAAATGCAGGAGAAAAAAGAAAAGACCGGCGAAATCGGCCTGACGGTTATTTTGTCCAGACAGGTCATTCTTTAAAGAAATAACCAACAGCATATGCAGCAGGACTGGAGAAAACGAGAATGGATTTAAGAATAGGAATTTGCGACGACAAGCCGGAATGGCTGGAAAAAGCGGGAGATACCGTAAAGCGCTGTGCCGAACAGATGCAGAAAAAAGTGGAGATGTATTTCTTTCAGAATGGCAGTGAACTTCTGAAAGAAGAACATCCCAAAATGCATATTCTGTTTATGGATATAGAAATGCCGGGAGAGAGCGGAATAGACCTGGCCATGGAAGTGAACCGGAAATGGCCGGAATGCCAGATTATCTATCTGACCAATTACTGGTCGTACGCTATGGACGTCTATGAGACGCATCATGTTTACTATATCGTAAAAGAAAAATTCGAGGAAAAACTGCCAGCCGTGCTGGAAAAGGCGATAGAGCAGCTGCGGAAACAGAACAGGAGAATTGTTCTTCAATGCCACGGAGGCGTGAAAGCAAATCTGAAACTGGATGATATTCTGTATTTTGAGCGGGACAAGCGAGTCACGTATGTGGCTACAACGGAAAAAGAATATACGGTGGATGATAAAATCCCAGAGATAGAAGAAAGAATCGCCAGTGAGGATTTTGTACGATGCCATACCAGTTTTCTGGTTAATTTTTCTTATGTGAAGGAATGTACGAAGAAGAAAATGCTGCTGGAAAACGGAAAAATTGTGGATATCAGCAGGAGTTACTGGAAAAAGACAGAAGAGGCGTATGTGGAATGGGTGAAGAGGTGGGTGAGGTAGAAACAGAATAGGGATAGAACAGGGGAAAAATACTGCACGGGAAAGGTGTAGTATTTTTTTGCGCAGAAAAATGGGAGCGAATATGGAAAAAATGCAGAAAAATGTTGATTATTACGAAAAAAGTGCAGATTGTGCAGCGAGTATAGGAAAAAATATGAGATATGATACAATTTTTCTTATGAGAACCGAAAAAAATCTCATGTAATATACAAAAAAGATATTACATGAGAATTGAGAGAACTATCAAAATTATTTACAAATTTTTCTCCAAATCATTCATCTCCTGCTGTTTGAGAAGCAGATCCAGCATTTGATTTACAGTCAACAGCGTGGAGGTATTACAACGGCTGAGTTTTTCCGCAATTTCTTCATCAATCAGGCGATCACGCTTGGCATATTGGGTATCAAGAAGAAAATAATCAAGATCCTGATCCAGAGCAAGCGCCAGTTTGGAGAGCATGGAAAGAGAAACTTTTGTCTGTGCGGTTTCGATGTGACTGATATGATTATTCGAACAACCGACCAGGCTTCCAAGCTCAGCCTGACTGAGCTTCTTTTGCAGGCGAGCAGTACGAATCCGTTGTCCGACCATTGTATAGTTGATTTCCGGCTGCATGAGGAACCTCCGTAATAAATGTAATTTGTACATTATAAAGGGATAAAAAATATGAAACAACCAACTAATAATGCATATTGCATTTATTGATATAATATGATAAAATTTTTGTGAAAATAGATGAAATAAAGAAAAATATACGATGATAATAAGGAAAAATTGACAATAAAAATGAATGGCATAGAAAAAATCAAAATTTTTGTTGGGAAAAGTTTAGCCACGGAGATATGCATAATAAGGAGATAATCGCCTGCTATTTTGAAAACGAAAAATATTTGATTCATGAGGAGGGGGAAAATATGATTATATTTTTGATCGTGATATTAATGCTGCTCGGTGGAGCACTGGAATTGTTAGACAATTTAGCAGCAATTATAGATGGTATATTTGCGATAGGTCTTTTCTTACTGGGAATGTATGTTATTTTTGAAAAAGGATTAAACGAAGATACTATTTTAGGGAAAGTAACTAAATGCTTATATGGGGCATTTTTGGGTACAGTTTATTTTGGAATGTTTTTGTTAGTGGAAAAAGCGACGGGTTATAAGTCGTATGAGAGTGCTGCTTTTGGGATCTTAGGAAATATAGGGAAAAAAATAGATGAACTTACATTTACATTAATACTGGCAATCGTTTGCATTTCTATTGTGTATATTTTTATCAAACTTTCAAAAGATTCAAAAGACTCATCGGGCTTGTGTAACTTTTTAGCAATTATACTAATGTTTGGGATATATCTTGGAGGAGGATGGCTTGCGTTAAAGAGTTCCTTTAATAATTCAATTCAGCGATTTAATTTAGAACGGCCTAAATATGAAGTTATGGAAGAGGTGGAAATAAAAAGTTGGTTTTATTTTTTCTACGTAGATATCGGAAGATATAAAAGTGGAACCTTGCTTTATGAAGGTGAGGGCATTTTCGAGCGGGAAATTAATGATACAGTATATGTAATGGTAACAGATGGAAAAACAATGGGATATGTTCCAGAAGATGTTTTAAATCCATTACGGTGAAACGAATAGACAAAAAGCTTAATAGTGCTGAGAAAAATGATAATAGAACAATACAATGATTTATCTTTTGATGAAAAAGAGTATTATAACAAGATATATTATGGAATATTAAATGGAAATGATTCAATCCGACTTATGGGATTATTTGATGCGAAAGTCCTGGACAAGATCGTTATGGTGCTAAAATATGAGCATGCTGAAATATTCTATGTGGATTTTCAAAGAATGGAATATGTCATAACCCCAGAAGAACTTATTTACTATATCCGTTATACAATGCCGATAGAAGTGCGAAACAAAAAGAAAAATATTATGGAAAATTGGATTGCGGATAGCCTGGAGTGGATGAAAATTCAATCAGGTGATTCGGAATCAGATATTTACAGAAAGGTTCATAATTATCTTATTCGAAATATTTTGTATGATTATGAAGCGCTGCAAAATCCAGAGATGCATCTGGAAGCATTTACAATAGGTGGGATTTTTGAAAATAAAAAGGCAGTTTGCGAAGGAATAGCGAAGGCATTTAAAGTGTTATGCGATTATGCGGGGGCAAAAAATGTGTATGTTGTAAATGGAACGGCTTTAAGTAAAAGGTTAAAGATGATATATCCTCATACGTGGAACATGGTAAAGTCTAATGGGCAATATAGTCACATAGATGTTACCTGGGATCTTGAACCTAGCAGGACGAGCAGATATAACAGGTACGATTATTTTATGGTTCCAGATGAATGGATGCAAAAGGATCATGATTATGATAACAGTATCAGATGCGACGCAGTAGAACAATCCTACTTTTATAGACAGAGCTGTTTGATTCCCGGACCTAATTCATTAAAAAAATTTTTAGATGAAAAACTGCAGAATAAGATATCTGTTTTATATTTTAGAATTAATGGGGAAAATGGTCTTCCTGACGATATAGATAGTAAGGTAGATAATATAGTGCAGGAAGCGGTGCGAAAGTATGCCACATCAGACTATATGATTCAAACAGTTTCAAATCAACTGCAGAATATATATTTCTATAAAATTAGTGACAGGTGGTGAAGAGCGTTGAGCGATGAATTACAGCGGGCGGATAAAGGCATTTCCGGTTTCCTGCGATCTTTAATGATGACAAGTACAGATCGGATAAATGCATGGAATCGAGGAATAATAGAATATCAGCCATGTTTTATTGATGCTTTTTTTACACCTGATCGTGGTGTATACAATGCAGTAATTTCCGGCGGTGAAAATAAAATGCGTGTAAAGGCCATGGCAGCTCAAGCGATCTGTGCGGTGAAAAATAATTTTCCTGTTGTAATATTACATGAAGGAAATTATGAATTAGAGGATCAAATAAGAAATGTTTTTGGCGGAAATGATAAATTTGTAGAAGTAAATAATGATACATCATGCTTTGAGCCGTTGTTTTCTTTAAATGAGTTGGAAATTGCAAATCAAATTATGGAAACCGCTTCCGAGTCATACGATATGGGATGGAAAGCCCGTTATTATATTGAAGGAATTGGGGAGTACTTGAAAAAAAGCGGCAAAAACCTGTCATTCAATATGTTTTCAACGTGTCCTCATGCACAGATGTTTGAAAAAGTGGAAAATTTACGCATGCAGGGTGGCATTAACGATATAGAAGAACAACAAATCAAGTCAAAATTAATGAAAGGTCAAAGCGAAATTGACAAATTAGATACTTATATGGCGAGTTTAAAAATGGAAATGGGTGATTTACGATATATTCCGGGAAATGGTCAGCAACCAATCAATATCATCAGTGCACTGAATAATGCGGAAATCATTTGTATTGATATAGTGTCGGCAATGAATAAATTACTGCTCAATACGCTGGTATTTCAGTTAAAACTGGCTCTTTCAAAGGGAATCCGATATACATTAATTGTAGATTCTATATCCTTAAATGCAAATGAAGCATTTGCCAATTACTTAAAGGCACCAACAGACAGAATATGTACATTAATTGCTGCAGATGATTTTTATTCTATGGTAGGCGGTGACGAAAAAGCTTTTAATGCACTTATGGGGCGTTGCCAGATTGCGGTTGTGATGTCTCATACTTCTGGAAACAGTGCGACGAAGTGGGCTGAAATCTTTGGGCAATATGATAAATATGAAACCTCTTATTCCAGAGCGAAAGGTTCTAGTAAGAGAACACCATTTTCCTTGTTTGCCAGCCCATATCAGAATAACACAGTTAACATAAACGAGCGACGTGAATACGTGGTTAAGCCAGAAAAAATCATGAGAATGGGATATGGTGAAGCCTATGTATTGACAGCTGCGAGAGGGGAACTGGCGCATCTGATCTTAAATGATGAGTGATAAAAATTTGAATGAAAGGATATTTATAAAAAATGGCAAAAAGTAATGCTGAAAAAAGAGCCGCGTTCATTGAGAGTCTTAGAACTGATTCTGTGAGCCAGGAGCAAGCAGATGAAAAGAGAGAACAAGTGACCGGCAACAATGCAAGTGATAATGAAGATAATAATGAAAGTAATGGTGAAAATAAAGGAGAAGCACCGGAACTTGAGCGTTCATTAGATGAGGAAGTTGGCGAGGAACGATAATACCAAAATGGTATTGCGGGAAAGGATCTTGATATGAGTGTAGGAAAAAGCATTTTAGAAGGATCGGTTGTTTCAAGAAATGCGGCGCCGCGGATGCCAGTTAATTCCACCGTGGTATTAAAAGGAGAACTGAATGGAAAATCTGCCATGATAGGTCTTGATGAAGACTTGCTTAGCAAACAAATGCTCCTGGTTGGAGGAACTGGATGTGGAAAAAGTACACTTTTTTATCATATGATCCGACAGTTAAAAGATAAAATGACAGATGACGATGTTATGATTATTTTTGATACAAAAGGAGATTTTTATTCCAGATTTTTTGATTCATCCAGAGATTACGTTATTGGAAATTCCAGTCAATATTATGAAGAATCGGAACGATGGAATATATTTAAGGAGATCGTTGCAGATGGATGGGAAGACAAGCAGGTAATTCTCAATGTACAGGAAATATGTAAAGCTTTTTTTGAAGAACGAGTGAAAAAGAGTAACAATATATTTTTCCCAAATGCAGCACGAGATCTTCTGGCAGCAATATTAGTTACCATTGTACGTTTGGGAGCAGACAGTAAAGAATTTGTGAGAAAAATTTTTTATAATGATCGCTTTAAAGAATACCTGGATTCGTCATCAGGAGAAAAATTATGTGAGCTTTTAGAGGGGTATCCCGATATGAGATCTGTTTTAAGCTATATCAAGGGAAACAACCAGCAATCCCAAGGAGTTTTAGCGGAAATGTATTCCGTTGTTCGAGACATTTTTATAGGTGTTTTTAATGAAAAAGGTGGATTTTCACTTCGAAACTTTGTACGTCAGAAAGGTGGAAGAACTTTATTTATTGAATATGATCTTTCTATTGGAAATGTTTTGACACCGGTATACAAGATAATGTTTGATCTTGCATTAAAGGAAGCTCTGGGGCAGACGAAAAACAGAGGAAATGTTTATATATTCTGCGATGAATTCAAACTAATACCTAATTTACAACACATAGAAGACGGGGTGAATTTTGGGCGTAGTTTAGGCGTGAAGATTTTTGCAGGACTGCAGAGTATAGAGCAGTTATATGAGACTTACGGAATAAGCAGAGGAAAAAATCTGGCAGCTGGTTTTTCAAGCATTATTGCATTTCGAGCCAATGATGTAACAACAAGAAATTACATATCTAATTTGTACGGAAAAAATATGGTATTGGAGCAATATCAGAAAATGAATGGAGAATGGGAAGAAGAAAGAAGAATGGGAAACACAGTAGAAGACTGGGACTTGAACAGCCTGAAGGTGGGAGAAGCAATCGTAGGTTTACCGTTTGAACAACCATTTCGGTTTTATTTTGAAAAGTATAGTGGGCAGTATTAAAAGAATATAAAGTTTTTTCGGGAAAAGCGTATTTATTATGATATATAAAATAGAAGCCCGGAATTACTTTAAGACAAAAGAAAGGAGAGAGGAAAAATGTCTTCGGAAAAAAATACTGAAGAAGAAATGCTGATTCAGAAAGGTTACAAGCTTAAGATTCCGCAGTTGATGCACCAGCCAGTTGTCATTGCTGTTGATGTCAATAATTCTATGAACACCATGGAGGCGGGGCAGCAGAAAACAAACTTGAAGTTAATACAGGATGTGATCAATCAGATTGGACAGGATTCAGAATTGAAAGAGGAAGACAAGAAGACGATTGACCTCTGTGTTATGTCATTTTCAGATGATGATGGTATGGAAGGTTGGCAGCCCTTATCAGAGTATCATGGTGGAACTACACGGAATAAGACAGAGTTTCATGATGTGGTGAAAAAGTCATTGAATGCGGTACGTACCATAAAAAAAATCTATACGATGCAAGGAATTCTATGCAAATGTCCGTTGATTTTTATTATTACCGATAGAGACACGGATCCGAAGTACAATAGCAGTGAAGTCGCAGAAGTAAAAGAATTGTGTGAAAGATATGTAGATACCAACAAAGTAGCTCTTGATGTTATTCTATTGCCGGGTGGAACTGCTTCGGGTGTCAAACAGTTGAGTTCAAAGGTAAAGATTTATAAAGTAGACGATTGCACATATGAATTATCAGTGGTCAAAGAGTTTATTAATGCATCAATGAAACATAGAAGTGGGCCTTGCCCAATTGGGGTGCAGCCGCAGGATTTTTGGAATCCTTGGATAAGCCAGCCTGTAGGAAAAATATCCAACGAAAATCGATATGTTGCGGACGATGCAGATGTCTGGGCATGATTTAGAAAAAATAAAAATTCTTTCGGGGAAAAGCTGGATATTCAGATATATATAATAGGAACCCACAAATTACTTTAAAGATAAACAAGGAGGAAGAAAAAATGTCTTCAGAAAAAAATGCTTATGCAGAAATGCCAGTAACTCAGAAAGTTTACAAACTTGAAACACCACAGTTGGTTCATCAGCCAATGATTGTTGCTGTTGATGTCAGCACTTCTATGGACTTCAAGGAAGAGGGACAACAGAAAACAAATCTGAAGTTAGCTGAGGATATGCTTAATCAGATTGGACAGGATCCGGATTTGAAAGGGGAATACAAGAAGACGACAGACTTCTGTGTCATGACATTTTCGGATGATGTTACTACAGAAAAAGATTGGGCGCCATTATCAGAGTATCATGGTGGAATTACGCTGAATAAAGTGGGTGTGACGGCTTTTCATAATGTAGTGAAACAGTCATTGAATGCGGTACGTGCAATAAAAAGCTCCTATAAGACGAAGGGAATTCAGTGCAAACGTCCGCAGATCTTTATTATTACGGATGGATATTCGACAGACCCGAAGTACAACAGCAGTGTAGTTGCTGAAGCAAAAGAATTATGTGAAAAATATGTGGATACGAACAAAGTAGCCCTTCATGTTATTCTGCTGCCAGGTGGAACAACTTCAGATGCCAAACAGCTGAGTTCAAATGCAAAGCTTTATAAAGTAGATGATTGTGCGTATGGATTACCGGCAGTCAAAGACTTTATTAATGCATCTATCGTGGCATTTTCCAGTTCGGCTCCAGGAACGACTGCACAGATTCAAGTGCCGGATCAGCTGAAAACAACACAGGATGTAAAGAAAACATCCACCGGAAAACGTTACGTCACACAGGATGTAGAAAAAGATACGTGGAACTAAGAATTTATTGTTTGATAACAAAATAAAAGTATAATTATTTAAAAAAGTGTCGGGGAGCAAAGCAGTCATTTGCTCCCCGATGGTGAAATTATATATGGGAGGAAAGTTATGTTATCAAGTTATTGCTTTTCAATTGTGGGAAAAGATCATATTAAAAAGCATATGCCTTGCCATGATTCCAGTTTGATTGCAGCTATTTCTTCATCATGGAAAATTGCAGTAGTGGCTGATGGCGTTGGAAGCTGTAAGCATGCGGAAACAGCCTCCAAAATCGCAGTGGAGACCGTTGCAAAGTTAATAAAAGAGCAATTTCCACCATTTGTTTCAGATGATCAGACATATTTCAGCGTTATTCGTGCAGCAATGCATGGCGCTGCAAATGCGATTGAAAGATACGTAGAAAAAAATGATGAAGGAAACGAGCGAGAATATCAGACAACTCTTTCGGTTGCAGTTATGAGTAGCAAATTGTTGTACTATGGAAACGCAGGTGATTCTGGAATTATTGCATTGGATGATCAGGGAGAATATCATTTAGTAACAGAGCAACAAAATGATGATGAGGGACGTGTTTATGCAATGCCATCAAATCGCATTTTTGAAGTGGGAAAAGCAAAATTCACTCCGGTTGCAGCATTATGTATGACAGATGGAGTATATAACAATGTAGTTCCTTTTTTACTGCATGATTATAAATTTCAGGTAAATGTGCCGTTTGCTAATCTGTTTATTACATATGCATTAGGGTTGGGAAAATCTAAGGAGCAAGAAACAACAGAAAAGTGTAAAAACGAAGCGATTCAATATTTGCAGTCTGATGAATGCAAAGATATGACAGATGATTTAAGTGTCGCGGTACTGGTTAATACGTGTTCTGGTTTAACCAGGGAAGAAATTAAATGGGAAGAGCCGGAAATTGACTTTTATGCTCTTAAGTGGAAAGAAATTTCTATTTATCCATCTGAAGAAATCCGAAATAGCGTATTTTATAAATACATTCGTGAAAAGAATCCGGATTGGACAGAAAAACAGATAACGGAACTTTTCAAAAAGTATACTGGTACTCCGAAGCAAGAAGAGATTCCTAAAGAAGAGAAAAGAACGAAATCGGATTCTTCTGAGGAGCAAAAAACGCAGAGCCATACCCAATCAACGGAGGGGGAGAAAAAGCGAGGACAGGAGAAAACACATAGCAATAAAACACATAAAAATAAAACAGAAAGTGGATTGTACGATTTTTTGAAAAAAAAATTGTAAAGATACAGAAGCTGATATTTATAAGGAAAGGACAATGAAATGATTGCTTATGATATAAATGGCAGAAGCTATTCCCTTAACGAAAGCAATTTGGGCGGGGGAGAAGGTAAATTATATTCTGTTGCTAATCATCCAGAGTTGTATGCCAAAATTTTTAAAGAAGAAAAGCGTACAATAGGAAGAGAAGCCAAAATTCTTGAATGGGAATATATGTTTGAAGCAAATGAACTCGATAAGAATTTTAGTGATCAGGTTGTTATTCCTCGAAAGTGTTTATATTCACAGAAAAGTGGTCAGAACATTCAAACATTTTTGGGATATTTAATGGAAAAACAAACGTCCTTTAAAGTATTAAAAGATGTTTATGTGGAAAACGATCTTAGTTATGCGCAAAAAGTATGGGCTGCACGGAATTTGTGTATTTTGACAAACAGAGTACACTCGGCGCAGCGGGGAATAACAATCGGAGATTACAATGCAGATAATATTGTTATATTTCCTCAAACCAGTACGGCTAAATTTATTGATGTGGATAGTTTTCAGCTGACGATCCACCGCAGTAATAAAAGAATTCTTTGTCCTTGTACAGTAGGTGTGCCCGAATTTATGGCACCTGAAATTGCCAGAAGATTGAAAAAGGAAAAAGCAGATTTGGAAAATGTTGATCAAGATGCGGATAATCCGGTTTTTAATAAATATACGGATTTGTATGCAATGGCTTATCACATTTTTGCACTTTTGATGAATGGAAGTTCACCATTTGCATCTATGGCTAACATGGAAGAGATTTCACAGCATCCATCGAAAAATGTATCGTCAATCGATATTGATCAATTTCATGCGGCAGAAAAAGGAGAATTCGTGTTTGCACGTCATTTCCTTTTCAAAAAAGCACCAGAGTATGCACCAAAATACAAAATGCTTTCTCAAGAATTGCGGAAGTTATTTGAACGCGCTTTTATTGAGGGAGCGAAAAATCCGAAAGTGCGTCCAGAAGCAAAAGAATTTTATGATGCATTGACGGAGTACCTTGAATCTTTAGAGGAATGCCATTGTGGCCATTATGGACACTATATGCCTTCAACGTATACAGGGGAATGTGAGTGGTGCCGCATTGAGAATTTAAAATAATTAACGATAACAGTTCCAGAAAATGCGAGAGTTTTCGCAGCACTGTTTTTAGGTGTTTTCTGGAACTGTTATAAAATCAATGAATAGAAAAGCAGCAGCTTAATTTTTGAGGAGAAATGGAAATGATTGTTTACGATGCAGATGGAAAAGAGTATTTGATTGAAGAAACTGATTTAAAAGGTGGCGAAAGTAAGTTATATACTGTTGAGAAGCATCCGGAATTATGTGCAAAAATTTTTAAAGAAGAATATCGTACAAGAGGGCGAGAAGCAAAAATTCTTGAATGGGAGAACATGATTGAAAGAAATGAGTTAAATAAAAGTTTTTGCGATCAGGTGGTTGTTCCTAAAAAATGTTTGTATCTTCAGAAAAACAATCAGAAATCTTCGGGATTTGCAGGGTGTTTGATGGATGAACAGGCGAATTTTAAGAATATAAAAGAGATTTATACAGCAAAAGACCTTAGCTATCCGGAAAAAGTTTGGATAGCAAGAAATTTATGCGTTCTGACAAACAGAATACATGAGTTAAAAAGAGAGGTGATCATTGGGGATTACAGTAATATTATCGTATTTCCGGCTAATGGTACGGTAAAATTAATAGATGTTGACACTTGTCAGCTTGTGACTATTTATAGAAATAAAAGAGTTCTTTGTCCTTGTACAGTGGGAGTACGAGAACTTATAGCACCTGAAATTGCCGGAAGATTGAAAAAAGAAAAAACGGATTTAGAAAATGTTGATCAAGATGCGGATAATCCTATTTTTAATAAATATACGGATTTTTATGCAATGGCTTATCACATTTTTGCACTTTTGATGAATGGAAGTTCACCATTTGCATCTATGGCTAACATGGAAGAGATTTCACAGCATCCATCGAAAAATGTATCGTCAATCGATATTGATCAATTTCATGCGGCAGAAAAAGGAGAATTCGTGTTTGCACGTCATTTCCTTTTCAAAAAAGCACCAGAGTATGCACCAAAATACAAAATGCTTTCTCAAGAATTGCGGAAGTTATTTGAACGCGCTTTTATTGGAGGAGCCAAGGATCCAACCGTTCGACCAGATGCCATGGAATTTTATAATGCGCTTACAGAATATTTCCAATCTTTAAAAAAATGTGAATGTGGGCACTATATGCCTTCGAATTACAAGGGAGAATGTGAGTGGTGCAGAATAAATCGTGCAGAAGGTTAAACAAATTATATTATGATGAAACATGAAAAAAGCAATAATGAAAAAAAGATAGAAATACCAGATAACCAGATTGTATATGACCAGAGAAAGGTAATAAACCAGACGATAGCAATAAGAAGAAAAAGGTTTCTTGAGAATGAAAGAAGAGTTGCTATTAATAAAGGTATAAATATAGTTTCTTTTTTGCTGATAGCTGCGGCAGTCCTTTTTCTGCTTCGAGTTCTGCAGATAAAAGAATTTGGTCAGATAAACCAGAAGAGAATTTTCCAAAATTTGCAAAGACTTTATAAAGAAAACGGCATAATAATAGCAGTACATGCGAAAAAAAATCTTTTAGTGATACAAAAAGTAGCAGCTTCTACATTCTTTTCATGTATAGTACCAAATTTTGTATATTTTAGTGTGGGACTACAGGAGTTACCAGGCAGAATAAGCACTAATATTCATGTAAAAGAAGGAATAAAACAAATATGGAATTGCGTTGCTGTTAATATCCAGGTGATAGTAGCAGGAATTCGGAAGTTTATTTCCATAATATCAAACAACCTTTGGTACGTTTTGGATAAAGTTCAAGAAATAGTTACTAAGTTAATAAGAAAAAAATAAGAAGCTTAAAAGGGAAAAAGTATGTTTTATAATATAGCACTAAGAACAGGAATAGCACTTAATTTTATTGCAATCATATCAAACATGTTAATTTGTTTTATAAATGATGAAAGCAGATGGAATGGGCAGATGAAGACGATATCATCCAAATGTAGAAATATTGGCTTGATTTACGTCGCATTAGCTTGGTTTGTTGGAAATGGGGAATTTGTAACTGCGAGTCGGGACACTTACGCACAAGTAGCTTATTGGATGCAAATATTTTCCAGTGGATGGATCATTGTTTTTGTGGCCACGTTGTTTTCAAAACTTTGGAAAAAAGGTGAAGATCTTTCTGGAAAAGCGTTGGTGTCTGCATTATTGTATTTTGTGATTGCTTATTTAATTCATTAAATGAGAAAAATCCAGTACAGTGGATATTGCTTATACAGAATATACTCAGATGATTTCAATGTGGATTGAATCAAAACAATATGCAGAATTGTCATTAAATTATAGTAAGGCGACAGCATTTTTTGCAACAGCAACTTATTTAGAACAGAGGTAGATTATGATTCAAGGAGAAGTAAAAAGTGTTGTAACGGGAGTTGCGCTGGTGATAGTTTGTTCGTTTATAAACGAGAAAAATCTAAACTAATTATTTACTAAGTCCTCAGACATGAGTACTGCATATCAAAAATCCCCGCATTTTAGCGGGAATTTAGCGGATTTTATAGAAATGGACAGGCACAGCATAGAAAAAATCAAAATTTTTATTGGGAAAAGTTTATTCACGGAGATATAGATAATAAGCACTTAATTCTCCGGTATCATATAGAAAAATATCCGATAGTTTTTCAATAGCCGGGATACCTTGGTAATGAGAGTGATTATTCGGAGGAGGTTTCTGCCCGACGTTTGATTTCTGCATTAACTGTACACTTTTCGTTGACCTATTAGTTGTAAGAGTGGTTCTGTGGGGAGGATATAGAAATGAAAATGGTCAAGTCAGTTTATACAAAAATACTCGAGAATGTTCCTGATCACATGCCTGAGACTGGTGGTATGTTAGGCGGACAGAATGGAATTGTCACAAAGATTGTGTTTGATGACGGAAAAGAGGACGATTTTAGAAGATGCCATTATACACCGAATGTTGTAATGCTTAATGATTGTCTCGTGGAATGGAGTAAAAGCGGGATTGAGTTTTATGGTCTGTTTCATACTCATTTTTATGGGGTATCATCGCTGTCTAAAGGAGATAAAGTATATATTAAAAAGATATTAGAGGCAATGCCACAATCCAAGAAAGAGTTGTTCTTTCCGATTGTTGTGCTGCCGGATAAAAAAATCATATCATATCGTTGCTATTTAGACGGAAGCAATTTGATTGTTGCTGAAGATCCGGTCATGTGTGTGGCGGATTTTGAAAAATAGTTTTTGCAAAGGAGATAATAAGATGAAAGAAGAAATGAAGAGCACGAGCACCCAGACTATTACTATTGAGATTCCGGAAGGAACTTTTGAAGGCAACTGTTCTGATTGTGTCTATGCAGACTGGAATGATACGGATCGCTATGGTAGAGTATATTGCCGTGGTGCTTACGGCGGATATAATAATCCGAGCGATAGAAACGGTTGTTTCCATTATAGATAAGAAAATGATGCTCCATTTGGGAGTTGTCAAGCCCCATAATAATTGATAAATCAGGGCTTCCTACAAATTAGCAGAAGATATGTTATGTGTACATCCCTGGATTTGATTTTACCAATCTAGGGATGTCTTTGCAGTAAGAGAAATTTCTTTTGCAATAGATAATTGCCTGAAAGTGGTTTTAGAAGGAAGAGAGAGTTATGAAAAAGATAAAACGTATTTTTATAATGCTGTTGTGTGCAAGCATGCTTTGGGGATGCGGAAAAAGCGAAAGCACTACAGAAACCGTGAGTGAATCAGCACCGAAGGATCTGCGGGAACTCAATGAAGAATGCATCACAGTAGAAACTGGTGAAACCGAAATGGATACGGAAACCGAGGGAACGGTGCAGTTAAGTGTAGAATTCCCGGATTACAAGAGTTTGTATCTGGAAGCGAATGAATCAGAGGATCCGGAAGAATTTGTTCAGGAAGCTTTGCAGCAAAAGAAATTTAAAACCTGTAAAACTGAGATTACGGCCAGAGTTACTGTTGAGAATGGAGAAACAGTGATTTATAAGGAAGAGGCCATTAAACAGTTACTTGAAAAAGAATTTACAGATGCAATCAACGCACTGGCGGAGGAGTAAAGGGTATGAAGAGAATACTGGCTGCAATGTTGATCATCAGTATGACAGCAGGAATGACGCTGCAGAATGTTAAGGCGTCGGATGAAGAAGTTTATTACAGTGAAAGCCAAATAGAAAGCATTGCTCAAAATTATACAGAGAAGGAATCGTTATTTGAAAAATGTTTATGTTCGGATGAGGGAATTGCCTATTGGAAGATGATGCATAAAATTAATGCGGATCATGCATTTACGTGGGCGTTGGACATTTCTTCGAAAATGATTGAGGAATACCCGGATAAAAAACGATACGCGGAAATACTTAGCTGCTTAATCAGTATGCAGACAGAAAATATTGTTGAACAGGTTTCCGAACAGAGTAGATTTGATCATCTTAAAAATACAGAAGATGTAATCTGGGATGCTGCGGGACTTGCGAATGAGCTTATAGGAAAGACAGGAGTTATTGGTTCCGTTAATGACATAGTGGGAAGTGTCTTTGACGGAGCATCAACCATTATTGAAAGCAAAGAAATCGCTAAGTATTATGAAACTGTATATCAGGATTATGCAGAATCAACGATGTTTCTGGATGCAATTGTTTCATACAGTGAGAATTCAGAGTTAAAAGAAGTGGCTGGTGAATTAAAAAAGGCAAGTGATAGTTTGCTTGCGAAAAGATTGGAATGTTTAGCAGATATAAATGAAGAAGTGGCCAAATATGAAGCCAAGTTTTTTTATGAAAATTTAGGAGTTGAACTGTTAAAACAGTCTGATGTTTATAATACGGATGATGCGGTCAAGTTTTTTGCTGATGAAGCAATTAAAATTACAGAAAATTTTTCGAATGCAAAACTGGCTTTTAACGTTATGATTTATGCAGGAAATTTAGCAGCTGGAACGAATAATACATATAATCGTTATCAGGAAATGAAAGTTGTTGCAGATATTTCGGATGCATTGGTGAAAGCAAGTGAGGCTGTCGAAGTACCAAATGATACGACGGCAGATCAGGTCAATGCATTAAATGAAAAATGTTATTACTATAAGAGTCTAATCGTGAATCATGCGCGTGGA
>OGQE01001842.1_pt1 | contig 17733 bp, 6 predicted proteins | sample 1553131 | NCBI WGS metagenome assembly OGQE01 (sample SAMEA2579929, study PRJEB22360) | human gut metagenome | biome: human gut; feature: human-associated habitat; material: faeces | place: Denmark | collected 2008/2010
CCGGATCCATTCCTTCCATATCGTCGACGGCCATGGTTCGCAAGGTGCCGAACACCTCGTCGTCGATCACTTCCGCATCGTCCAATCCGTCGAGCGATTCCACGGGATTGCCCCCGATGGGCGCGTCGTGCGGGAATCGTGGCAGGATACCCGCGTCGGCGCGCACCGGAACCGGCACCGCGGACGGGTCTTCCAGCCAAGTGTGGGCTTTTTCGAAGTATTCCGGCGGCTCCCATACGCCGTCGCGCCGACCGCCCGGATGGTCTTCGTCCGTTTTGACGCTCAGGCGGTCGCCTTGACTGGACGGGAAGGTGCCGTCGCGCATGCCGACCACGGCCACGGCGTCCCATTCCAGGCCTTTCGACTGGTGCACGGTCATGAGCACCACATCGACGGGGGTATCTGGTGCGGTGGCGTTGTCGTCGGACGCGTCACGCAGCGAATCCACCCACGAGATGAACGCGCGCAGGCTTGGCGTGCCCTGCGCGGCGATTTCCTGCAAGTAGGTGTCCACCAGAGACAACATCGCGTCGAGTGACGAAGCGGCATGCGATGTGACACGATTGCCGGCATCCGGATGCCGCATCCGTTCGGCGAGCAGCAGGTCGATGTCCAGTCCGAGCGCGGTGATGGCCGTGCGTACCACTTCCGGCAACGGATGGCCGGCCGTGCGCTGCACCTGTTGGATGACGCGACCGGCGTGGATGACGCTCCCGTACGGCTCAATACGCCGTCGACGAGGTGCCGCAGATCGCCGCGCAGCAGCACGTCGATCAGGAAGACGGCGTTGGGCACTTGGTCGCGGTAGACGCGCACGGTGGCGCGGATGTCGGCGTCGGACGGATTCGCATCCGCCTCCACGATGCCGGCCGACACGAGCGCGCGGTAGCGTTGCGCGGTGTTGAGCCGTTCGGCAATGCCGGCGAGCGCCTGCAGATCGTTGGCGCTGATGGAGAATCGCGGCGTGGCCAGCAATCGCATAAGCGCCGCACTGTCGGTATGATCGCTGACGACGCGTAGCAAAGCGAACACGTCCTGCACCGCCGGGCGTTCCAGCAACGCCGACCGCCCCACTACCAGCGTGGTCAGGCCTGCGCGTTCGAGCGCTTCCGCGAATTGCGGCATGACTCCTTTGGAACGGAACAGCACCGCCACGTGCGGACGATTGTCTTTCATGCCATTGTCGAGGTCGCGCGAGGAAGGCGTGTGCAGGGCGATCGCATGTTTGGCGAAGCGCACGACCGCGTCGACCTCCTGCCCGAACGTGTCGAACGCAAGCACGCCCACCGTTCCTTCGGGGGCTTCGTCGGTATTGACGAGCGCCGGAACGTCGACTTCGCGCATCAGCGAGCTGCTGAGGCGTCTGGCAGGCAAGCGGAGCGGTTTGGTGAGATTGTTCGCCGCTTCGAGCACCATGCGTGAGTTGCGCCGCGTCACGGTCAATGCGAATGGCCTGCTGGTGGCGTCCATGCCGAAATCGTGTTGCAGCATGCGGAATGCGCCAGGACTCGCCCCTCGCCATGCGTAGATCGATTGGAAGGGGTCGCCGACCGCGTTGACCGCGCTGCGATGCGTGTCGTCAGCGTGGAACAGCGCGCTCAGCAGTGCCGCCTGCGTGGTGGACGTGTCTTGGTATTCGTCGAGGAGCACATGCGAATAGCGTTTGCGGTAGGCCGCTCCGATGGACGGGAATCGGGAGACAAGCTGGAATGCCGCGATGGTGAAATCGCTGAATTCCGCCATATTGCAGGCGCGTTTTTCGGCATGATAGTCAAGCACAAGATCGAGCAGCAGGTCGCGTTGCTTGGCGACGAATGCGAGTTGCGCGCTGTTGAACACGCACATGTCGTGCCCGAGTTCGCGGTATTTCTCCAGTTTCTTTTCGTAGTCCGCGTCGGAATCCTTTTTCAGTCGTTTCGGCAGCTTTGGCGATTTCGGCTCTTCCGTTGGCACGGTTTCGCCGTCAAGCGCCTTGGCGATCTGTTCGACGAACGCCTCATCCCAGTCGCGCACGCGTTGCACGGCTTCGTCGAAGCTGGTGCAGTCGCCGCCGATCATGGCGCCGGAAATGGCGTTGGACAGGGCGAACACGTTGCCCGCTATGGTGTTGAACGATTTCAGATCGCCGTCGAACGCCATAAGATCATCCATATGCCTGTCAAGCACGGTGTGGATGAGCTGCATGGCACCTGCTTCGCTCAATGGCTGCGTGTTCTGGTCAAAGCCGACAAGCAGTCCATATTGGCGCACGATGGATTGGAAGAAAGCGTCGTACGTGGAGACTTCCGGTTTGAGGAACGTCATGTTCGCTGATTTCAGGCCGCGTTCGCGCTGGTCGCGAGTCACGGCCGCAGACACTCGAGACAATAGTTCCGAGGCCGCTTTGCGCGTGAAGGTCAGTCCGAGGATCTTTTCGGGGCTCACCCCCTGTTCGATCAGCGTGATGATGCGTCTGGTCATCGTGTAGGTTTTGCCGGATCCAGCGCCGGCCACCACCACCACATCCGCATACGAGGGCGCTTGGACGACGGCAGCCTGCTCAGGACTGTCGGTGAACTTCATGGTTCCGCTCATGCCGTTCTCCTTTCGAATACGGTGTTCTGTTCGCCCGCACAGGCCGGGCAGATCGTAGTGTTTCTGCAGTATCTCACATGTTCCGTCGTCGGTCTTGCGGTGATTTCGTTCGCCCTGCTGGCCGCGGCCGCATAGAAGACCCTCGCGATCATGGTGAGGGACCATACCGCCATCGTGCCGCGTAAGCCAAGGAACTCATTCCAATGCTCGTCGCTCACTTCCAACGGAGGAAGCATGTCATCGAGTCCGTCGTGGAAATCCTTGTCGAGTTTTTTGACGTAATAGCGCGGTATGAATTCGCCGGTATTGAGACTTCCATTGGCGAACAGCGCCTGCTGCATATGCGATTCGGCGGCGGTGTCGCCATGCGGCGCAGGGTATGCGTGCTTGGCTACATGGAATAGCGCGCTTTGCGTGATGTTCGGCGCGTTCTCCACCGCCTGCGCCCCGCGCATGCCGCTTTCCTCGGGGAATACGAGTCCCAGCTGATAGCAGACGAGCTGCAGATCGTTGAACAGGCCTTCGCCGGTCGGACTGACACCGGTTTTGTAGTCGATCAGACGCACCTGCTGCGTGCCATCCGCCATTTCACGCCGTTCCAAACGGTCGATCCTGCCGGTCAAACGCACGGTGAGATACTCGCTCATGCCGGTTTCCGGCCATCCTCCGACCAACGCTCCCATAATGGCGATCAATTCGTTCCGTGAAATCGCGTGAACGCCGTCCATCGCATTGTAGGCGTCGAGAATATCGTCGAAATCGAATTTTGCGGTAAATTTCAGCTCAGGTTCGGCTTTCGTAAGTTTTCCAACGCTGAATGCATCATTATTTTTAATCGGATAATCACCATGATTCGATTGCACGAAATACGTGGCGATGTTACGCAACGCCTCCTGCGCCTGCTCATCTTTCTTCAACGCCTGATACCGTTGCGCGGGATCGGCAATGGCGTTGAAATCACCGCATAGACGCTTGTATTCGGCATACATCCATTCGGTGATCGCATTGATATTGTCCACGTCGCTGATGGCGGTATGGTGTTCCGGCATATCAAGTCCGGCTTCGGTGGCCTGTTGCGCCACCTTGTGGATCAGCGAGCCGAAACTCGTGGCGACGCTGCCCATGCGCGGGCCGGAGAAGCGGTTTTCCAACATCCAACACACCGGGCACGCCCACAGATTGTCTACCGCAGAAGGAGACAAAGTCACCACGTCGGATCGCCGCGATTTGCCGTTTCGGCCCGACGTCGAGCTTTCCGACGTGTCGCTCATGCCCGTCCGCATGACGGCCGCGATCTTCCGCATGGTGGCCTCGACCGTCTCCCCCATAAACGGCCAACGGTCAGGGTCGGCCGCCGTAACACCATGCGAAGCCAGCAATGCCAACGCTTCCGCGGCATCACGCGCCTTCGGGCTGTCCTCAGGTTCCGACGCAAGCACGCTTCGGGCGGCCGCGACCAGACCACGGGGATCGGTTTCCAGCCCCGCGTAATCGCCTTGGCCGCCGACCGACGCATATTCTCGCCGTTCCATATCGGCGTCGCGATCGCGGTCGAAGCACTCCGGCATATATCCGTATAGAAAATCCGAAGGCACATTGTCGTCATTCAGCACGGCGCTCACCACCACACGCTCGCTGGCACGGGTCAACGCCACCAACAGGCTCTTCTGCTCGGAGGCGAGCACCGACGCCAGTTGCGCGTCCTGCCTGCCCGCCGGAGTGACGATCGTGTCGGACAATACGCCGTGCAGCATCACATCGGCCAGTTCCTCACCGCCGAACAACGTGTTGCGTGGTGTGAGATTCGGCCACTGCCCCTGCTGCAAAGCCGGCAGAAAAACCAGATTCCAGCGCTTTCCCGCCGCTCCTGCGGGAGTCGTCAGGGTCACCGCCTGATCAATGGGCGCGGTATGCGCCAGCGAATCCGCCTCAATGGTCAGCAAACGCATCTGTTCGATGAACGCCTCGATGGTGTGTACCGCGAATTCCCCGCTTGACTCGCCGCCTGAAGCATAGTTGAACAAACGCATCGCCGCGTCAAGCCGATCATTCGCGGCACGGCCGGCAGCCGAATGCTCCAGCGCCACACGCTGCCAGACTTCCGCCTTGCCGCAGGCCCTCCATGCGCAATCCAACACATATTGCGGTTCACGCGAAACCAGTTTGGCTTCCGACTCGCATGTTTTGTCAAGAACCTTCCACAATGATGCGAACGCCTTGATCTGCGGATCCGCGCCCAGCACGGAGGCGATCGCATCGACCACGCGATCGGTATTGCCCTCCATAAGAAGCACGTACAGCGCTTCCATACTCAGCGCGAAATCGCCTTCATGCTCGTCTTCATGCTCACTATCATGCTCGCCATCGGCGCGAATCGCATGATAGTCCGTCATATAATCGCGCCAATCTTCCATCAAACGAGGGAGCAACGCCTGTTGTTCGACGGCAGCGTCCGCCGCATCCTCATCATCTTCGAAATCATCTTCGTCGTATTCTTCGGCAGCATCCTCATCATGGTTCGCAGCCTTGCTTTCCACAATCGAAGCGAGCGAAACCAACGCGTTCATCGCGGATTCGATGGATGCGAGACGGGCCGGACGCCCCTCATGCCGTTGATCACCACCGACCGTAATCAGCGGAGATCCCATAATCAGCGCCACGCGCGAACGAATATAGGATCCGGCGGTCTGCAGGTCCATGGTCGAAGCCGCGATCGTCTGGTTTTTCAATTCGGCCAACTCGATCAACGCGAACAGACCCTGCACGAACGGCTCATCCTTCAACGGCCGGGTCACGCTGGAATAGCGCACGGGAACGCCGTCAGCGCGCAACCGCTCGCCGAATGCGCGCACGGTGGCATTGTCGTGCGCGATCACGGCCATGTCGTTCCATACACGGGAACGTTGCAAATGCTCAGTTTTGATCTTCCACACCACGTCGTCGAGCTCTTCGGAAGAGGAACGGTACAAGGCCGTTTCCACACTGCCGTCGGCCGGCGTGACACGAGCGCCCGTATCGTCGGCCGGCAACGTTTCGATGGGCATCGCGCCTGGCATATCGCTCATTTTGCCGGGACGATCGGGCAGAGGCACGTCCGTCGATTCCGTGCTTGCGATCGACAGGCTCACTCGCGTCGCGACAAGCGTGCGATAGTCGCCATGCACGCCTTGCTGGTTCGACACGGTTTGCGCGGTATCGCCTTCGTGCGCCGTTTGCAGACCTTCGATGCGTTCAAGCCTCGCTCCCATGCGCGTCTGCGCCTGGTTGAACAGATATTCCGGATATGATCCTCGGAACGTCTGCACGGCTTCGTCGGGATTGCCAACCAACAGCAGGCGCACCCCGCGTTCATGCAGGGCTTCAAGCAGTGCGAAACCAGCCAACGTCGTATCTTGAAAATCGTCGACGATCAGCATGTTCGCAATATCGGCTTCCTGTATGCCAGACACGGCTTCGGTGGCGTCGATCATCAGCTGCGACGCGTCGAGACGATATTCGCCAGGATAAGACGAACGGATCGCCTCATTGTATTCCTCACGCAAGGCGAAGGCGAGACGCCATTGAGTGCGCAGGCGTTCGCGACGTTCGTCAAGCATGCCGTCCCTGCTGGCCGCACGGGCGATCAGCATGTCTTCGAACTGCGGTTTCGCGCCAATCTCGTTCATGCGTGCGAGCATGTCGCGCAATTGGTTGGCGAATGCGTCGGTGGAATCGTCGGCCACCAGTCCTGACCATTCGGAAACCGCGAAATAGGTGCGCAGCAGATCGCAGGTGGCGCAATCGTCGCCATGTTGCCTATGCTCCACATGCGAAGCCAGTACCTTGCGGATGATCACATCCTGTTCCGCACCGTTCAACAGTTTCGGCAACGGTTCGCCTTGACTTGATCTCACGGCCGTCAGCAGACGGAATGCGACGGCAGGCAACGTAGTGACCGGTCGCGCCTGCGACACGGCCGACAATTCGCGGATCGCCCGATCGCCCAACGCATCGGCGATCTGCCTGCCAGACACCGTCATCACGGCATTCCCGTCACCATACCGCCTCATTGCGGCAACCAGCATGCCCAGCGCAAACTCGGTTTTTCCACTGCTCGGCGCGCCCGCAACCAACGTGACGCGGTCAAGGTCTTCCAAATTCATCATGCCTCCCAACACTACTAGTCTCGCCCTCCTTTACCTGACAAATCCGGAGCCTGCAAAGTTGTCTCGAAGCCAACCTTTATCCAACACAATCTGCGGTGCAACCACTCCTTCGTGGCATCTGCAGCAACGCCGACAACACATCAATGGTCATTTCCATTTGAGCCAGATGCCCGTCATCCAGCAACTGAATGTATGTACCCTCATCGTCGCCACGAAGGCCGTCTCTTAAGGTTCGCACGTTCTTTCTATCACTACGACTTCTATTATTCAGCCACAACATGTCTCAGATGCCCGTCTTTGTATATGGACATTTTGGCCCCTTGCTGATAGGTTTCTGGGTTGGTCTTCAGTTAGGATAGGATCCAGAGAGAGAGCGGCCGAAAAGCATACGCACCACGAGGAAAGAGAGCATATGGAAGCCATGAACGGCATTCCCCCTCAAATCCCTGGGTATACATTCGCCCAAAAGTTGGGTTCAGGTTCCGAAGCGAACGTGTATTTGTACCAGCAGCTTTCCCCCAGCCGACAAGTGGCCATCAAGGTCAGCAAGGGAACGCTCGATCCGCGCGCGGCGGCGCGGTTCCGTTCCGAAGCGAACTTCATGGGCAGGATCTCCTCGCATCCCTACATTCTTTCGGTGTATGAAAGCGGCGTCACCGCCACGGGCAACGGCTACACCGTGTTCGAATACGCTCCGGGAGGCAATTACAAGACCTTCCTGGAATCCAACAGGCTCAACGCAGACCAGATGCTCACCGTCGGCATCAATCTGGCGAGCGCCCTTTCCACAGCGCACCGCGAAGGCATCATCCACCGCGACATCAAGCCCAGCAATATTCTCATCAACACGCATGGCATGCCCATGCTTGCCGATTTCGGCATCGCGGGAACGATCTACGGGCGTCCCGGCATCGGCTACACCATCGCGTGGGCTCCGCCGGAAGTGCTCGCAAAGAACGGCGGAGGCAACGAATCCTCCGATATTTATTCGCTGGGAGCAACGCTGTTCGCCATGCTGACGGGCCAGTCGCCATATGAATACGGCTATTCCGCGGCCCTCGGCTCGACCAGGGGCAAAGAACGCGGTGCTCTGCTGAGAAACATCATTCTCACCGATCCGCTCCCTAAGCTCAATAGGCCGGATATTCCCCCGCAAGTGGAGCGGATTTTACGCAAGGCGTTGAATAAAACGCCGGAGGACCGGTATTATTCCGCATATGATTTCGCGCGTGACATGCAGCGTGCGCAGCAGGAATTGTATGGCCATGCCACGCCGACCACGGTCGAAGGCGAACCGCCGTTCCCGCAAAATCTGTACGCACAGTCCCAGGCGAACATTCAGGTTTCACCGACCGTCCCAAAGCAGCGCAGCACTTGGGCCAAGCCTCTTGCGATCGTTGTTTCGGCGGTCGCCGCGATTGCAGCCGTCGAACTGGCGTTCGCGTATGTGATCTTGCCGAATATGGATTCGGCTTCCGACAATAGCAGCGTGCAGATCGAGACTCCGGGAACGCACGATCAGGACAACGATTCGCCTGATTCGGCCATCACCACGAGTAGCGTGCCCAGTGTCGAGAATCTGGCCGGCTCATATTCCGCCGATGGCAGCAGCGTGCAGTTCACATGGGTGAACCCCGACCCTCAGGACGGCGATTCGTACGCATGGTCGCTGGTAGGCGATGCAGGAGTAGACCCGAACGCCCAAGGAACCACCACCACCGACACGCGCATCAGCATCAAACCCGCCGACGGCTCGCAGACCTGCATCCAGGTGAGCCTCATCCGAGCGGACCGGCAGATGTCGCAGAATCCTGCGATCGCGTGCGCGGCCAAACCATAAGCATCACCATACTTCGCAACCGGACCGTCCAACGGCATATTTTCAATCGCAAACGGCATATACGGACCGATCACAACGACCATCGGAACATTCAGGGAAGAGCCAGAAATGGGCAAACGCAAGAACGGTGCCAACCAATCGGCGCAATCATATGAACGTCAACTACGTTTCGGATCAATGGTACGCAAACTGCTGTTGCCATCGGGAAGCAGGCGGTGGATCACGCCGATCGTCATGCTGCTTCTGCTGCTGGGCATCATCGCGGGCGCGTTCATCGTCAGTTCGGTGACGCAACGGCATGTGCAACTTGACGACGGCACCGTGTGGATCACGTCGCTGAAGGACCGCAAAGCCGCACGATTCAATGCGAAGAACAAGGATGTGGACGCTGGAGTCTCGTCCGCAGCTTCCCGTTTCGACGTGGCCCAACATAATGGCAGCACCGTGATTTCCGAAGGCACCAAAGCCAGCAATATCGCGGCTTCCACCATTAGCGAAACCGGCAACACCGCCATCAAAACGGATATCGAAACCATTGTCGGAGGCGACACCGCAGCGTTCATCAACGTCAAAACCGGCAATGTGTGGGTGGGATCCGCTGCCGATGTGAAATCCGTCAACCCCACCACCGACAAGCCGAACATGAAACTGGGATCCGGTGGAAAAATCGCGGTGACGCACAACGGAACCGTATACGGATACCGCGCTTCCGATGGTGCGGTGCTGAGCATCGACGGGCCGCAAGACACGCGCGAGCAAGTTGGCACGATAGGAGGCGCACCGCATGCCGAATCGTTCACCGTCATCGGCGAAACCCCGGTCGTGGCGGCAAAAGGCACCGTGTATTGGCCGCAGGGAAGCGCAGCCATCAATCTGCAGGGCAGCATGACCTTGCAGGCCCCTTCCACGGACGGCAAACAGAACGGATGGGTGGCCGTGGCGACACCACGCGGGCTCGCGACGGTGAACCTCAGCACCAAGAAAACCTCTGAAACAACGAATTCCGGCAAGGGCGAGCCCGCCCAGCCGGTATCCACAGGCGGATGCGTATTCGCCGCATGGGCGCAGAAAGCCAACAATTACGCCAAAGTATGCTCCGTCGACAGTTCGGACATGACATTCGACACCCTGACCAACATCAACGCCACTTCGGAACTGATATTCCGCACCAACCATCGTCTGGTCATACTCAACGACGTGGTCAACGGCAACGTCTGGAATCCGCAGGAATCCACCAAAGTCATCAAAATCCAATGGAACAAGGTGGAAACCAAACAGTCGAAGCAACAGGAACAGAACAACGACAGCGCCAACAACCAGCATAATTTCAGCAAGACCTGCTCGTCGCAATCCGGCCAGATCAAAGCCGAAGATGATTCGTTCGGCGCGAGAACAGGATCGCAGCAGATCCTCGACGTGCTCCGCAACGACGAACAGACCGACTGCTCCGTACTGCGCATCACCTCGGTAAGCGCCCCCGACGGCGCCAACATCAGCGTTTCCCCCGTATACGACGGACGATATCTGCAGCTCGACGCTTCCGCGGCATCCGAAGGATCCGTATCGTTCAGCTATGAAATCTCCGACGGACGCGGGCAAACCTCCAACGCCAACGTAAGCCTCACACTGGTAGGCGGGGACGACAACGCGCCCCAGCAAACCGATACGCCACCGGAAATCGACGTGGAACAAGGAGCGACCTACACCACCAACGCGCTGGGCAGCTTCTCCGATCCCGACGGCGACCCGCTCACCCTCGTATCCGCAACCCCGCAAAACACCGACCAGGTGACCGTTTCCACACGCGCCGACGGGCAGCTCGTGTTCAACGCGGGATCCATGTCTTCCGGACGCGCCGGCATCGAAGTGACCGTTTCCGACGGCCAGCAGACCGGCACCGGCATGGTGTATTTCTCAGTGAAACCGGCCAACACGCTGGCCGCGGTGATCGATCCGGCCGTCAAGCAGACCACGCCAGACACCCGCACCACCATCGCACTCAAACAATACGTGCATGGCACCTCGGCCGAACCCGCGCAGCTGACCGCCGTGGAAACCCCATCCGGCGCATCCACCACCATGAACGCCACCGATATGTCGTTCACCTTCAGCGCATCCAACCCCGGCACCTACTACGTGCCCTACACCATCACACAAGGATCCATCCCCTCGACCGGCCTGGCCCGCATCGAAGTGCCGGCGGTGACCGGAGACTCCGCCAAGCCCATCGCAGCCAACGACGTGGCACTGCTCGGCGCCGACAACACCGCAATCGTGGAACCACTGTCTAACGACGTCGACCCGATGGGTGGTGTGCTATCCGTGACCAGCGTGACCGCCGATGCGGCGAGCGGCATCAAAACCGGCGTCGTAAGCAACAAGCGCGTCTATATCACCGCACGACAGGTACCGACCGAGCCCGTGCAGATCAAATACAGCGTCGCCAACGCGGCAGGCACGTCAACCGGCGTGATCGTACTGCAGCCACCGGCACTGACCACCTCCAACTCCGTGCCGAAAGCCGACAACATCACCACGCAGGTACGCACCGACGGCATCGTCTCCATCGACGTGCTCGACCACGTGACCTACTCCGACGGCACCACGGTAAGCCTGCAAAACGACCTGCAATACGACAAAAACACGTTCAAAGGACTCGTATTCGTATCAGGCAACACCGTACGATACCAAGCATCTGACCAAACCGGATCCTTCCCCGTAACGTACACCGTCAAAGACAATCTCGGCAACGCGGCATCCGCCACAATCACCATCAACGTGCATCAAAAAGACGCTTCCAACAAGGCTGCGCCAACACCATCCGACGTCGAGGCGCAAGTCGCGGCCGGCCAAAAAGTCCAGATCCCGATCACCTTGACCGGCATCGACGCCGACGGCGACGACGTGCAGCTGCTCGGTCTCGGCAACAAGGCGCCGACACTCGGACGCATCAGCGAAGTCGGCGCCACCTACCTGGTATACGAAGCCTATGCCGACTCCACAGGAACGGACACCTTCTCATACGCCGTCGAAGACTGGACCGGCCAACGATCCCAAGCGCAAATCCGCGTAGGCGTATTCACATCCGGCACCGACTCGGGCGTATACGCGCGCGACGACGAAATCACATTGCGCCCCAACACCGCAGCAACCGTGCCCGTGACGCAAAACGACATCTCCGGAGACAACACCGACCTGGCCGTCAGCGAAAACGTCGAATCGCAAGACATCAGCAATGTGACCGTGGCGGACAATGCGCTCGCCTTCACCACTCCTCAGCAGGCGGGCACCTATTACGTGGTGTATACGGTCAAAGACAAGGCAGGATTGTCCGACACCGCGACATTGACGGTGAACGTGGACGACAACGCCACCATCGAACCGCCGACAGCATACGACTACCGTGTGCCATCTTCCGCGACGATCGATAAGAAATCCATCGACGTGGACGTTTCGCAATGGATCGCGAATCCTTCCGGCAGCGCCGACGAACTGCACGTGGCCGTTGATGATTCGGCTACCGACCATGCGCATGTCAAGGGCGGAGACAAGTCCACGACCATTACCGTGGACTTGACGGACGAGGCGCGAGCCGTGCCGTACACCGTGACCAACACGACGTATAACATCACGTCCACGGCGTTCATCCAAGTGCCCGCGTACGGCGTGTTCCCGCCGACCCTTCGACCGAAGGCGCCGGCTTTGAAGGTGAACGCACGCGAGACGATCACCATCAATATCGCCGATTACGTGCGTGTGGGCGCAGGCAAGACCGCGTATGTGGACGGCGCCGATTCGGTGAGCGCCACGAAGGCCGCGGACGGCGACCTGTATGTGAACGACCAGACGTTGAAGTTCACCGCGCCGAAGGATTACTCCGGTCCCGCGTCCATCACCTTCACCGCGGTGGATGGCAAGCGCGACAAGAACGACAAGGTGAAAATCATCAATTCGGCGGTGTTGACGTTGCCGATCACCGTGATCGGACGTGACATGCCCGCGCCGACGTTCTCCTCGTCCACCATTGACGTGGTCGCCGGCGAAAGCGCCACCACCATCGATCTGACCGCGTTGACCCATTCGGCGTCCGACCTGTACGACGATGAGAAGCAGTACACGTATTCGGGTGGCACCGATTCCGACCAGGTGAGCGCCAAGGTGAGTTCGAACGGCAAGCTGACCGTGTCCGCCGACAAGACCGCTTCGCCGGGAACAACGGTGAGCGTGCCGATTTCGATTCAATATTCGAAGGGCACGGTGAGTGCGGGCGTCACGGTTCGTGTGACGGCCTCCAACAGGCCTTTGGCGCGCATCAACGCGAAAACCGTGAAGGTCAAGGCGGGATCCAGTGAGGAAGTGAACCTGCTGTCCGATGCGTATAATCCGTTCCCCGATTCCGCATTGACCGTGACCGGATGCACGTCCGATGGCGCGTCGAAGCTGACCGTGGACTGCCCGTCCAACGGTGTGGTGTCGATCAGCGCCTCGTCCGATATCGGCGCGAGCACCAACAAGGTGATCGTCAACGTGCGCGATGCCACCAATACGAAGGAACGTGAGGTGACGGGCACCATCAACGTTTCGGTGATGGACAAGCCGGATGCGCCGCTGCTCTCCCCCATCGCCGGAGACCCGCAGGATGGCGCGGTGAATCTGAGTTGGACGGCCGGCTCTTCGAACGGCAGTCCGATCAGCGAATACAAGGTGTCGTGGGGCGGCGACGGTTCCGGCGAGAAATCGTGCGGATCCGTGACCTCCTGCCAAATCACCGGCTTGAAGAACGGCAAGACGTACTCGTTCAAGGTGCAGGCCAAGAATGAGGTCGGCTGGTCGAAGGAGTCGAATGGCGTGGAAGGCACGCCTGACAAGCTTCCGGACGCGCCGACCGATGTGAAGGCCGAAGCTAGCAAGAACACCATCACTGTCACATGGAAGGCTTTGGAGGGTAATTTCTCCGCCGTCGACAAGTATCAGGCGACGTTGAGCGGTCCGAATGTGGCGAATCCGGTCCAGGAAGTCACTGGCACCAGCATCACGTTCAAATTCGACGACAATGCGATCACCGACGGCGCATCCTATACCGCCACGGTCAAGGCGCATAACAAAGTGAACTGGAGCCAGCCCTCCACGGCATCCAATGCCGTTTCGCCTTGGGGTACGCCTGACAATCCGACTATTTCCGCCGATCAATCAGGCGACAAGATCGTGGTGAGAGGACGGATCAATGACGCACGTAACTCGAAATACCAGTCGATTACGGTAAGCATCGAGGGCGAAGACAAATCCGTGGAGACAAGCGCCAAGGATTATTCCGTCGAATTCGACATTAAGAACGAGTGGTACTACAGAAAACTTAAGCCGACGATTACCGTGGTTACGGAACGCAGTGGCTCATTGCGCAACGAAGCGTCCGTTTCGACTTTCACAGCAGTCGATCCTCCAACCAATGTGAAGCTGGAACTCAACAACAACACATGTGTGGCGACCTGGTCCAGAAAAGGTGGACGCGTCACAGGTTTCGTTGTAAAGGCCAAGGGTTATTACGATGATGATGTTCATGAGAGCAGAGCCGAATGGCCGCTTTCCGGTGATTGGAGCACCTGCGATACGGTAAGCGTGCAACAGTACTTCATCGACACCTCACATCTCAGCGACCCAGCAATCGCTACCGATAATACCGTCGGCAACAAAAAGCCAGCGGAAATCACACTGCCATCCTCATTGACGTGGGATACACAGAACGCCAACATCATTCATGTCAATGGCGGTAGTTGGGAGGCCCACGGGCGAAGTGTCAAAGGCCAGATCGTCATCACTCCGGCAGGGGAAAGCTCGCATACCTACGATTGGCCAGCTAACGGCACACTGGATGTTTCCGACATCACCAGTCCTTCCGGTACCAGATGCGATTGGGAGGTTCGCGTGATCACCACTGCCGGGGAACCAGAAATCAATGCGACCAAGAAAAGCTCTGATCCCGTGACCGGAGTCCGATACGAGGAGAAACCCCCGATCCGGAACCGGGACCAACCCCTGATAATGGAGAGACGCAATCCTCGATAGACACCAATGCTTCAGCCATCTCATTACGAACAGGGTTGGCAGGAAAACAGGCGCGAGGCATCTCATTCACCGTCAAATAAGCAAATTCAACATCACAACCAATCATCAATACGATCAATAGAAGCAACCAAGGAGTACCTATGAGCAACGAAAACGACGACGCCACCCAGCTGGGTTCCATTGGGCGCCATATGAGCAAGCCGCAACAGCCCGGCAATCCGCAGGCACGCCCCGCATTCCAAGCTCCAAGCCTGCCGACGCATCCGCAGGAACAGGACGGAGACGAAGAGGGCACGGTACTCAGCACGCATAACGCTACCCACTACGCCGCCAACACGTTCGACGCCGACGAGGAGGGCACGGTACTCAGCACGCATAACGCAACTCCTTCCAGGCCGACGAGGCCTACGGTTCCAATGGCGCAGCCCATGCAGGCGCAACCGACGCAATCCGCTCCAACACAACAGCCGCTACCACAATCGCAATCGGCTCCCGTAATGGCAACGCGCCAATTCCCGCAGACTACGGCACCAAGCGTCAAGCCCGCGCAGCCGGCCATGGCTTCTTCCATGATGTCCGCGCCGCAGGCCGACATCACCGAATTCCATGAACTGTTCGCCCAACTGGTCGGTAACGTCTCCCAAGTCGTGGTCGGCAGGGAACAGCCGATCCGCCAATGCGCCACCGCCATGATCGTCGGTGGCCACATTCTGCTCGAAGACAATCCGGGGACCGGCAAAACGCAGCTGGCCCGCGGTCTCGCCAACTCCATCGACATGTCGTTCAAACGTATCCAGTTCACTCCGGATCTGCTGCCGTCCGACGTGGTCGGCGTAACCTACTACGACCAGAAGAACGGCGAATTCGAATACCGCGAAGGTCCGATTTTCGCATCCATCGTGCTCGCCGACGAAATCAACCGAGCCTCGCCAAAAACGCAGTCCGCACTGCTCGAGGTCATGGAAGAGCAGAAAGTCACCGTCGACGGCGAAACCCATGCGGTACCGCAGCCGTTCATGGTCATCGCCACTCAGAACCCCATCGAACAACTCGGCACCTACAAACTGCCTGAGGCGCAGATGGACCGTTTCCTCATCAAAACAACCATCGGCTATCCGAGCCATGACGTAAGCGTGAACATCCTCAAGCAGGTCAACGTCATCGACCGTGCCTCCACCGTACATGCGGTGCTCACCGGCAACGACGTGCTGCGCATGCGCGCCATCAGCGAAACCGTGCGTCTCGACGACGCGATCATCGAATACATCGTGCGCTTGGTGGAAGCGACGCGCCACAACGAACGCATCCAAGTCGGATCGTCCATGCGAGGCGCGCTCGCACTGACCCGATGCGCCCGCGTGTGGGCCGCGTCCAGCAATCGCGGATACGTGGTGCCCGACGATGTGAAGCAACTGGCCGTCGCCGTGCTCGCACACCGCATCACGCTCACCGCGGAGGCCACATTCGCGGGATCCACCCCCGAACAGATGATCGAACAGATCCTCAATGAAGTGCCTTCACCGACCGTGGGCGCCACCGCCTGAAACGCACGGCGCAGCCAGCCGCGTACGGCACGGCACACGCAAAGCGCACACCCCACACGAAACGTTCGTAAACCCCCGAAAGGTCAAGCATGCGACAATCCAAAACCATGCAGCGCAGGAGAACCATGCAACGATCCCTGCGACGCATCAAGCATCGCATCAAACGACTGGTCACCTCATACGTGTCGCCGCTCGGATGGGCCGTGACCGGACTCGCCATCGCCTCACTCATAGCGTTCACAATCCTCAGCTGGCATGAACTGCTGACCATGGCGATCGTGTTCGCATGCATGATGGTCGCCGCCATCATGCTGTCGCTCGGCAACACGTCGTTCACCGCCACCATAGACGTGTCCAGCAGGCGCGTCACCGTGTCAGACACGGTGAAAGTCGATGTGTGCGTCGACAATCCAGGGCGCACGCCAACCACATCAGCACGCGGCGACCTGCCCATCGGAGACAGCCACGAACGATTCGCCATCCCCATGCTCGCCGCCGGCCAATCACGCCAAACCACCGTGGAATTCACCGCCGTCTCCCGCGCGGTACTGCCGGTCGGTCCCCTGTCCATACGCAAAGGCGACCCATTCGGACTCGTACGACACGAAAAGAAACTTGTCGACCAAATCAACGTGTTCATCCACCCGAAAACCGTTATGCTGAACACACTCAACGCCGGAATTCCGCGAGATCTCGAAGGCCAGCCAAGCGGCGAAATCGTCGACGACGACCTCGATTTCTACGGACTGCGTGAATACGAGCCAGGCGACGACGTACGCAACGTGCACTGGCTCAGCTCCGCAAAAACAGGCGCACTGATGATCCGTCAATACGAGGCGACCCGACGCACCGACACCGCATTGACCATCAGCGTGAGCCCCGACGACTATGTGAGCTCCGACGAATTCGAACTGGCGGTATCCGTCCATGCCTCCATCGGCGTGCAATGCCTGCTTCAAAACCGACCGGTGACCTCACACGCGGGAACCGAACACATCATGCCACGCAACTCCACGGAATTCCTTGACGGCTGCAGCGCCATCTCCCCCGATATCAGCGACAATCCGAATCTGGCGCAAACCACCCTCGCCCATGCCCCCGACTCATCGTTCTACTACATCACCGTCGGCAGGCTCAAAAACATCGACGAAATCAAACACATGGCGCTCGCACTCCCCCGATCCGCAACCTGCGTGGTACTGCAAACCGCCATCGGACAGCCACGCGCCATCAAACGATACGCCGATTTCACCCTGGCGACCGTAGGAAACCTAGACGATCTCCCAATGATCATGGGGGTACTGGAATGAGCACCACAGGACTTTCCACCCACAACACCAACACCGGCGACACCGGCCGCACCACCGGATTCGGCAACACCTTCACCGGAACCGGCACCGGCTCATGGGCCGACTCCACACACTCCGTCATCTGGATGTCACGAGACGGCAAATCACAGGCACTCCCCTACCTACGCCGGACACGCGCCTCGCAATACGCAAGCCTGCTCGTCGCAGCCCTACTCACCCTCGCCGCCGCCAGCAACCTCATCGACGTCTACGGATCG
>OGQE01001882.1_pt1 | contig 17454 bp, 10 predicted proteins | sample 1553131 | NCBI WGS metagenome assembly OGQE01 (sample SAMEA2579929, study PRJEB22360) | human gut metagenome | biome: human gut; feature: human-associated habitat; material: faeces | place: Denmark | collected 2008/2010
ATTTTCAAAAGCCATCCGGCTGTGTATGGAGTGTGTGGGCATTGGATAAGAAAAAATTAAATCCCCTTGCCCGGTTCCGGGGCTTTATACAGGCCGGAGCGACCCTTTTAACCAACATCCACCTGCCCAACTTTGCTAAAGGAACGCTGTATCAGGGCAATGGAAAATACGTCTGCGTCCCGGGGCTGAACTGCTATTCCTGCCCGGGCGCTGCCGGTGCCTGCCCGGTGGGGGCGTTTCAGGCGGTAGTGGGCTCTTCCAAATTCCGCTTTTCCTACTACATCACCGGCATTCTCATCCTTTTCGGAGTGCTGCTGGGACGGTTCATCTGCGGTTTCCTCTGCCCGTTCGGGTGGTTTCAGGAGCTTTTGCACAAGATTCCCTCTCCCAAGCTTTCCACCAAAAAGCTAAAGCCGCTGCGCTATTTAAAGTATGCGGTGCTGCTGGTCATGGTGGTGCTGCTGCCATTGCTGGCGGTCAACGAGCTGGGCATGGGCGACCCCTTCTTCTGCAAATATCTCTGCCCACAGGGCGTGCTGGAAGGCGCCCTTCCCCTCTCCCTGACCAATGCTGGCATCCGCGCCGCGCTGGGCAAGCTGTTCACATGGAAAGCCTGCATTCTGCTGGCAGTCATTATGGGCAGCGTGGTGTTCTACCGCCCCTTCTGCAAGTGGCTGTGCCCGCTGGGCGCGTTCTATGCGCTGCTGAACAAGGTCTCGCTGTTCCAGATGCGTGTAGACACCCACAAATGCGTCTCCTGCGGAGCCTGTGCAAAGGCTTGCAAGATGGACGTAGACATTACCAAGACCCCCAACCACGCCGAATGCATCCGCTGCGGGATGTGCATGAAAGCCTGCCCCACGGACGCCATCCAGTACAAGTTCGGGCTGGGAGACCAATCAAACACCGAAACAACAAAGGAGTAAAACCATGAAATTCAACCGTGTAACCGCACTTTTGCTCAGCCTTACGCTGGCTTTCAGCCTTGCCGCCTGCGGGCAGGGCGCGTCCTCTGCATCTTCTGCATCCTCTTCTTCTGCCGCTTCCTCTGCGGCAGCGGAAACCAAGACCGAGGAGCAGCTGCTGGCCGAGGAAAACGAGATCCTTTCCGCAAACGATGCCCTGTGGGAGAAGGTGTTCGCTTCCATGGACAAAAACATGACTGAGACCACCCTCAGCACGAATTACGGCGATTTTCTGCGCAGCTACGTTGAAAAGACAAAGGACCAATTCTCGGATGAGGAGTACAAGACCCTGACCGCCGATGCAGAAAAAATCCGTGCCATCGAGGAGCAGATTGCCACCCTTGCCCTCGCGGACGCGGCCGCTTCCGGCGCTGCCGCACAGGGCACTGCCTTCCCCCAGTTTGAGGGCAGCGATTTAGAGGGCAACCCGGTGGACAACAGTCTGTTTGCGGGCAACACCTTTACGGTGGTGAACTTCTGGTTCAACGGCTGCAAGCCCTGCGTAGAGGAACTGGACGACCTGAACGCCCTGAACGAGAAGGTCAAGGCACAGGGCGGCGAGGTTGTCGGCATCAACACCGAGACGCTAGACGGCAACCAGCAGGGCATTGATGCCGCCAAAAAACTGCTGGCTGCAACGGGCGCAAGCTACCGCAACATCTACTTTGCCTCCGGCAGCGACGCCGGCAAGTTTGCGCTGAACATCATGGCCTTCCCCACCACCTACGTTTTTGACCGGGACGGCAACGTTGTGGGCCAGCCCCTGCTGGGCGGCATCGACAAGGAAGAAAACCTTGCCGCCCTGCAAAAAAATATTGACGCTGCCCTTGCCAAGGACAACGCCAAATAAGCTATTCTCCCCTGCCACGGAAATCAACTTTTAGAGTTCGTCCCAGAGCAGCCGGATGAGGGGCAATTTCCCGTAAGCTGCTGCTCGTTTGCGCCCTCATCAGTCACCTGCGGTGACAGCTTCCCCCGACCGGGGGAAGCCTTTTGCCCTACTGCAACCGTTGTACGAAAAAAGGCTCCCGTCTTTCAAGGCGAAAACCTTGAGAGACGAGAGCCTGTAAAGTTCAAACTACAGGGCACCCGTGGTACCACTCTCTTTGCTGCGCCTTTGGGCACAGCCGCTTTGCACGATCAGCTTTTTGCAGCGAATCGCTGTCCTTGTAACGGTGGACATCCGTCAGAGCCTACTTGTGTGTTCAGCCCTGCCGCTCAGGGGCCAGTAACCGAAACCCTCTGCACCCGCCTTGCACCACCCGGCGGCTCTCTGTACGCAGAAGAAAATCGTTTTTTCCCCGTCAACGCATTTGTGCTTTTTTCAAAGTGGACTAAGTTTAGCATGATTCGCAGGCAGTGTCAAGCAGTCTGGCTCATTCTCAAAATGAAACAATTTCACAAAAGAAGGGGCAGAATTTTCCAAAATTGTGCACGGGTCGATTCGATGCATTTTACAGTCGATTCGTGCCGGAGATCGTCCGGGAGAGGGGCAAGCATGATATGATACAGACAAAGAAAGAGAGGAGGCACTCATTTTATGAAACGATGGACCCGAAAATTCCTTGCCGGTCTGCTGAGCTTTGGTATGCTGCTGCAGGTGGCAAGTCCCCTCAGCGCACTGGCGGCGGGCGGCAGCACACAGGGTGGAACGCTGAGCATATTATGTGCCGGTGAGCTGCTTGCCACGATGAACCGCGCAGCAGATGGTACTCTGAGCTGGGAAAATGCTTATAACCCATTTGAAGGTGTTCAAATCGAGTATGATGCTACAAGCAAGACTTACAAATTCGAGGGCATGCTGAACCCACCGAAAAATGGTTATATGACCATGAAAACGGATTCCACGGAGGACAGCATCTACATTGATGGCGGCGACCAAAAAGCTGTAAATGGCACTGTTTACATCGGGACTGAGGAATCTCCTATAAAAAATGTTACGATCACAAGTAGCAATAGTGAAGCCACTGTCAAAGAACAGGCGGTTATTAGAGCAACTGGTGATGTAGAACTTTTCAATACCGGTGGTGGACAAGTAGCGGAGCAGGCTGCGTCAGACTGTAGAGCGCAGAGTGTAAGAATCATTGGCGGCAGCAGTTCCGTTCCTACCGCTGGTGTTTTCATCTGGGTCGAGGACGCTTCTGGAAATGTAAGCATTGTTAATAATGAGGAAGATGGCCTTGTTGCAGGTGGCAGAGTACGCATAAAAGCTGACGGCAATGTTGACATTAAAGGCGGCATTGCTAAAACCAGCCGGGAATCTACGAAATCGGACATTATCAGCGGCGGTAAAGTAACGTTTGATGCCAATGCATCCAGTGCAAACGCGTTGAAGGATATGTCCCTCACTGTAACCGCAGCCGATGCTGTAACCCTCAAGAGCCATTCGAGCAACAGCTTCCTCTCTGGTGAAAAAGCGTACATTGATGTTACCGCATCCAGTTTGACGGTTGGTAATGATGGCAGTGGCGTGATTGACGGAACTGTTAAGTTCACCCGCACTGATACCGCCAGCAACTACCGCATCCTGACCGGCGAAAATGCGGACACCATCACCAGCCAGACCGCAATGACCGGCGCGACCTTTGACCAGACTGTGGAAAAGACCTATCTGTGCATTGAGCCGGGCGAACCCGAGGACACCAGCAAACCCGATGTTCTCTCTTACGGCTTCAAAGTGAACGGCGAGACCGCCAATGAGAACACCCTGCCCGTGGGTCTAGTTTATGCAAACGGCAAGCTGACTGCCAACACAAACTATACCGGTGATCTGACCATTGAAGTTACCGACACGGCCTTGAAGCTGGATGTGAGCCTGCAGTCTGTTACCGGTGATGTGACCCTGCTGGGCGTGAACGATGTTGCCATTACCGGCACTGTGAACGGCATGCTGACCGTGGGCGCCGAGGATGCCTACGCCAGCGGTAATGTGACCGTGAACGGCCAGCTTTTGGGCGGCACCGAAATCAACTGCATCGGCAATGTGAAAGCCACTGGCAGCAGCGATGGCGGCATCCTCAAAACCAAAGATTTCTATCAGCCTGATATTATTCGCTGCAACGGTGTCGTTTATCTGGAAAACGCCGGCAACGGCTACACCACCTGCAGCCTGACCGTGATTGGTGCCACCGATGTAACCGTGAAGGCAAACGGTGTATTTCACGCTGCAATTTCCGGCGAAGGCGACATCACCTGCTCCGGTACTGTAACGTTGACCACCACTGGCGTAAGAGCCATGGGCAGCAACGACCCGCTCACCTACACCCCGATGCAGGGCGATTCCTACACCGTACAGCTGGACGATCAGACACCCTTTACCCGTACCGGTATTTTCAAAGAATCGGAAGTGAACCTCCTGAAAAAAGTAAAGAGCATTATCATCACCCCCGCTGACAGCACACCCGCTCCCGGCCCGGACGACGGTGACACCACCCCCGACGATACCGGTACGGTGGACTCCGGCTCTGACGCAGGCGGCGCGGTTGCAGCCGTTCTGGTGGGCGGCGCAGCAGTCTGGGGCGGCTACGAGATCGCTACCCGGGTGGTCCTGCACAATATCCTGCCCGAGGGCACAGCCATCCCCGCAAACCGCGGCCAGCTGGCACTGCTGGTGTGGAACAATGCAGGCAGGCCGGAACCCGCCGCACAGCCCGCGTTTGCGGATGTGGCCGACGCTGACATGGCAAAGGCTGCACAGTGGTGCGTGGAACAGGGCATCATGGAAGCCAAGACCGCAGAAACCTTCAAGCCGGAAGGCTGGATTCCCAAGTTCAAGGTCATTGAGGTCTGGAACAAGGCGTTCCCCAAGCAGTAATCGCATAATAACAGTACAATAACGCCCCCGGAAGAACAATAGCCTTCCGGGGGCGTTGTGTTTCGTATCAGAGTATGGTACACTATTTGCAAGGCGCTGATTGCAAAATCGGTGGTCATGCTTCCTGCTCCCGCTGAAACGATAAAAACAAAAAAGATTGACCGCCCAGTGTTCCAAGCCTGACGGTCAATCTTTTTGACTAGCGGGACAGGAAGCTGACCATTGCAGTCAGCGCCCTTTCTATTTGTAGTATAATCGAACCAACGTATATTGTCAAGCAGAGCGCACGAACTCTTATTGTTAACAATTTGCTAAGTTTTTGGAAAGTTGTGCTCGAACTGCTGTTGCGGGCCCGGCGGCTGTGCTATACTACTTGCATCAAGAACCAAAGGAGGAATTGCCTCATGAAAGAAGTCAAACCTTCCAAAAAGCCGCTGGCGATCTATTACGCCATCGTGCTGGCGGTCCTGCTGCTGCTCAACCTTGTGCTGCTGCCGTGGATGAGCGAGCGTCAGGTGGAGGAAGTGGACTACGGTACCTTTATGACCATGACCGAGGAAAAGAACATCGGCCGTGTGGATATCGAATCCAACCAGATCATTTTTACCGATAAAGAGGAAAAGCAGGTCTACAAGACCGGCCTGATGAACGACCCGGAGCTTACCCAGCGCCTGTATGATGCCGGAGCACAGTTTTCCAGCGAGATCGTGGAGCAGGGGTCGCCGATGCTCAATTTCCTGATCTGGTTCCTGCTGCCCATCCTGTTGTTCAGCTTCATCGGCAACCAGATGAACAAAAAGCTGATGGAAAAGGCCGGCGGCGGCCCGGGGTCCATGATGTTCGGCGGCGTGGGCAAATCCAATGCCAAGGTCTATGTGCAGTCCACCCACGGCATCCGCTTTGCGGATGTTGCCGGTGAGGATGAAGCTAAGGAAAACCTGCAGGAGATCGTGGATTACCTGCACGACCCCGGCAAGTACGAGAGCATTGGCGCATCCATGCCCAAGGGCATTCTGCTGGTGGGCCCTCCGGGCACCGGCAAGACCATGCTGGCTAAGGCCGTGGCAGGCGAATCCAACGTGCCGTTCTTCTCCATTTCCGGCTCTGAATTCGTGGAGATGTTCGTGGGCATGGGCGCATCCAAGGTGCGCGACCTGTTCCGGCAGGCCAAGGAAAAGGCCCCCTGCATCGTGTTCATCGATGAGATCGATGCCATCGGTCAGAAGCGCAACAGCGGCAATCTCGGCGGCAACGACGAGCGTGAGCAGACTTTGAACCAGCTGCTCACCGAGATGGACGGCTTTGAGAGCAACACCGGCGTCATCATTCTGGCGGCTACCAACCGCCCGGATTCGCTGGACCCGGCGCTGACCCGTCCCGGACGTTTTGACCGCCGTGTGCCGGTGGAGCTGCCCGACCTTAAGGGCCGCGAAGAGATTTTGAAAGTGCACGCCAAAAAGGTGGCGCTGGCCCCGGGCATCGACTTCAACACTGTGGCCCGCATGGCTTCCGGTGCATCCGGTGCGGAACTTGCCAACATTGTCAACGAAGCAGCTCTGCGCGCTGTGCGTGCAGGCCGCAAGAGCGTGACCCAGGCCGATCTGGAGGAGAGCATCGAGGTGGTCATTGCAGGCTACCAGAAGAAGAACTCCATCCTCACCGACAAGGAAAAGTGCATCGTGGCCTACCACGAGATCGGCCATGCACTGGTGGCGGCCAAGCAATCCAACTCTGCCCCTGTGCAGAAGATCACCATTATCCCCCGCACCTCCGGCGCACTGGGCTACACCATGCAGGTGGACGAGGGCAACCACTACCTGATGAGCAAGGAAGAGCTGGAAAACAAGATCGCCACCCTTACCGGCGGACGCGCCGCCGAGGAAGTGGTGTTCCGATCCATCACCACCGGTGCCTCCAACGATATCGAGCAGGCCACCAAGCTTGCCCGCGCCATGCTTACCCGCTACGGCATGAGCAAGGACTTTGACATGGTGGCGCTGGAGACCGTGAACAACCAGTATCTGGGCGGCGACACCTCGCTGGCCTGCTCGGCCCAGACCCAGCGCGAAATCGACCAGAAGGTGGTGGAGCTGGTCAAGGCCCAGCACGAAAAGGCTGTCCGCATCCTGACCGACAACCGCGCCAAGCTGGACGAGCTGGCACAGTATCTGTACCAGAAGGAGACCATCACCGGCGAGGAGTTCATGGAGATCCTGAACCGGGAACCGGCACAGGCCCAGTGACCCCGGCGGCAGAGCTGCCAAAAATTTTTTTTAGCCTGCTGCAATAATCCCGCCGCCGCATCCGTTTATAAGACAGATGCGGCGGTTTTGTATTACACCGCATGGCAGACCATGGTTTTCCACAAAACAAAAATGTGCGGTGCAAAACCGCCGTCAACGGAGGTATTCCAAATGAAACTGAACCATAAATTTGTCCGTACCGTCACCGCCACCGCAGCAGTGCTGGGTGCTGCCGCCATGCTGAGCGTGGGCGCATTTGCCGCAGAGGCAGACATCAACGACCCTGCTGCCGCAGGCTATCTGCCCCCGCAGGAGCAGATGGTGCAGGGGGATATCGCCCTGCACAGCGCCGATGTGGCGATCGGCGAAAAGGACCCCACCTACGGCGGCTACGGCGCACCGGAGGGAAACCCCATTCAGGGCAACATCATGCTGATCTCCGGCGATGAGCTGGCCGCCCCGTCCGCAGATGCAGCGGCGAAAAAGAGCGAGGCCCGCTACACCGTCAAGGGCCTGTTCGGCAGAGAAGTGCTGTACACTGCCCGCCAGAAGGACAGCGTGCTGACGCTGGATGTGCCTGCCGGTTCTGCTACTTTCCGCACCACCGTGCAGGACATGCAGACCCTGCTGAACGAGGGCGTGAGCACGCTGGTGGTCCAGACTGAGAAGGGCTCCACCACCCTGAACCTGTCTCTGCTGGTGGAGGGCCAGAAGGGCACCGACCGCGTGGTGCTGCGCCGACTGGGCGAAAACACCTTCCTCACCGTGGGCCTGCGCTGCCGCCGCGATTTGATCGTGGGGCGCTGACCGCTGAGATCAAATGATGAAAGGGCTGCTGCACGCAGGGATGTGCAGCGGCCCTTTTTGCGCTTTTCTGTTAAGTTTTTGAAAATTTGCGCAGATGTCTTTGCAAAGTCTGCCGGGAGATGTTATAGTTAAATTGAAACAGTATGCATTCCCGATAGAAAGGAAAAAACGCCATGGAGCATTTTGTGGAGTTTGAGGACGTTTGCAAATACTATCAGACCGGCAGTGTGAAGATCGCCGCCGCAGACCACCTGAATTTCTATGTGGATAAGGGGGAGTTCTGCATCATCGTGGGGCCTTCCGGCGCAGGCAAGACCACCCTGCTGAACATCCTTGGCGGCATGGACAGCTGCGACGAGGGCAATGTCTGGCTGGACGGCCAGAACGTGAGCCACTTTACCGCCAGAGAGCTCACCACCTACCGCCGGTACGACGTGGGCTTTGTGTTCCAGTTCTACAACCTTGTGCAGAACCTGACCGCACTGGAGAATGTGGAGCTGGCCAGCGAGATCTGCCGCGACCCGCTGGACCCCAAAGAGACCCTGCGCAGCGTGGGTCTGGGAGAGCGGCTGAACAACTTCCCGGCCCAGCTTTCCGGCGGCGAGCAGCAGCGGGTGTCCATTGCCCGCGCACTGGCCAAAAACCCCAAGCTTCTGCTCTGCGACGAGCCCACCGGTGCACTGGATTACAAAACCGGCAAGCAGGTGCTGGCCCTTTTGCAGGATACCTGCCGCCGCACCGGCCGCACGGTGATCGTTATTACCCACAACACCGCCCTGACGGCGATGGCAGACCGCATCATTCAGGTGCGCAGCGGCAAGATCGTCTCCAATCAGGTCAACGAGCACCCTGTGCCGGTGCAGGAGATTGAGTGGTGAGAGCTGTGCTGAAAAGTTATCGTAAAAACATCCTGCGGGAAATGAAGGACAACCTGAGCCGCATGGTCTCGCTGTTCGGCATCGTGGCGCTGGGCGTGATGATGCTGACCGGCCTGATGAGTTTTGCGCCCAGCATGCGCATCGCCGGGCAGAAATACTACGTGCAGCAGAACGTGTTCGACCTGCGGGTGCTGTCCACGCTGGGCCTTTCGGAGGAGGACATTGCCGCCATTGCCGCCGTGGACGGCGTGGAGGCTGTGCAGCCGGTGAAATATCAGGACATGGAGGCCCAGTGGCAGGGCCAGAGCGAGACGGCGGTGGTGCGCCTGCAGCAGCTGCCCGCCGACCCCGGGGCCGACACGGCAGAAAATATGAACCGTCTGGTGCTGCTGTCGGGCCGGATGCCTGAGGCCCCGGATGAGTGCGTGGTGCATGTGATGGGCTACGGCGACCCGGTGGAGCCGGGCACAGTGCTCACCCTGCCGGAGGACACCGAACATGTGAGCCGGAAGCAGTTCACGGTAGTGGGCACCGTGCAGGACCCGCAGCATTTTTCCACGGACAAGGAGAGCAGCACCGCCGGTGACGGCCAGCTGGATGATATTGTGTTCCTGCCGGAGGGCAGCCTGACCATGGATTATTATACGGCGTGCTATCTCAAAGTAAAAAATGCCGGCCTGTATGATAATTACTCGGACGCGTATCAGGCAGCAGTGGATGACACAGCCGCAAGGGTAAAGGCCATCAGCGGCGCACAGTGCACGGCCCGGCGGGCGGAGCTGATCGAGGATGCCAGTGCAGAGCTGGCCGATGCCCGGGCCGAGTACAACGACAAAAAAGCCGAAGCAGACCGTCAGTTTGCGGAGGCAGAACAGCAGCTGGCCGATGCACAGGCACAGCTGGACAGCGCCAAAGCCCAGCTGGACGCGGGCGAAGCGGAGCTTGCCGCCAACAAAAAGGCCCTGCCGGACACCATGCAGGGCGGTGCGGACGAGCTGGTGAGCGGCGAGGAACAACTGCTGGAATTTGAGGATCAGCTGCAGCAGATCGAGATGCTGGTGAACCTGAAAAAGGTCGCCGACCCGCTGCTGGGCTATGCAGAAACGGCTCTGCACAACGCGCAGAAGGCGCTGGACGAGGCTGAGCCCGCCGATGAGGAATACACCGACCTGCGGGATGCCCTGCAGAAGGCGCAGGATGCTTACGACAACATCAGCGGCCAGCTGAACGGCTATCAGGCCCAGCTGGACGAGGGCAAGCGCCAGATGTATGCACAGGGGCTGATCTCTTCGCCCAGCCTTTCCAACGAGCAGCTGGTGACTGAGGCAAAGGCAGCACTGCGCCAGATGAAGGTAAAGCTTCTGCAGGGGCAGCTGCAGCTCACCACCGGCACGGCCACAGCCTACACCCAGTTTGATGCGGCGCGCACCCGGCTGGACGAAGGCTGGCAGCAGTACAACGACGGCGTGCAGCAGCTGGCCGATTCCCGCGCGGAGTACGAGAGCCGGAAGGCCGATGCCGAACAGCAGCTGGCCGACGGCCTTGCCCAGCTGAACGATGCCGAGGAGCAGGTGAGCCAGATCAAGAGCGGCGAGTGGTATGTGCTGGACCGCAGCTCCACCGTGAGCTTTGTCACTTTTGAGCAGTATGCCGACCGCATGGATGCCATTGCACGGGTGTTCCCGGTGTTCTTCTTCCTGGTGGCGGCGCTGGTGGCCACTACTACTATGACCCGCATGGTGGACGAGAATCGCCTGCAGCTGGGTACTCTGAAAGCTCTGGGTTACTCCAACGCAAAGATCGCAGGAAAGTATCTGTTCTATGCCCTCAGCGCCAGCGTGCTGGGCAGCATCGTGGGCATGGTCATCGGTTTTGTGGTGTTCCCGCTCATCATCTGGTATGCTTACCAGATGATCTTCAGCATGTCCACCTTTACGCTGCACTTTTACCCAGGCATGGCGGCAGCCAGCGTAGCCATCAGCGCGGCCGTCATCGGTTTTGCTACATGGAACGCCTGCCGTGCCAGCCTGAAGGAAAAGACTGCAGCTTTGCTGCTGCCCCGGGCCCCGGTGGCAGGCAAGCGCATCTTTTTGGAGTACATCACCCCGCTGTGGCAGCACATGAGCTTCTCCCAAAAGACCACAGCCCGCAACCTGTTCCGCTACAAAAAGCGCTTTTTCATGACAGTGCTGGGCGTGGCAGGCTGCACGGCGCTGCTGCTGATCGGTTTTGGCATTCAGGATTCCATCCTGCCCATCGTGGACAAGCAGTCCGGGCAGCTGACCCACAACGATCTCACCATCTCGCTCAGCGATGAAAAGGCGCTGACCATGGAGCAGGGCCTTGCCGACACGCTGGACAGCAGCAGTGCGGTCCACAGCTGGGGCGCGTTCTACACAAAGTCCACCACCCTTTATAATGAAGAGGGCGGGAGCGCCGATGTCAGCATCGTAGGCGCGGAGGACGATGCCCGGATGACCGAATACTTCACCTTCCGCACCCGGGTGGGCCACGACCCCATTCCCTTTGAAGAGGACAGCGTGATCCTGACCGAAAAAACGGCCCTGAATCTGGAGCTGAGCGTGGGCGATACGTTCTATGTGGAGGCTGCAGACGGAAGCCGCGTGCAGCTGACCCTGACCGGCATTACCGAGAACTACATGTTCACCCGGCTGTATCTCTCCAATGCGCAGCTGCAGGCCCTGCTGGGCAGCACGCCGGAGTGGAATACTGTGTACGGCCTGACCGGCTGTACCACCGAGGCGGAGTACAACGCCCTGCGCACAAAGCTGCTGGACTGCAACTATGTGAGCAGCGTCAGCTTCACCGAGGACACCACCTCCATGTTCGGCAGCCTGATCGGCAGCCTGAACTACGTGGTGGTGCTGATCATCGTGTGCGCGGCGGCGCTGGCGGCGGTGGTGCTGTACAACCTGATCAGCGTCAACCTTGCCGAGCGCAAAAAGGAGCTTGCCACTATCAAGGTTCTGGGCTTCTATGACAAAGAAGTGTACCGCTACATCTTCCGCGAGATCGAGCTTTTGTCCCTCATCGGCTCCGGCGTGGGCCTGCTGCTGGGCGTGCCGCTGCACCGGTTCATCATCCTGACCGTGGAAATGGATCAGCTGATGTTTATTCGCACCATTGCACCCCGCAGTTATCTGCTGGCAGTGGCATTGACGATGCTGTTCACCTTTGTGGTGTGCTTTGCCATGCGGCGGCATGTGCGGCATATCAGCATGGTGGAAAGCATGAAAGCCCCGGAGTGAGTTTACAAAATCTTCATAAAAAGAACATGGTTTCGCAGAAATTCTTTGGTATGATAATGCTACCGACAGGCGGGGCCGCAACCGCCTGAACGGGTAACATGATTCCTCCTTTACCAAACCAAATACCGCAAAACAAAACACCGCGCCTTGTCTGATCCGCAGCAGACAGGGCGCGGTGTCTTGTTTAAACCGTTAAGTTTTCAGCATCTGCGGCAATGGCATCGGCCTGCTGCTGGGTGAGCACGCGGCACTTGACCATCCGCTTGAGCACCACCTGCATCCGCTTGAAGGCAAGCTCCGGGCTGCTGGCGTAGGTGGAAGGCGCGTTGGGCATACCCGCCAGATAGATCGCTTCGGCATCGGTCAGCTGGGCCGGTTCCTTGCCAAAGTAGCCCTCGGCAGCTTCTGCAATGCCATAATACCCGCTGCCAAAATAGATGGTGTTGGCGTACATCTCAAAGATCTGCTGCTTGGAGTAGGTCTTTTCAAGATCAAAAGCAGCAAGCATCTCGGCAGCCTTGCGGGCCAGATGCTTGTCCTGCGTGAACAGCTCGTTCTTGGCAAGCTGCTGGGTCAGGGTGCTGCCACCCTCGGCCAGCGAGTGGGTGCGCAGGTCGGCCAGCAGGGCGCGGGCAATGGCCCCCGGGTCAATGCCCTTGTGGGTCATAAAATGCTCGTCCTCGGTGCAGATGACTGCGTTAATATAGATCTGCGGCAGCGCATCGTAGGAAGTATAGCTCCCGCGGGCACGGATGGTGTCGTACATGGAAGCCACCGGGTAACTGCTGGCGGCACTGCGGTACAGCTGCCTGCCCTGATAAAAGAACCAGCCGCCCGCCAGCAGCCCGCCAAGCAGCAGGATGCAAAGAACAACGAGCAGGCTCTGCTTTAAAAAATGAAAGAAACGATGCAGCATCGAAAAAACTCCTTTGATGATAAAAAAGAACGCTACCATAATAAACGATTTGCAGGGCGTTTGCAAGGAACAGCTTTAGTATAACAATAAAATTTTAAGGTTTTATCAATGGAAAAATAAAAATTTTCGAAGAAGCAGAAGTGTTACTCCTGTTGGAACTGCACAACGGGATGCTGCAAATGCGGGCTGCCCATCGTGCAGAAAACTCAATTTGAAAAAAACTGGAATTAACCTATTGACAAACTGGGTAAGAGAGAATATAATGCAAACAACAAATCCACAAACCTAGTGGGAAAAAGAAAGCAAAGGTTTTGCTTCCCGGTACAGAGCAGATAGAGGTGCCGGTTTGTAGATGAGTGGGAAAGAGTTTTACGGGAAAGGAGGGCACGGATATGAAGCTGATTTGGAACGACCTGCTGCATGCAAACTTCCGCTGTGGGCGAATGTGCGGTGACCGGGCAGAACATCTGGCTGTGAACTGTACGATGCCCTCTTGCTGTGCACGAATGTGTACCCGAATGTGACGTTGACAGAATAGCTTTGAATTGCGTTTGCCCGGTGCGCTTTTGTATCACGCATCGGGTTTTTTTTGTATCAGAAAATTATACTATAAGTATAAATAGAGAGGTAAAATACTATGTCTAACTATAAATTTGAGACCCTGCAGCTTCACGTTGGCCAGGAGCAGGCCGATCCCGCAACCGATTCCCGTGCAGTGCCCATTTACCAGACCACTTCCTATGTGTTCCGCAACAGCCAGCACGCAGCAGACCGCTTTGGTCTGGCAGATGCCGGCAACATCTACGGCCGCCTGACCAACTCCACGCAGGACGTGTTCGAGAAGCGCATCGCTGCTCTGGAGGGCGGCGTGGCTGCTCTGGCAACCGCCTCCGGTGCCGCTGCCATCACCTACACCATCGAAGCACTGGCACAGGCCGGTGACCACATCGTGGCCCAGAAGACCATCTACGGCGGCAGCTACAACCTGCTGGAGCACACCCTGACCCAGTTCGGCGTCACCACCACCTTTGTGAACGCACACGATCTGGCTGAGGTGGAGAATGCCATCCAGCCCAACACCAAGGCCGTCTATCTGGAAACTCTGGGCAACCCCAACAGCGATATCCCCGATATCGATGCCATTGCAGCCATCGCGCACAAGCACGGCCTGCCGCTGGTCATCGATAACACCTTCGGCACCCCGTACCTGATCCGTCCCATTGAGCACGGCGCAGATATCGTTGTTCATTCCGCCACCAAGTTCATCGGCGGCCACGGCACCACGCTGGGCGGCATCATTGTGGACAGCGGCAAGTTCGACTGGAAGGCAAGCGGCAAGTTCGGCAACATTGCTGACCCCAACCCCAGCTACCACGGCGTTTCCTTTGCCGATGCAGCAGGCCCCGCAGCTTTTGTCACCTACATCCGTGCGATCCTGCTGCGTGATACCGGTGCCACCATTTCGCCGTTCAACGCCTTCCTGCTGCTGCAGGGCACCGAGACCCTGAGCCTGCGCATCGAGCGCCATGTGGAGAACACCAAGAAGGTGGTCGAGTTTCTGGCAAACCACCCGCAGGTGGAGAAGGTCAACCACCCCTCTCTGACGGATCACCCGGATCACGCCCTGTACGAGAAGTACTTCCCCAACGGCGGTGCTTCCATCTTTACCTTCAACATCAAAGGCGGCCGCGAGGAAGCATTCAAGTTCATCGATAACCTGAAGGTCTTCTCCCTGCTGGCAAACGTTGCTGATGTGAAGAGTCTGGTCATCCACCCGGCTTCCACCACCCACAGCCAGCTGAATGACGAAGAGCTGGCCGAGCAGCAGATCTATCAGAATACCATCCGCCTGTCCATCGGCACTGAGCACCTCGACGATATCATTGCTGATCTGGAAGCAGGTTTCGCAGCCGTCCGCGGCGAGTAAATCTTATCCCCTTAAAACCTCCGACAGAATGTGTATGCCTTGTTTTTTCTCCTGATCTCTTCTAAAAATTCCTTATATCCTAGACACAGCAAAAGGGTCCCGGAATTTTCTCCGGGACCCTTTTGTTGTTTGCGGCAAAATGATGTCAGCCTTTCACGCCGCCCAAAGCAACACCGCGGACGATGAACTTGGAAAGCAGCAGGTACACGATGATGACGGGCAGAATGGCGATAGCCACCATCATGTAAACCTTGCCCATATCAAACTTGAGGAAGTCTGCACTGCGCAGCTGTGCAATCAGGATGGGCAGGGTCTTTTTGTCGGCGCTGTCCAGCACCAGAGCGGGAATGAAGTAGTTGTTCCAGCTGGCCACGAAGGAGAAAATGGCCTGCACTGCCAAAGCGGGCTTCATAATGGGCAGCACGATCTTGTTGAAGGTGTAGAACTCGCCTGCACCGTCGATGCGGGCAGCCTCTACGATCTCCATGGGAAGGGAAGCGTCCAGATACTGCTTCATGAAGAAGAACACGGTGGGCGCTGCAATGCTGGGCAGAATCAGCGGGATAAAGCTGTTCTTCAGGCCCATCTTGGTGATGAGCTGCAAAAAGCCCAGAGCGGACACCTGCGTGGGCATGGTCATGATCAACAGGATAATGGCGAACGCGGCCTTTTTGAATTTGAAGTTATAGGCGTAGATGCCGTAGGCCGTCAGGGCCGAGAAGTACACGCTGAACGCCGCCGAGCAGGCGGAGACGATCAGGCTGTTGCGGATGCCGGTGATGACAGGGATGTTAGCATCGGCCAGCACGTTCTGGAAGTTGGTGATGAGCGATTTGCCCGGCAGCATCGAGAAGCCTTTCTGGATCTCGAAGTGGGTGCGGGTGGAGTTGATCACCAGCACATAGAAGAAGAACAGGCACAAAAAGCTGATGAGCACCAGCACCAGATAACACCATGCGCGGCGTGCAGCCAGTGTTGCTTTTTCCGATTGATTTCTAGGAGTGTGTGCCATAATCATTTCCCTCCTTTTGCTGCCTTTTTGGCGGCGTTCAGTTCTTTGCGCTGGGCGCGGGTCAGGCCGTCATCCTCCTTGGTAAGGGAGAAGTAGACCACAACGCACAGCACTGCGCACACGAGGAACAGCACCACGGATACAGCACCGGCCATGCCGTAGTTCTTGCTGAACAGGTGGTTGTTCAGGTACATGATCATGGTGGTGGAGGTGCGGTCCGGGCCGCCCTTGCCGTTGGTCAAAATCTGCGGCACATCGAACATCTGCAGGCCGCCGATCATGGAGGTGATCATGACGTAAACAAGGATGGGACGGATCAGCGGAATGGTGATCTTCCAGAACATCTGGTTCGGGGTGCAGCCGTCCAGCTCTGCCGCCTCGTACAGGGTGGGATCCACGCCCATGATCGCAGCCATCAGCATGATGGTGGTGTTGCCGAACCACATCAGGAAGTTCATCAGGCCGATCAGCCCGCGGTTGCCCCACACGGTGTTCAAAAAGCTGATGGGTGCATCGATCCAGCCCATGCTCTGCAGCACGGCGTTCACCGGGCCGTTGTCCGAGAACAGCGCGAAGAACAGCATTGCAAAGGCGGAGGCCATGATCAGGTTGGGCATGTAGATGACCGTCTTGAAGAAGGTCTGGCCCTTCAACTTCAGGCGCAGATCGGTGAACCATGCTGCCAGCAACAGGGAAATGGCGATCTGCGGGATAAAGCCGATGATCCACAGGATCAGCGTGTTGCCAAAGTACTTGGGCAGATCGGTTGCGAACAGGGTAATGTAGTTTTTCAGGCCCACAAAGCTGGGGCCAATGATCTTCAGGCCGCTGCGGTAATATTCAAAAAAGCTGTAGTAAATGGTGGATGCCAGAGGGATCAGCTGGAATACCGCGAAGATGATGAAGAACGGCGCAATGAAGATGTAGCCCCATTTCGCGTAGCTGATCGACCCTTTCTTTTTCTTTTCTCCCATAAGGATCGCCTCCTGATAAATTTGCGGAAAGAACAGGGGCGGGCGGGAACAGCGTCCGGCCCGCCCCTGCGTATTCACTTTTCCGTTTTAGGGTCGGCTGCTATTATGCGGGCCACACCACGTCGGTCAGCTCAGGATACTTCTCCTTGATAGCGGTCTCGAAGTTTGCCTTTGCGGTATCTTCGTCCACATTGCCGGTAAAGTAATCCTTGAATGCATTCTGGAAGCTCTCATTCAGGCCCTGATCGTACGGACCGGCGTTGGACATATCGATCTTGGCTGCAGCCTCTGCAAACAGAGCGATGTGGTTCTGGCCGCCCAGGAAAGCGGAGCTGTAATCGCTGTTTGCGATCTCGTTCATAGCCTTCTCGTTGTTGGTGTAGTCCTGCGTATCCATGGTGATCTGCTTCATGATGGCTTCATCGCAGGTCAGCTTCTGCATAACATCCTTAATGGTCTCGATGTTGTCGCTGCCGGCTGCGCCGCAGATCCAGGTGCCGCCCCAGTAGTAGGGCTGAGGGCCTTCGCACACAGCGTAATCGCCGTAGATACCGTTGCCAACTTCTTCCTTGCCGCCCTCAGCGACAGGAGTCTCCAGAGAGTTGCCCAGCAGGGTGAAGTTGATGCCCCAAGTGGAGTAGAAGAAGCC
>OGQE01001895.1_pt1 | contig 17352 bp, 16 predicted proteins | sample 1553131 | NCBI WGS metagenome assembly OGQE01 (sample SAMEA2579929, study PRJEB22360) | human gut metagenome | biome: human gut; feature: human-associated habitat; material: faeces | place: Denmark | collected 2008/2010
TGAAGCTGAGAAGAGAGTTTTGAATATTCACATATGAAGGAGTACAGTTCTATGAATTACGGATGGGCAACTGTTTTCACTTTAGCGGCATGGTTTGCAGGGCTTGTGATTGATGTAAATGTGCGGGTCGGCGACCTCGGTTTACGAACCGTGCTTCCCGTCATCGTGATGGGGTGCTGCGTTATGAAGTACATAAAGGGCAATAGCAAATAATCTTATCTCGATACACTTTCCAGCGGGCAACCCCAAAAAGGTTGCCCGCTATTTTTATACCCTGAAAACTAAAGAAGGAGGCCAAAATGCCAAGCAAAACCGAAGAATATCTCGCCCTTGCCCAGCAAACGGCAAAAGAATTGACCCGGTATTGGGAAAACTGGACGGACTACCTGACCACTGCATCCCGGCTGTACAAGTACAGCTTTGCAGACCAGTTGATGATCTACGCCCAGCGGCCTGATGCCACTGCCTGCGCCAGCTTCGACATCTGGAACAATCGCATGAACCGCTATGTCCGGCGCGGCTCCAAGGGCATCGCACTGTTAGACCAGTCCAGCAGTGTGCCGCGTCTGCACTATGTCTTTGATGTGAGCGACACCGGGGTGCGCCGCAATTCCCGTGACCCGGAGGTGTGGCAGCTCGGCCCCGATCTGGTGCAGCCTGTGTCGGAAATGATTGCCAGAGAGTACGGCGTTTACCATGAAAGGCTCAGCCAGCAGATTTCTGACCTGACGGGCAAGCTGGTGGATTCCTATTGGGACAACAACAGCGGCGACATTCTCGACATCGTTGACGGTTCGTTCCTGATAGATTATGATGAAGCCGGACAGGAGTTCCAGTTCAAATCTGCCGCCGCAATCAGCATCCTGTATATGGTTCTGGAACGCTGCGGCCTTGAGCCGGACGGTCATTTTGACCGTGACGATTTTCAGGCCATCTTCTCTTTTTCCACGCCTGCCGCCCTGTATGCGCTGGGCACCGCAGTCAGCGAATGCAGCCGGGATGTGCTGCGCAACATCGAACGAACCGTAAAAACGACAATCCGCCGCCGCAATGTAGAAAGGAGCCAGTATGAATATGAACAGCAGGAACGTGACCTACTCGACCATCGGGGATTATCAGCTCCCGAACCTGACCCTGCCCCGGCAGGAGAAAACACTGGGCAAGTACGGGCGACTGCGCCGGACTTACCTGATGAAGCATCGCCCGGTGCTGTACAACTCGATGCTTCTGTCGGGAACTCTGCATCCGCACCTGTTGGAGGTGGAGCAAACCGCAGAGAGCCGGATGCGGCAGACCATGCAGGAGTTGCTGAAACAGAACCCGGCTCCGAACAAGGAGCAGTATCAGATGGAGTGGGTGCAGCACATGAACAGCCTGAAAGCACAGGCCGAGGAACTGGTGATGAACGAGCTGATTTACAGCTAAGTTTCTTCGATGCACACATTCCCACCGAAGCTGAACAAATTGAATCCATCGACCAAGCGGAGAGCGAAAAATCGCCCTCCGCTTTCTCTTTGTCACAGGCTGAGATCGAAAACGCGCTGCGGAGAGGTTCTAACTTTGAAAACAGCAAACTTCGCATCTGGAAAATTTATCAGCTCCAGCCTAACCGAAAACTCCGGGCAAAAGCTCTTGCGAAAGAATATGCCCCAAACGGACCCGGCGGCTCCTCACACACCTATCTGGACGGAAGCAATGGTTGGCTCGATCATGACAGCAAGGGGCTGACGTTTGAACACTATCCAGACCATCAGAAAGTGCTTTTCCGCTGGAATCAGGTCGAAAAATATATCGACCTGATGATTCAGTCTGACCGCTATCTGTCGGATAAAGAGAAAAGAACCATTGACTTCCCCCTTGAGCTGAACGCCGCCAGTGCTGCCGAATACACGGCATTAAAGGAACAGTACCCGGACACTCTCGTTGGATTTGAAGCAGGTGGCAATTTTATGTTCTATGGAGAAGATGCCGCTAAAGTTGCCAAAATCATCAACAGTGCTTTGTTCACGAGAGACACCGCGCTGGGCGAAGTTCAGGTCACAGGCTTTTCTCCTCGCTTATGGGCAAGAAAGTCAAAAGAATTATGGTCTGCGGGCAATGATGTCTATCTTGCCGGGTTAAACGAAGATGGCACTCACCATCAGACCAAGCATCTGCGCAAAGAGGACTATCTTCCCATTGGCTCCATTATCAATATGGATAGCCGTGAATTTCGGATTGATAGGGTGGACTTTAATAAGGGCAAAGTTTCTTTGCAGGATATGGCACTGGCCGATATGCGGGTGCCGATTTTTCGGGAAGAACCGCTGTCTGTTGTCCGGGAATTGTACGAACAGCAAGACGAAGCTCTTGACACCGCTCCCGAAAAAGCAGTCGATTATAAGGTCGGGGATGATGCCGTTGTTGAACTGCCTACCCGAACCATCGAGGGAAAGGTCGGCTATGTTGGTGAAACCGATGTGCGCATCGACACCAGTGCGCAGGGCTATTCGTGGAGCAACGAGGTGTTGAACAAACAGCAGTTCGAGGACAGTCTGCGACGGAATGAGCCTACGTCTGATGAATCACTGGACAAGCTGCCTATTTCTGTAGAGGTCAACGGCGAATGGCAGACATTCCCGGATGCAGCTGCCGCAGACGAAGCCTTGAACACTGACTCTGTGCCGGAAGCTGCCGGAAATTTCCGCATTACGGACGAGCATCTGGGTGAGGGCGGCGCAAAGCAGAAGTACGCCCGGAACATTGCAGCTATCCGCACCCTGTTTCAGTTGGAAGAGGAGCACCGTGGAGCCACCGCCGAGGAACAGGAAGTGCTTTCGCAGTATGTCGGCTGGGGCGGTCTGCCAGACGCTTTTGACCCTGACAAGGGCAATTGGGCAAACGAGTACACGGAACTGAAAGGGCTGCTCTCCGAGGAAGAATATGCCGCTGCCCGTGGCTCTGTCCTGAACGCCCACTACACCAGCCCCACCGTGATCCATGCCATCTACGATGCAGTGGAGCGCATGGGTTTCCGTAGTGGCAACATTCTGGAGCCGAGCATGGGCGTGGGCAACTTCTTCGGGATGCTGCCGGACACCATGCAGGACAGCCGCTTGTACGGTGTGGAACTGGACAGCATCACAGGCCACATTGCGAAAAAGCTCTACCCGGAAGCCGACATCAAGGTGGCTGGCTTTGAAACCACTGACCGCCGTGATTTCTATGATCTTGCCGTGGGCAATGTACCTTTCGGTCAATACAAGGTCAACGATAAGGCATACAACAAGCTGGGATTTTCTATCCACAACTATTTCTTTGCCAAGGCCATCGACCAAGTGCGTCCGGGCGGCATCGTGGCCTTCGTCACCAGCCGCTTTACGATGGACAGCAAGGATTCTTCTGCCCGCAAGCACATTGCAGAGCGAGCTGATCTGCTGGGGGCTATCCGTCTGCCAAACAATGCGTTCCGCGCCAATGCTGGTACCGATGTTGTTTCGGACATTATTTTTCTGCAAAAGCGTGACCGCCCCATCGACCATGAACCGGACTGGGTACAGCTCAGCAAGACGGAAGATGGCTTTGCCATCAACAGCTATTTTGTAGACCGCCCGGAAATGGTGCTGGGCGAACTGACCACCGAAAGCACCCAATACGGCCACGACCTGACTGTTGCTCCCATCGAGGGCGCAGTGTTGGCAGACCAGCTTGCCGAAGCGGTACAGCATCTTGAGGGACAGTACACCGAAGTTGAGGTCGAAACACCAGATATTGCGGATGCGGAAAATGAGCGGCACATTCTCCCGGCTGACCCGGATGTGAAAAACTTCTCCTACACCGTGGTGGACGGTGAGGTGTATTACCGGGAAAATTCTGTTATGACACAGGTGGAACTGTCCGACACTGCCAAAGGCCGTGTGACCGGAATGGTGGAACTGCGGCAGATCGTCAACGAACTTATCGACCAGCAGTTGAACGATTTTTCGGATGCCGACATCAAGGCAACGCAGGAAAAGCTGAATGCTGCCTACGATTCCTTTGCTGCAAAATACGGCTTGCTGAATGACCGCAAAAACGGCAGATTATTTGAGCAGGATTCCTCTTACTATCTGCTCTGTTCACTGGAAAATCTGGATGAGCAGGGACAGCTCAAAAGCAAGGCGGCGATGTTCACTAAGCGCACCATCCGCCCAGAACGCACCATCACCAGCGTGGACACTCCCACGGAAGCCCTTGCAGTTTCCATCGGAGAGCGTGGCCGGGTGGATTTACCCTATATGGCAGAGTTGCTCGGTACTCCCGGCGAGTATGGGCGCATCACCAGCGAACTGTCCGGTGTGATTTTCAAAGACCCCGCCGCTGACCCCACCGACCCGGAAGTGGGCTGGCAGATGGCAGACGAGTATCTTTCGGGTAATGTACGCGATAAGCTGCGGATGGCGCAGTTTGCCACTGAGACGAACCCGGAATTTGCTGTCAACGTGGACGCACTGACCAAAGCGCAGCCCAGAGAGTTGGAGGCATCCGAAATTGATGTGCGCTTGGGTGCTACTTGGCTTTCCCCGGACATTATCCAGAAGTTTATGACCGAGACTTTCCAGATCCCCTACTATCTGCGTCATGCAGTCAAGGTGAGATATTCTCCGTACACCGCCGAGTGGCGTGTGGAGGGCAAGACTGCCACCGGGCGGGGCGATATTATCTCCTCCGAAACCTACGGCACCAGCCGTGCCAACGCCTATAAGATTCTGGAAGAAACGCTCAACTTGAAGGACGTCCGCATCTATGACACCATTGAGGATGCCGAGGGCAAGCCCAAGCGTGTGCTGAACAAGCGGGAGACCATGCTGGCACAGCAGAAACAGCAGGTCATCAAGGACGCTTTCGCCAACTGGGTCTGGCAGGACCCCCAGCGGCGCATTGCACTGGTGAAGCAGTACAACGAACTGTTCAACTCTACCCGCCCCCGTGAGTATGACGGAAGCCACATCCATTTTGTCGGCATGAACCCGGAGATCACCCTCCGGGAACACCAGCGAAATGCCATCGCCCATGTGCTTTATGGCGGTAACACGCTGCTTGCACACGAAGTTGGTGCGGGCAAGACCTACGAAATGGCGGCATCTGCCATGGAAGCAAAACGGCTGGGGCTGTGCCAGAAATCCCTCTTTGTGGTGCCCAACCATTTGACAGAGCAGTGGGCTTCGGAGTTCCTGAACCTCTATCCCAATGCAAAACTTTTGGTGGCACGGCGCAAGGACTTTGAGACTGCCAACCGCAAAAAATTCTGTGCCCGCATCGCCACCGGGGACTACGATGCCGTCATCATCGGGCATAGCCAGTTTGAGCGCATCCCGCTGTCCTTTGAGCGGCAGGAACGTATCATTCAGGAGCAAATTTATGAAACGCTTGCCGCCATCAATGAGCTGAAAGTCCACGCAGGTGAGAATTTCTCCATCAAGCAGATGGAAAAGACCCGGAAAACGCTGGAAACCAAGCTGGAAAAACTGCGCTCCGATGAGCGCAAGGACGATGTAGTTACCTTCGAGCAGTTGGGTGTTGACCGCCTGTTTGTGGACGAGTCACACGCGTTCAAAAATTTGTTCCTCACGACAAAAATGCGTAATGTCGCAGGATTATCCACCAGCGAAGCCCAGAAATCCAGCGATATGTTCGGAAAGTGTCGCTATCTGGATGAGATCACCGGCGGGCGTGGCGTGGTGTTCGCCACGGGCACGCCCGTGAGCAATTCCATGACCGAACTGTACACGGTCATGCGGTATTTGCAGTACAGCACCTTGCAGCAGAAAAAGCTGACCCACTTCGACTGCTGGGCATCCACCTTTGGCGAGACTACTACCGCCATCGAACTTGCCCCGGAGGGTACGGGCTACCGGGCAAGGACGAGATTTGCAAAGTTTTTCAACCTCCCGGAGTTGATGTCGATGTTCAAAGAGGTGGCTGACATTAAAACCAGCGACCAGCTTCATCTGCCTGTGCCGGATGCAAAGTTTGAAACCGTGGTGGCCAAACCGTCCGAGATGCAGAAAGAAATGGTGCAGGAACTGAGCAAGCGCGCCGCAAAAATCCATTCTGGCGCAGTGGATGCTTCCGAGGACAATATGCTCTGCGTCACCAACGATGGCCGGAAGATTGGTCTGGATGTTCGCCTGATGAATCCCATGCTGCCGGACGACCCCAACAGCAAGCTGAACACCTGCGTTCGGAACGTGCTGCAAATCTGGGAAGATGGCAAGGAGCAGAAGCTGACACAACTTCTGTTCTGCGACCTCTCGACACCAAAGAACGATGGCAACTTCAACGTCTACGATGATATTCGCAAAAAATTGGTCGCTGCCGGGGTGCCGGAAAACGAAGTTGAGTTCATCCACAACGCCGACACCGAAGCAAAAAAGGCCGCATTGTTCTCCAAAGTACGCTCTGGCGATGTGCGGATTCTGCTGGGCAGCACCGCAAAAATGGGAGCCGGAACGAACGTCCAACAGCGGCTTGCGGCGGTGCATCACTTGGACGTTGGATGGAAGCCCAGCGACATGACCCAGCGCAACGGTAGAATTATCCGGCAGGGCAACCAAAATAAGCAAGTCCAGATTTATAACTATGTCACAGAAGGTACGTTCGATTCGTACCTCTTTCAGACCCTTGAGAATAAACAGCGGTTTATCTCGCAGATTATGACTTCCAAATCTCCGGTGCGCTCCTGTGATGATGTGGACGAACAGGCATTGTCCTATGCGGAGATCAAGGCATTGTGTGCTGGAAATCCGCTCATCAAAGAGAAGATGGATTTGGATGTGCAGGTCGCAAAGCTCAAAGTTCTGAAAGCCGACCACCAAAGCCAGAAGTTCCGTCTGGAAGATAAGCTGCTCACAAAATTCCCGGCTGACATTCAGGAAACGACTGCCTATATTACTGGGTTGAAATCGGATGCGGAACTTGCCGCCGTGCATCCGCAGGAGAAAGAGGGCTTCTGCGGCATTACCATCAAAGGCATGGCCTACGATGAGAAAAAGACTGCTGGTGAGCGGCTTCTCCTCGCTTGCTCCGAACTGCCCAACAGTGAAGAAAAAGTGATCGGCAGCTATCGCGGCTTTGAACTGTCCCTGCGGTTCGACACCTACCACAGCGAGTATCAGGCTCTTTTGAAAGGCCAGCGAAAATACTCGGTAGCACTGGGCAAAGACCCACTCGGCTGCATCATCCGTCTGGACAACTCTCTGAATAATTTCCCGGAGCGCATCACTTCTGCCGAAAACGAACTGGCCACCCTCAAACAGCAGCAGGCCGCAGCGCAGATCGAAGTGGAGAAGCCGTTCCCGCAGGAGGAAGAACTGGCCGAAAAGTCGGCGCGCCTTGCGGAACTGAACGCCCAGTTGGATGCAGACGAAAAGCACGAGCCGGAACAGGGCGAGGAAGAAAAGGCGGATGAACCTCGCCGTCCCTCAGTGCTGGCGGCTCTGGAAGAAAAGTCAGATAAGGCCGAACCTGTCAAACTGTTCAAAAGTTATCTGGATAAGGATGGTGATGCCCGATGAATGACCGCCGTGACCAGCAGCTTCATTTCCGCGTCAGTAAGCAGGAACTGGAACGCATCTGGAGCAAGATGGAATCCAGCGGTATTTTGAGCATCGGCTCCTATCTGCGCAAGATGGCACTGGATGGCTACTGTCTGCATCTCGATTTGCCAGAGCTGCGCCGCATGGCCCATCTTCTGCAAATGTGCAGTAATAACCTGAACCAGTATGCCAAAGCTGCCAATGAAAGCGGTCAGGTCTATGCTGCCGATTTGGAAGATTTGCGCATTCGGTTGGATGAACTGATTGCCATTAGCAAACAGATTCTCTCCTGGCTGGCTGGTTTCTGATTTTTGCCCCACGGCTTCGGCTGTGGGGATACATATTATATAAGGATAAAGCCGTAGGAGGTGGTGGACATAGCCGCAACACGCTTGATTGCGCTGCACAAAAACAAAGGAAAATCGGTTGTGGCCTGCTTGAAAAGCCGCACAGACTATGCACAAAACCCGGAGAAGACCGAACAGGGCGAACTGGTCAGCAGCTACGAGTGCAGTCCTCTGACGGTGGACGAAGAATTTATGCTGTCCAAGCGGCAGTATGAACTTGCCACTGGGCGCAGGCAGAGAAGTGATGTAATCGCCTATCAGATTCGGCAGTCATTCAAACCCGGTGAAATCACCGCCGAGGAAGCCAACAAGGTAGGCTATGAACTGGCGATGCGTTTTACCAAAGGCAAGTACGCTTTTATTGTTGCCACTCACACAGACCGGGAGCATATTCACAATCACATTATTTACAACTCTACCGCACTGGACAGCACCCGGAAATTCCGGGATTTTTTATTGTCCGGGCTGGCCGTGCAGCGGCTGAGCGACCTGATTTGCTTAGAGCATCAGCTCTCCGTCATTGAGAAAAAGCCCTACCGGGAGCGGCAAAAGCGCACACTTTACCCACCCAAGGAAAGCAATCGTGACCATCTATGCAGTGTGCTCGACAACATTCTGGCGGAAAAGCCCAAAGGCTACGAAGATTTTCTGCAAAAGCTGGAGCAACAGGGCTATGAGGTCAAGCGCGGAAAATACACCTCTGTCAAGGGAAAGCGACAAAAACGATTCATTCGTTTTAGGACGCTCGGCACAGGATACAGCGAAGAAGAACTGAAAGCGGTGATTGCCGGAGAAGCCGAGCATCGCCCACATCAGAAGCAGCCGCCAAAAGAGAAACCGTTCAATCTTCTGGTGGATGTGCAGGCAAAGCTGGCCGAGGGCAAGAACATCGGCTATGCACGGTGGGCAAAAAAGTACAATCTGAAAGAAATGTCCAAGACACTGATTTTCTTGCAGGAGAAGAAAATCGGCAGCATCGAGGAAATGCAGGAGCGTGTGGACGCTGCCACTGCCCGCTATCACGAACTGGGCGATTCCATCAAGGCAGCAGAAACGCGCATGACCGAGATTGCCGTGCTGCGGACACACATCGTCAACTACGCAAAAACACGCCCGGTGTACGATGCCTACCGCAAGGCCGGATACAGCAAGCGATTTCTGGAAAACCATCGCGCAGAGATCACACTGCACAAGGCAGCAAAAACGGCTTTCGATGAAGCTAAACTGAAAAAGCTTCCCAAGGTCAAGGAACTGGATGCAGAATATTCCAAGCTGCTGACGGAAAAGAAAGCCGCCTACCCGGACTACCGCAAAGCAAAAGACGAGATGCAGGAGCTTCTTCGTGCGCAGCGCAATGTAGAACTGTTCTTCGCAGAAGAAAAGAACACCACCGAAAAAACGCAGTCCCGATAGACGATGACAACCTAGGATTCTTCCATTGTGGGAGAGTCCTAGGCTGTTTTTTTGTTATAGAAGTGTTTGGAACAAACGCGCAGCCTGCATCGGCACGATGCAGATCAAACGGGGTTTGGGCACAGCCCAACAAGCATTTTGAATTTGGATTTGAAAAATCCGATTCAAAAATTGCAAGTTGGTACCAACTTGCCCTGCTTGCCACTTAGCGACAGCCCTTAAAATGGCGTAAAAAAACAGAGGCCCTTATTCTGGAACTTCCGTTTCTCTGGCTTTCTTAATGCCCTCGGCTGTGGCTTCTATTACAACAAGCTCTTTTTCATTCATAGAATTTAGGAGCACATCAATGTGCTTTCTGCAAGAACTTGACCTTGCCCCTCCGTCCGCATGAATAAACTGGTCAACTGAAACGTCAAACATGGTAATGAGTTTAACAAAAAGGTCGAAACTGGGATACTGACCTTTGTTCTCAATATTCATAATGGTACGGGAGTCACGGTCTACTAATTCCGCAACATAGGCTTGTGTCCATCCCTTTTCTTCTCTGGCTCGTTTGAGAGCCGCCCCGAGGCCGTGAAAGTCAAACCTTCTTTCTTCTTGGTTCATTCTCATATCACCCTATATCATTGTACATTTCGGGTCGGGTTATGAGAATGTAATGAGATTTTACACAAAGTAGTATTTCATTTCATCAATATGCAGCCTCCAACTTGTACTATTCGAGATAAAGAACTATAATGTACTCTGTGGAGGTGCGAAATGGACTATATGACATTGAAAGAGGCCGCCGAGAAGTGGGGCGTGACACCTCGTAGGGTAAATTATTATTGCGCCGGTGGGCGTATCCCCGGCGCTGTGAAAATGGCTGGTGTTTGGCTGATCCCTAAAGCTGCGGAAAAGCCGATTGATGGCCGGACAAAACAAGGGAGGTTGCTGAAACATGAATAGTGTTTTGATTATAGACGATGACAAGAAACTTTGTGCCTTGATGAAAAAATGTGTGGAACAAGAAAATTTATCTGCGGTAGTAGCACATGGCGGCTTAGAGGGTCTGAGGCTATTGAAAAAAAACAAGGATACCTGTTCACTAATTATTCTGGATGTGATGATGCCAGATATGAACGGGTTTCAAGTATTGCAGAAAATCCGAGAGAAAAACAATGTGCCGGTGCTGATGCTGACCGCCAAAAGCGACGAAGAAGATAAGGTTTCTGGTCTGCGGCTGGGAGCGGACGATTATCTGACAAAGCCGTTTGGAATTAACGAACTGATGGCTCGTGTCAATTCTCTAATCCGGCGCTATACCACCTTAAACCCTGTGACCGGAAACGAAGCCGCCACCATGCTTCTGAAAGATATGGTAATTGATAAAATCAACCGAACCGTAACGGTTCAAAATCTCCCGGTAGACTTGACCGGCAAAGAGTTTGATTTGCTTCTATTTTTGGCGTCCAACAAGGGTCGGGTCTTTACTAAAAAACAACTTTATACGCAGGTGTGGACAGAAGAATATGATTTTGACGACAATAACCTCATGGCATTTATCAGTAAACTGCGAAAAAAAATCGAGCCAAATCCAGAACAACCTTTTTATATTCAGACTGTCCGCGGTGTAGGGTATCGCTTTAACAAGGAGGCATGAGCATGGAAATTAACCTTTATCTATTGTTGTCCTTATTGATTGCTTTGCTGGTAATCAGCTATCTTTTGGGAAAACTTCACCGCGTCCGTGGTCAGCTTTTTCTTATTAGGGATGCCCTAAACGATATAAAAGCCGGGAATTTGAACCACCGTGTATTGGCGCGGGAAAGCGACCTGACAAAACAAATCTGTTATGATATTAACGAGATTGCCATGAGCAGCCAATCTCGGCTTATACAGCAAAAGCAATCCGAACAGGCTTATAAACGGCTTATGACAAGCCTTTCCCATGATGTAAAAACCCCTCTTGCTTCTCTGGTTGGATATTTGGAGGCTGTGGAAAGCAAGATGGTAACAGGAGCTGAGAAGGAAGAATACATTCGGGTGGCTATGGAAAAAGCCCACCACCTGAAAGATTTTGTGACCGCCCTGTTTGAATGGGTGAAGCTGGATGCCGGGGAACAGATTTTTCATTTTGAGGTCTGCGACCTGAATGAGCTTTCCCGTGACATCATGGCTGATTGGGTGCCGCTGCTGGAAAACCACGATCTTAGCTATGAAATTGAGATACCCGAAACAGAATACATGACACGTGTTGACTCTACCGCCTACACTCGTATTCTCAATAATTTACTGCAAAATATCCTGACGCACAGTGATGCAAGCAAAGTTTTCCTGACCGTGACTGAAACTGAGCAGCAGGCAAAAATCGTTGTTGCTGATAACGGCAACGGGATTGCCGCCTCTGACCTCCCGCATATCTTTGAACGGATGTATCAATGCGATCACTCCCGTTCTGCCAAAGGGAACGGGCTGGGCCTTTCGATTGCCAAAGAGTTAGTCAGTATTCATAAAGGAACGATTACAGCCGCTAGTGTTCCCGGAAACGGAACAACCTTTATCATCATACTTCCGAAAGCTCTGTGATCCCACAGAGCTTTTTTTGAAAAAATTTTATCTCGGCAAGGTTATGGCAAGGTTTGCGTTTTATAATTGGAACCATGAAAGGAGGAAACCGTATGACGATTATTACAACTGAAATCCAGAAATGGAAACGGAATAAAATTGTCTGGTGCATTTTGGCTCTAACACTTCTGCTTGGAGTGTTTGCGATTGAAAGGGCTTGCAGCATTTCAAGGAGCAGTCCCTTTATGGATAGTTTTGGCGACCTTTATACACTGGCCTTTAAGAATCTGTCCAGCCTGTTTCTGCCGATTGTGCTGGGAATGTTTGCAACGACACTGTTTTTCGATGAACACAAAAATGACACGATGAAAGAACTGCTTATCATCCCTATTACAAAAGCACAGCTATACTTTTCAAAGGTCGCTGTGGTTATTCTGATGTCCGTAGGACTGTGCCTGATTACTTTTCTTTTGTGTGTTGTCGGTGGGCTGATTGCCGGAGGCTTTCCCGATCTGAACGCCCAAACACTGATGGACGCTGGTCTTTTGTATCTGGCAGGTGGTATTCTGATTCCCATAGCCATGCTTCCGATTGTGTTTCTTTCCGCGCTGTCAAAGGGATATATCCTGCCCATTGGCGCAACGCTGCTTTATCTGATTCCCGTAGTCATTGCCCCGGCTTATCTTACGGGAATACACCCGCTGGCAAGCGTGATGGGGATTTATCCCCATATTTCCGAAGCGGCCGCAGCTATGGTAGAAAGCCTGATGCAAGGCGTTTTATTCAATACTTCGCCGCTTGTTTGTGTCGGTTCGCTGCTCTTGATCGGTGCTACATTTGCCGCCGCATCCGTAGTGGCTCTAAAAAAGCAATCTTACTGAAAGGAAAGACCTATGAAACGATTGAGTTGTTTATTACTCGGTATTCTGCTTGTTTTTTCTCTTTGTGCCTGCCAGCAGGCCGCTCCATCTTCCGGCGAGGCTCCCGACCAACAGGCCATTACGGAAGAAGCAACCGAATACTTTAACCAAATGATGGATGGAGATTTTGAAACTTTCTTCAATGCGTTGCCGCAGGGCGTACAGGACAATATTTCTGCGGAAACGATACAGGAAACATGGGAAGAAGAAGTCGATAAGCTGGGTGGGCTGCCGAAGAACACTTCCCCGGATGTGTCCTGCTATGTGCCGGAACACTCTGACCAAATCCGTGTTGAATTTGTCATTCCTTGTGACAAAGGCAATTTCAAAGTATTCATCAACTATTTCCCGGATGGCAGCCTTTACAACTACGTTATCTGGAAGAACGAAACAAAATGAGAAAGCGAGGTATTTTTATGAGTGATCTTGTGATTGAAACCAAAAAGCTGACAAAGATTTACGGGGAACAAACTGCCGTTAATTCTATGAATCTTCATGTGAAACCGGGTCGGATTTATGGACTTTTAGGACGCAACGGAGCCGGTAAAACCACAATTATGAAAATGATTTTGGGCCTTACACCAATCACTTCCGGCGAAGTGGATGTGTTCGGACAGAACATCAAAGGCCATGAGAAACGCATTTATCCCCGTATTGGGGCCATCATCGAAACTCCCGGTTTTTATCCGAATCTGACCGGCACAGAAAACCTTGAAATTTTTGCGAAGTTGCGAGGGACACCCCAGCCCAATGCCGTCAAGAACGCGCTGGAAGTTGTGGGATTGCCCTACAAGGACAAAAAGCTGTTCAGTAAGTATTCCCTCGGCATGAAGCAACGCCTCGGTATTGCCAACGCTATTCTGCATGACCCGGAGCTTTTGATTTTGGACGAGCCGACCAATGGACTTGACCCTATCGGTATAGCCGAAGTGAGGAACTTTATTAAGAATTTAAGTGTGGAGCGTGGCAAAACCATCCTAATTTCCAGCCATATACTTTCCGAAATTTCACTGTTGGCAGATGATATAGGCATTATCGACCACGGGGTTCTGCTGGAAGAAAGCAGCATGGATGAATTAGAAAAGAAAAATCGGAAATACATCCAGCTTCAAGTGTCGGATATTCCAAAAGCCTCTTTAATTTTGGAAAGGCAATTCCATGTGACCGATTATGCGGTGCAGGACGAACACAACCTGCGGCTTTATGACACCGCACTGGATATGGCGGCAATCAACAAGGCCCTTGTGGTGCAGGATGTAGCTGTTATCAGCTCCCAAATCTGCAATGATACCCTTGAGGATTATTTCAAACAGATCACAGGGGGAGAGGGAATTGCTTAAACTGATACAAGTTGAATTTCTAAAACTGCGCCGGAGAAAGTTTATCTGGCTCATGCTGCTGGCGGCGCTCTTTATGCCACTGGCTGCCGTATTTTACTTTTCAAGTGTCAAAGGAACCGGTGTGGACCCCATTATGTTTTACAAATGGACAGCGTTCAGCTATACCCCGTGGATCATCCTACCGGTAGTGCTGGGGATGTTGTGTACCATGCTGATGTATAACGAAAACCAGTATGATATGCTCAAACAGCTTTGGATTGTACCGGTCAATAAAATGGCATACTTTTTCAGCAAGTTTGCTGTGGTGCTGGTGTATTCCATTTGCTTTATGCTAGTCACCGCAACGGCGTCCATTCTGACCGGCGTACTATCCGGTTATATTCCCTTTGACAGTGAAAGTGTCCTTTATCTTTTGCGGAAGTGTATGGAAATTTCTCTGTTGACCGCCTTTGCGGTGTTACCAGTACTGGCGGTTGCCGCAGCGCAAAAGGGCTATATTCTCCCTGTTTGCCTGACGCTGATTTATACATTCCTCGGCTTTATCCTCTTGATGGTGAATATGTACCTACATCCGCTGTCCAGTATGACCGCTATTGTTATGTATGATATTCCGGGTGTTGTATTCGATCAGCCATTAAATATTCCTGCCGCATTTCTGTGTATTGGTGTATGGGCTGCTGCTTCGGCTGTATTGGCGAATGTGGCATTGGTTCGGAGAAAGTGAGGTGCAAAAAATGATGAAAGATTTGCTTTGGGCGGAGAGCCAGAAACTCCACCGTTCCAAAATACTCTGGATTGCTGGGTTTGCAACAGTCATGGTAGGGTTGATCGTCTTTGCACAGGGACAGTTTACATTCTATGACCGCCGATATATTGACGGGGCTGGATGGTTTATGACAGCGGCCCAATCCCTTGCTACCTTTTATGTTCTGCCTGCTGTAATTGCCCTATTGGGAAGTTATATGATTTGCCGGGAGGAACAGGAGGATATCCTAAAATCTCTGCGGCTTATTCCCGTAGATGAAGTGAAACTGACACTTGCCAAAATGATACTTGCCTTTGTGTTCAGCGTTCTGATTTACCTTTTACTTTTTGCAATTACCTTTCTTGTCGAGGCAGTTTTGCATTTAGAAGCACTTTCCGTTGGCCTTGTGTTAGAAAATCTGAAAATATATTTTCTGGATGGGGTAGGCGTATTCTTTGCAATTTCGCCTATTATCGCTTTGGTAGCGCGGATGAAAAAGGGGTATTGGCTGGCTCTGGTATTTGCAGAAATTTATTCGTTTGCTGGATTATTTGCGAGTATGTCCCAGCAGTTAAAGACGGTATATCCCATGACAGCCGTTTTCAATATCTCTGGTTATTATAATGCAAATATGTTTCAGGTTTTAATCGGCGTTGTAATTCTGATGGTTTGTGTGATTTTGTCATTGTTAATTTTGAAAGGATTGAACCGCAAGACTAAATAAATGCAATATATCTAATGATCTGCCGGACGACGGCAAAAGAAAAAAAGCCGTCGTATGGCGGAAAACAATATTCCCTACAAGGTGCGAGCGGCACTGCTTCTGGTGCCGCTGAATACACCAATGCCTACCGGAGCAGTGACTCAATGGTACATTGCAGTTCGTTCCGGGGACGTCCACCGGGTGCAGCACTATCTTCGCACAGAAAGGGATACCTAAGATGGAGCAGTTATCGGCACGTCTGCTGTTAACGGCTGGCATCCTGCTGCTGATCGCAGGGGGGATTTGCGCCATTCTCCAAGGATGGCTCTATACCGGCCTTCTCTGGGCGGGTGCGTTTGGATGCCTGATGGCAGCTCTGAACTTTCGGGATTCCAAAAACGACGGCGGCTAAAGCACACGGCATCGTAGTGCACGGTCAATGCGGAAATGCGAGCTACACCCGATTTTCCATATCGAGTGATATAGATTTGGCTTTGGGGGAGGATTGTCTATTGTATGCAAAAAATTGAAGTTGTTGTTCGCATCACGAAGGATCACTGCCCACCGCAAGAGCAGACGATTTTTGAGTGGATTGAAACGAACCGTGCTGCGCCAGACACCTTGAATTATCCCGGTCTGGAAATAAACTTAGAACACCGTCGTGTTTTCAAAAACGGACAGGAAGTGTACATGAGCCGTTACGAATATGGCGTTTTAAGTTTAATGGCACGGCATCCGGGGCAATTGTTTACAAAAGAGCAGATATTTGAAGCCGTGTGGCATCAGGATAGTGAAAGCTGCCTGACTGCTGTCACCAATACAATTGGACGCATCCGGCAAAAAATCGAGGATGATAGAGCTGTACCTGTCTATATTCGAACGATTTCCAACCTCGGCTACCAATTTATGTCGAACATTTCAGTGAAAAAAGATTCCTTATAACGATAAAAGCCATACTCAATGGGTAACTTAGACCTTGAGTATGGCTTTTATCGTTAGCTGGATAGATAAAAATTGACATCCTTGCAATCGGAAATAATCTTTTCTAAAATATAGAAAAAAGATTTTAGGAGGCGGTAAGATGCAATCCTTCGAAGATGTTCTGAGAGAGTTTGAAGATTTTTTGCAAATGGCATCCTATTTAGAGGTTCTCCCATGTCGATGGGGGTATGTACGGCTTTTTAATGAGGGTGCTCCTATCAACTTCTACGCAGTCTTATGCCGTACCCCACAAGAACTATATGATACGCTAGAAAATGATCTTGCCATTGAAAAAGAGGTTCAAAATCCACAACGAGACTGATTACGAGAAAATTATTGTGTAATTCGTTTGCTTTTCACGTGATTTTATTGAATGACCTGTTAGAATATTGCGTATTCAGACAAAAGAACGCCAGAGAGAAGCGTAACGTCCACTCTGGCAGCTTAGGTGTTTTTGTTCTGTTCTGAAAGTTCTGTCAAATGGATTGCGAGTGACCTTGTGGCATCCAACAGAGTTTTTCGCATTTCTGGCGGACAAGCAAAATAAATCGATTCTAACTCTCGACATTCGCGCTCTGCTTCTGATAAGTTCGGGTTGATAACCGAATCCAAGGAAAGTGGCAGAACATGGAGAATTGAACTTAAAATGTCAAAAGAAGGATTCTGTTTTCCATTTTCAATATTGGAGATATACTTCACCGAAACATTACTTTTCAGTGCCAGTTGCTCTTGTGTCATTTTCATCGCTTTTCGGACAGCCTTTATCTGCTTTCCTAAAGCAATCGCATCCGCATTCGGCA
>OGQE01001918.1_pt1 | contig 17168 bp, 15 predicted proteins | sample 1553131 | NCBI WGS metagenome assembly OGQE01 (sample SAMEA2579929, study PRJEB22360) | human gut metagenome | biome: human gut; feature: human-associated habitat; material: faeces | place: Denmark | collected 2008/2010
TTAGATAATTTATTAAAGTAAGAAATCTTGAAAAAGGTTTCTTATTTTTATGTAAAAAAGATACAATACCGTCTTATATAAGGCGATGTTGTATCTTTTGATATTGTAAACTACAAATATAAAGTAATAGAGTTGCTATTAAAGAAGGTAATTTTAAATATAATAAAAGTTGTATTAAATATTTTGTACTGATTGAATATAGGTATAAGTAAAATTGTCTCTCTGTTTTTAAGAATTTTCCTCAGGCTATAGAAATATTACAAACGCTGATGAGCAGTGGTTTGGGCGTAAAGATGTTTTTAATTACGTGAACGATGATAATACGTGGACTGTTAACGAAGAAAAGATAATTTTCGATGGGAAACAAACATGGAAGAAATATGTGGACTCCCGTAGACTTGAAATTACATGTGGGGAGGCCCCGTATCTTGTCTCACGTTATGATACGACAACAGGTGAGTTAATTGTACCGCCAATCAATAGAATCGGATTTTTAGACCGCAAACTACGTGTTGTGAATGAAAATACATCACCGAAGAAGAATGGCTTAAATGGGCTGAGCGAGCAATACAAAGCTATTACGGTTATGAATACTAGGGTGACAATCTTCTTATTGCATGTATAAATGTCTTGTTGTCGTTTTATGAATACTTTATTGAACGATGGAAACATGAACTGGAGAAGAAGACATTAAATCGTATAGCTAATATTATTAGCTGGAATATATGGCAAATGGATGGGTTGAAAGATACGGTTCCATTAGGTAAGCCATACGAAGAAAATCAACAAATGACATTGTTTGACTTTCTTGAATATGAAGAAAACAATACACAACCAACAGAGACAACAGATGAAGCAGTTCCGTGTAAAATTTATAATTGGCGCTCAAATACACAATGTTGTTTATGAAATGTAAGAAAGGATAAATGAATATGAGTAAAAAACTATTTGATTTTGCAATTGGAATTATCTTAATTATATTAAGTATGTGTACTTTAAATATTCTTAATAGTAAACGGTATGCATAATAGCAATGTGTACTTAAAGTAAATTTAATAGATAAGTAGGTAAGAATGAGGAGAAGTTCCTCTATTTATTTTTATCTTGAATCGTGAAGACGATACATCAAAAATGGTGTATAATAATGTAAAGTGATATTAATAAAATAAGGAGACTGTTTTTATGAATAAACAAGAATTAGCAGCAAAGATTTGGTCAACAGCAAATGAGTTGCGTAAGAACATTAAAGCAAGCGAGTACAAGGACTACATCCTTGGTTTCATGTTCTACAAATATCTATGTGATAAGGAAGTAGATTACCTGAAGGACTTAGGCGGTGTGATTGATGACCTTCTTGATGTAGATGATGACATCAAGGATAAATTCAAAGACGGTATAGGATACTTTATTTCACACAAAAACCTTTTCCATGTTTGGAAGGAATCTGGTGTCAACCTTGGAGCAAAAGATGTATCTGAAGCATTGGATGATTTTTATCTGAACCTTAATGGTAGATACAAAACTGTATTTGATAAGGTATTCAGTGCATTACAGACTGGTCTTACGAAGCTTGGAGAGAACTCTGGTTCTCGTGATAAGGCGGTCCGAGATATTGTAGATTTAGTAGATCTTATCCCTCCTACAAGTCGTGAATACGACGTTTTGGGATACATTTACGAATATTTGATTCAGCAATTTTCTAGTGAGGCAAAAAAAGATGGAGCCTTCTATACTCCTCATGAGCTTACGTCGCTTATGGCACGCATCGTTGCAAATAGATTGAAAGATAGAGAAAAAGTATATTGTTATGACCCAACAGTTGGATCTGGAGGACTTTTGTTGAACATTGGTAAAGAAGTTGGAAGATATGTTCCATCGGATAATATCCATTATTTCGGGCAAGAGCTTATTACCGAAACAGCAAACCTTGCAAAGATGAACTTATTTATGCAGGGAATTCCAGTTCAAAATATCAATATGCGTAATGCAAATACTCTTGAGGATGATTGGCCTTATTTTGATGAGCAGACAGCTTATGCACCGCTTTTTGTGGATGCGGTGGTATCAAATCCTCCTTATAGTGCTCACTATGAGCCTGAACAGCATCAGACAGATGTGCGATATAAGGGCTATGGACTTGCTCCAGCAGGAAAAGCTGATTATGCGTTCTTGCTACACTGTCTATATCACATTAAGAATGATGGTGTAATGGCTATTGTTCTTCCACACGGTGTGTTATTCCGTGGTGATAGCGAAGGAGAAATTCGTAAAAATCTTATTTTAAACCATAACATTGAGACAATCATTAGTTTTCCACAGCAGTTGTTTTTCGCAACTCCAATCCCGGTTATTGTAATGATTCTCTCTAAAAACCGTTGTGAAGATGACATTCTCTTTATCGATGCTTCTCAATCCTATAAAAGGGATAAGAAACAGAATGTTCTTACCGAGAGTGATGTTCAGAGAATCTTTGACACTGTTATTGCACGTAAAGATGTGCCAAATTACGCACACCTTGCAACCATGGAAGAAATCGAGGCAAATGGATATAACTTAAACGTACCACGCTATATATCTGCAACTACAGAGGAAGCGCCTTACGATCTATTCTCGGTTATGACAGGGAAAGTATCAGACAAAGAATTGGAAGTCTTTGATGCTATTTGGCAACAGTTCCCATCGCTTCGTGAAAAACTGTTAGACAAGGTAGATGGATACAATGCTTTTGCAGATGCAAACGTAAAAGATACGGTCTTTGCGGATAGCGATGTACAAACTTTCCTTAACAAGATTAGGGGAACATCCGAGGAATTTAGAAAATATTTAGTTCACACACTTATCAATCAGGATGCTGTTCCATCAGTACACAATGCAATTGTAGAAAAGCTTTTTGAAACTTATAAAAATCAGCCATTGGTTGATGTATACCGTGTGTTCCAGGCTTTTGCAGACAATTGGATGATTGTAGATTCTGACCTTGCAAGACTTGAAACAGAAGGTTGGTATATCTGTGCTGAAACAGAACCGAATATGGTAACTAAGAAAGATTCGAAAACCAAGAAAACTGTTGAAGAGCAAAAAGGTTGGAAAGGTAAAATTATGCCTTTTGAACTTGTAAAATCTGTATTTTTCGCTGCTGATTTTGATAAGATGTCAAGACTTACAGCTGAAGCTGGCAATAAAGCATCAGAATATGCTGAAATTTGGGAAAGCATGGACGAAGAAGCCAAATCTGTAGTATGCAAGGACGATGAAGAAACAGCGTTTGACGCCAAAAAGTTTAAGTCTGCAATTAAGAACGGTAACCTTGATAAAGAGGCTGTAGAATGCATTGAAGCTATTCAGGATGCTATTGCAAAAGAAAAGGTTCTTCGTAAACAGGTGAAAACGATTGAAGCAAGACTTGAAGATAAAGCAAAAGATAAAATTGAAGCATTATCTGAAGAGGAAATCTATGATCTTTTAGAGAAAAAATGGATTTCGCCGATTATCACTGCTATTAATAATGTAGGAGAAGATGTTATTGTACGATTTGTATCTAATTTTACGGCATTAGAAAAGAAGTATTCTGATCCTCTAGCTGAATTGTCTGGAAAAATTGATGATATAAATGCAGAGTTAAAAGTAAGTCTGAATGAACTTACAGGAAACGATATTGATATGGCGGCAGTTACGATGCTCTTGGAGGAATTATAAATGGATAAATTGTATTTTATTAACTCTAAAGTAGAATCAAATAGTGTGCCGTTTGGTTCTATTTTAGAAGAAACTAGAGAAAAAACGGTGATTGAGAATGAAGACACACTTCTTTCATGCGCCATCAATGGAATTTATCGAAATGACGAATTATTCTCACATTTTAGAGGCAGTTCAAATATTGGATACATTAAAATTAAAAAGAATGATTTGGTTTTATCTGCACAAAACCTCCATCTTGGAAATGCAAATGTTAATTTAAGATTTGAACATGGTATTATTTCTCCTGCATACAAAGCGTATAGGGTTATTGGGGCAGTTCCTGAGTATATGGCACAATGGGTTAAAAGACCTCAAGCAAACCAGTTTTTTCTTGATGCTACTACAGAAGGTGCGAGCCAGTGTAGAAAAAATATTGATTGGGATACTTTGTATGCACAGAATATTCAACTTCCATCAATTGAAATACAGGAAAAAATAGCTACGCTATTATCTTCAGTTGACACTAAAATTAAAGTTGAAAAAATTAAAGTTGAAAAGTTAAAAGCAATTAAGAAATCTATGCTTGGCAAGATGTTCCCAAAAGAAGGTGCAAGTGTGCCAGAAATTCGATTTAAGGGATTTACTGATGATTGGGAACAGCGTAAGCTAGGAGATATTGCTTCTTCTTTTGAGTACGGGTTGAATTCGGCTGCTAAAGAATTTGATGGGGTTAATAAGTATATTAGAATCACAGATATCGATGATAATACGCATGAGTTTTTAAAAGATAATCTTACATCTCCTGATATTGATTTGATTGATGCGGAAAATTACAAACTAGCAGAAGGAGATATTTTGTTTGCTCGAACAGGTGCAAGTGTTGGAAAATCCTATATTTACAAGGATTCTGATGGGTTGGTTTACTATGCTGGATTCTTAATTCGAGCAAGAATTAAGGAAAAATATAATGCAGAGTTTGTATTTCAAAATACGCTGACTGATAAATATAACAAGTATATCACAGTGACTTCTCAACGTTCTGGACAGCCAGGAGTTAATGCACAAGAGTATTCAGAGTTTAAAATTCAAATTCCAAATAAGAAAGAACAAACAAAAATCGGTCAATATTTCTCACAACTCGACAACCTTATTACCCTTCATCAGCGTAAGTATGAAAAACTTCTTGATGTTAAAAAGGCATTTCTTGAAAAATTGATTGGAGGTGACAACTAATGCCATTACCATATACAGGACAAAACGGTGAGTTAAATTTTGAAGCTGACGTAGTCGAACTTCTAAAAAAAGCCAGATGGGAGCATGAAGTTTTAAAAAATAAAACCATTCCCGAGCTGATTGATAACTGGAAAGATATTCTTTTTGAACGTAATCGTACAACATTGAATAATGTGCCTCTCTCAAGCGATGAGATGGACCGTGTAATGGATGTTGTTAGGTTACAGGCAAATACTCCAGTAAAGGCAAATCACTTCGTAAATGGCCGTCCTATCGCTATTAAACGTGATTCTGATTCTCCGGACAAACAGCATGCCGGACACGAAGTATATCTTGACCTGTTTTCTGCAACTGAAATTGCAGGCGGCAGCTCTCGATATCAGATTGCAGAACAAACATATTTCAGTACAGATCCACAGTTCAATGATAGACGCGGTGACATTACATTACTAATCAATGGTATGCCTGTCATCCATATCGAGTTAAAAGCCTCAGGAGTCAACGTTTATGAAGCATCCAACCAAATTGTTAAGTATGCAAATGAAGGTGTCTGGAGTGGCTTTATGGGGCTTGTACAGGTATTCTGGGCTATGACGCCAGAAGATGCATTGTTCTTTGCTAATGCTGGAAATCCAACTGCGTTTAATTCTGCGTTTTTCTTCCGTTGGGGAGACCGAGATAACAATGTTATCAAAGACTGGCGTGAACTTATCACGGGCGAATATCATATTCTCTCTATTCCAGAAGCACACAAGCTGATCGGTTATTATACCGTTGCTGATTCTGCTAAGGATGCTCTGAAAGTATGTAGAAGCTATCAGTATGCAGCCATTCGTGCAATCGTGGGCAGAACTGCCAAACAAAAATGGGGCGACCACAATCAGTTAGGTGGCTTTATCTGGTGTACGACTGGGGGCGGTAAAACAATGACAAGCTTCAAGGCTGGGCAGCTGATTACAGACATGAATTTGGCTGATAAAGTTATCTTCGTAGTAGACCGTAAGGTCTTGGATGAACAATCTACCAATGAATATAACAGTTTCCAACGTCAGGGAGAATCTGTTTGTGAAACAGTAAGTTCCAAAGACCTTTTCAATAAATTGGGAAGCTCAAAATTATCAGACCGCCTTATTGTTACGTCTATTCAGAAGATTTCTCGAATCAATGATGATGTAGCAAAACTTCGAGAAGCAGAACTTGACGTTATCAAGGCAAAGAGAATTGTCTTTATCATTGATGAAGCACATCGTAGCCAATTTGGAGTTATGCACGAGCGAGTAAAGAGAACGTTCTATAATTCTCTGTTCTTTGGTTTTACTGGAACGCCAATCTTTGCAGAAAACATGAAACCGGGGGAATTGACGACAGAAACAGTTTTTGGAGACTGCCTTGCTATCTATTCTCTTGCAACAGGTATCAGAGATGGTAATGTTCTTGGCTTTTGGCCGGAAGCTGTTAAAACATATGCAGACAAGGATCTAAAAGAAGCTGTCGCATTAGCTGAATGTCATGCAACAAGCAAGGATGATATTATTGTTGGTACGGATAACTGGAAGCTGTATCGTCGTCTGACAGAACAGACTCCTATGGCATCTGAACTAGATGATCATGGACAGATTAAAAGGGATAAGAACGGAAATTCTCTTAAGGGTATCGAGGACTATCTTCCTGGAAAGCAGTATGATAACGATGACCATCGAGAACGCGTTGTAGAAAGCATTCTAAAAAACTATAAAACGATTGCTTTTGGCGAAAATGGCACTCTTTTCCATGGAATCTTGGCAACAGAATCCATTGCAGAAGCATATGAGTATTGGAAACTGTTTAAAGCGATGGCTCCGGATCTTCATGTGACATCATTATTTGACCCAAACATCAATGTTAACAGTGCTTCCGTCTTTAATAAGGAGAATGCGCTTGCTGATATCGTAAACGATTATAATGATACCTTCGGAACTAAATTTGACCGAAAGACGGATCCGAAATATACAGCTTTCAAGAAGGATTTAACAGATCGTCTTGCACATAAAGATGCATACAAGCATATGGGTAATACACACGCAGATGCACTGGATATTGTGATTGTTGTAGACCAGCTCCTTACCGGTTTTGATTCACAATGGCTTAACGTTCTTTATATGGACAAGGTCATGGATACAGACAATATTATCCAGGCTATTTCGCGTACGAACCGTGTACTTAACAATAACGAAAAGCCTTGGGGTATGGTGAAGTTCTATCGGAAACCATATAGCATGAAGAGAAATCTAAACGAGGCGCTGAAACTGTATTGTCAAGGGGATTACATAGGTGTTGAAGTTGGGAATATCGACGAAAATATTGATACATTGAATAAAACATACGATCGCATCTGCGAAATCTTCGCACATGACAAAATTGAAAATTTCGAATGTTTGCCAAAATCAGATGAAGACCGCCAGATGTTCCGTAAAGAGTTCTATCTATTGAAATCTACGCTTCGAGCGGCAATTCTTCAGGGATTCAAATGGAACAATGAGTATGGATTAAAAGTCGATTTCACCGAAAAAACGTATCGCATTCTAACAATGCGCTATAAAGATCTTCCATCAAATAGAGGTGGCGGAGGTTCAACCTCTAAGCCAGGATATGTACTAGATACAGATTTGTCTACTATGGAAATGGATAAGATTGATGCAGCATATCTAGAGGCACAATTCAAAATCGTTACCATGAAGGACATTGTAAATGTCGAAAAAGATGCTAAAAAGATGGCTGCTATCCACGAGATTGAAACTAACCTAGGGGTTCTTTCTGAAATTCAACAGAAATACGCTTGTAAGATTTTGGAAGACATTAAGAAAGGTATCCTTGGTGTTGTTGAAGGCAAGACCTTCCTTCAGTACATTCAGGAATATCAAGAAAAGGCAATCCGCTCCAATATTCATAAGTTTGCAGAGAATGTCGGTGTAGATGAAGATGAAATGTTTGCGCTTTATGTTTCAACCGGAAAACACGCGGTAGATGTATTATGGCTTGAGCGATTAGAAGCCACAGCAATTCCAGAAAGGTTGAAAGCATATTATAACGCATCTGTTTTCAAGGCGCGTATTAAGCTCCATCAAGATCTCAAGGATTATATTGAGGATCGTAAGGCCGATGAACTTGAGGAGGTAAATTAATATGCCAAGACAGAAAAAGGATGCAAAAATACTAAATATAAAACTAAATCGTGAGATTCATGAAATGCTTGTGTGCTTTTGTGATGAAACCGGAATGAGCAAAACCGTTGCTACTGAAAAGATTCTGTCTCAATACTTAGAAGAGTATTTCGATAGACCGGAAAACGAACGAAAACTTTTTAAATAATATTTAATTACCCGCAGCCAATTAGTTGCGGGTCTTTTTTTGCTGTATGTAAAAATGAGTGTTGAAAAAAAATCTGTCATATATATAGGTGAATAGGTTGCAAAGGAGGTGAGTCTCTTGAAAGTACAAAATATCAAAACTTCAAAAGGAGCCCGTTATATTTTGCTGGATGATGACTATAAGCTTGTAACAATCATCAATAAGTACTTGAAATACCTTGATAATCTTGGAAAGTCTCCAAATACTCAATGTAGTTATGCATATAATCTTCTGCTTTACATGGAATACATGAATGCCAAAGATCTTGATGTTCTTGAACTTTGTACAAACCCAGAGCAAGGGCCGGTAGATATTCTAAGTGAGTTTTCACTATGATTACAGTATCCGGACTATGCGCAAGGAATTATACATATTTATCAAGAAAATTGTGCAAGGTTAAATAAGACTGTTAATCATATTATGTCAGCAGTTCTTGATTTATATCGTTATCTTAGTGCAAATGGTGAAATAAAGCAATTAGAAGTATACCGCATGCAAATGGTTGGTGGTCAGTTTAAGCCATTTTTATATGAACTAATTAAACACAAAACGCAGGTGATGTCTTCTATTTTCAAAAAGCCAATTGTATCTGAACCAGTGCGAGCAATTACGAGAAAAGAATATAATATCATTTTTCAGGCATGTGTAAACAATAGAGATAAATTGCTCATAGCTTTGCTTTTTGAAGGTGGCTTGTGCCTTAATGAAGCATTAGGAATGCATTTGTGTGATATTTCAGAGATTGAGGATAAGATTGTTCATATCGTAGCAAGAGAAAACAATGAAAATGGGGCAAGAGTTAAGGGAAATGCAGAAGGTATCGTATACCTTCCTGATTATGTAGTAGACCTATTGCTCAAATATATCAATGAAGATGTATTGGAATATGACTCTGATTTTTTGTTCATCAATCTTTATGGAAGCAACAAAGGAACTCCATTTAAAGACTGTACAATCGAGCAACTTTTTATTCGGTTATCAAAAAAGACTGGAATTAAAGTTCATCCACATATGCTCAGACATGGTTTTGCACAGGAAAAATTAGAAGCAGGTTGGCAATTGGAACAAATTCAGGCTTATTTGCGTCATAAAAATCCAACTTCAACAGAAATATATGCTCAATTCACAGATGCTCTAAAGATTAGTAAAATGCAGGAATTTGAAGAAGTCTATGATTATACAAGGGAGGCGAAGTTACTTGGCAGACACGATTAACCTTGTGATAGAAGCAGCAATAAATGAAAAAAGAATCCACTTATTAACATTTGCTGAAGCAAATCCGAATTTAGAATATTATGAGTTCTATAAAGAACACTTAGTAGACCATATCATAAGGAAACCTATAATTTCATCCGTTGATCTTAGTCAAATAACCGATGAAAAACTTCTTAGGAGAGTTGTCGGTTTTATGTGGTATAGCATGAATCCAAATCGTCGAGGAGCAAGTGGATATCACTTGGGAACAGCGTAAGTTCTCTGATTTAGTAACAATTGAACGTGGCGGATCCCCAAGACCGATAGATAAATATATTACGAATGATAAAAATGGATTAAATTGGATCAAAATTGGAGATGCTCCAGAACAGGGGAATTATATTACTCAAACAGCAGAGAAAATTAAACCCGAAGGACTTTCAAAAACGAGAGAAGTTCATCCTGGTGATTTGATTTTATCTAATTCTATGAGCTTTGGAAGGCCATATATAATGGCTATAGACGGCTGTATTCATGATGGTTGGCTTGCTATTCGTGATACTGAGAAAAATTTTGATTTGAAATTTCTTTGCACATTGCTTGGAACAGATAATATGCTTAATCAATACAAGTCGATGGCGGCTGGGAGTACTGTTAATAATCTTAATAAAGAACTTGTTGGTGGTACCAAAGTTTTACTTCCAATTATAAATGAGCAAGTGCAAATCGGTCAATATTTCTCACAGATCGACAACCTTATTACCCTTCATCAGCGTTTGTAAATATTAGTGATAATTTATATTTTTTCAATAAGAATTTGCATGTGAAATATATATTTATATTTGTGGACCACAATAGAGGGAGAATTTATATGGATGATATAGATAAAGATGATTTATTTTGTGATTACTATGAAAAATGGATAAAAATATATAAAGAAGGTGCTATAAGAAAAGTAACTTTGGATAAGTATAAGATGACTCTTAGGTGGTTGAGAAAATTAATTCCTGATTTGAAGATAAAGGATTTAACGAGAATATCTTATCAAGAGTTATTAAATAATTATGCTTTGGAACATGAAAGACAAACAACGATGGATTTTCATCATCAATTAAAAGGTTCTATTTTAGATGCGGTAGATGAAGGATTACTTGATAGAGATCCTACTAGAAAAGCAATTATTAAAGGAAAAACACCAAGTGTTAAGAAAGTGAAATTTATTAATCAATTTGAATTACATACTTTATTAGATACATTAGAGTTGAAAAATGAAATAAGTTGGGAATGGATGATTTTATTAATCGCAAAGACAGGTTTAAGATTTTCAGAAGCACTTGCTTTAACTCCGGCAGATTTTAATTTTTCAAGGCAATCAATATCTGTTTCTAAAACATGGGATTATAAAGGTGATGGCGGTTTTTTACCTACAAAAAATCAATCATCTATTAGAAAAGTACAAATTGATTGGCAAACGGTTATACAGTTTTCACAATTGATAAAAGATTTACCAGAGGATAAACCTATATTTGTCAAAGGGAAGGTTTACAATTCTACGGTAAATGGTGTTTTAGAAAGATATTGTAAAAAAGCGGAAGTTCCTGTGATTTCCATACATGGTTTAAGACACACTCATGCTTCCTTACTTTTGTTTGCTGGGGTGTCGATTGCTAGTGTGGCAAGAAGATTAGGACATTCTAGTATGAATACTACGCAAAAAACATATTTACACATTATACAAGAATTAGAGAATAGAGATGTTGATCTTGTAATGAGATCTTTATCAGGATTGAGTTAAAAAATAATTGTGGTCCACAAAAATAATAAACAAGGAGAATATATAAAATGTAGCGATAAACACTACATTTTTTTATTTCTAGACAAGAATATGAATTTATGTCATAATAGTCAAGCTATTACAAAAGAAAGGAATGACGTTATGATATCAACACAAAATGTATCTTTAAGATATGGAGATAGAGCTTTATTTGAAAATGTTTCTGTTAAATTTACTGAAGGAAACTGTTATGGAATTATTGGTGCTAATGGGGCTGGTAAATCTACATTTTTAAAAATCTTATCAGGAGAAATTGAACCTAATAAGGGAGAGGTTATTATTGAACCTCATAAAAGATTATCAGTATTAAAACAAGATCACTTTGCTTATGATGAAAATAAAGTTGTAGAAACAGTAATTATGGGTAATAAAAGACTTTATGAAATCATGCAAGAAAAAGAAAGATTATACGCAAAAGAAGATTTTAATGATGAAGATGGTATTTTACTTGGTGAATTAGAAGGTGAATTTGCGGATATGGATGGATGGAATGCAGAAGCTGACGCAGAAACAATGTTAAATGGTTTAGGAATTACTTCTGAATTTCATAATATGTATATGAAAGATCTTGATGGTAATCAAAAAGTAAAAGTTTTATTAGCGCAAGCTTTATTTGGTGATCCTGATATTTTATTATTAGACGAACCAACAAACCACTTGGATTTAAAAAGTATTAATTGGTTAGAAAACTTCTTATTAAATTTTAAAAATACTGTCATCGTTGTTTCTCATGACCGTCATTTTTTAAATAAAGTATGTACACATATTGCGGATATTGATTATAGCCGTATTCAATTATATGTAGGAAACTATGATTTCTGGTATGAATATAGCCAAATGCAAATCCAACAAGCAAAAGATCAAAATAAAAAAGCAGAAGCTAAGAAAAAAGAATTAGAAGAATTTATTGCACGATTCAGTGCCAATGCTTCTAAAGCAAAACAAGCTACATCAAGAAAAAAATTATTAGATAACTTAGAAATGGTAGATATTAAACCATCTCTTAGAAGATATCCTTTTATTGGTTTTAAACCAGGGAGAGAAGTTGGGAATATTGTTTTAAATGTTGAAGGTCTTACTAAAGTAGTTGATGGAGAAAAACTTATTAATAATGTTTCATTCTCTATTCAACCAAATGAAAAAGTCGCTTTTGTGGGAGATGATAAAGCAACTGAAGCTTTCTTTAAAATCATTATGGGTGAAGATGAAGATTATGAAGGAGAATTCAAATGGGGAATTACGACATCACAATCTTATTTTCCTAAAGATAATTCAAAATACTTCAATGATTGTGAATTAAGCCTAGTTGATTGGTTAAGACAATTTACTGATGGTAATGTTTATGAACAAGATTTAAGAGGATGGTTAGGACGTGTTCTTTTCTCTGGAGAAGAAGCGTTAAAGAAAGCCAATGTCTTATCTGGAGGAGAAAAGGTAAGATGTATGCTTGCTAAAATGATGATGGAAGATGCGAATGTTCTTGTTTTTGATGAACCAACAAACCATTTAGATCTTGAATCAATTCAAGCATTAAACCAAGGACTTATTCAGTTTAAAGAAAATATTCTCTTTACATGTCATGACCACCAATTTGTACAAACGATTGCAAATAGAATTATTGAATTTAATAAAGAGGGAATTATTGATCGTTTATCAACTTATGATGAATATTTAGAATATAAAGAAGACTTAGAAAACAAATAGAGGACTTCATTGAAGTCCTCTATCTTTTTAGTGTTTTTATAAGGGAAGGAAATTTGAAAAAAATTCTAAGAAAGATGTTTAAATATTATTTATCTTTCTTGACTATAATATAAACATTGATTGTGAACTGAATATTTCTTTTCAAAACAAAAAAGACTTTTTCAAGCCTTTTTGTTTAAATAATAATTTGGGAAGGGAATATGAATTTATTATTTAAGAAAGATGATTTATCTTTCATGACTACAATATAGTATAAAAATATACCAAGAAAATGGTCATATTATGTGTTTTTATGGGACGAGTAAAAATAAATGATAAAGAACATTGAAAAAAATTATCGATTTGGTAAAATTGTCTTAAATAATGTGAGGTGATAAAGTGGAATTACATTTTACAAAAATGGAAGGTATTGGCAATGATTACATTTATGTTGATGGAATCAACCAAGATGTCAATATGACACCAGAGTTTATTAGTCGTATTTCTGATCGTCATTTTGGTATCGGTGGAGATGGTATGATTGTTATTTTAAAATCAGATATTTATGATTTTAAAATGCGTATGTTTAATCTTGATGGAAGTGAAGGAATGATGTGTGGTAATGGAATTCGTTGTTTTGCAAAGTTCTGTTATGATCATCATTTAACGGATAAAAAAGTATTGAATATTGAAACAAAAGCAGGGTTACGTATCGTTGAACTTGTTTTTGAAGGTGATGAAGTCGTTGGCGCAAAAGTGGATATGCAAGAACCAATTTTAGACTGTAAAGAAATTCCGGTAATTTTTAATCAAGAAAAAATGATTAATGAAAAAGTAAAAGTAGGGGACAAGGAATATTCTTTAACAGCTGTTTCAATGGGAAATCCTCATGTTGTTACATATGTTGACTCATTGGATTTTGATATTGAAACAATTGGAAAACAATTTGAACATCATGAAATGTTTCCAAAATCTGTCAACACTGAATTTGTAGAAGTAATCAATGATCATTATTTAAAAATGCGTGTATGGGAAAGAGGCAGTGGTGAAACAATGGCTTGTGGAACTGGTGCGTGTGCCGTTATGTATGCAAGTTATATCAATGGTTATTGTAAAGAAAAAGCAACAGTTGAATTGCTTGGTGGTAAGTTAGAAATTGAACTAAAAGAAGGACATATTTTTATGACAGGACCAGCAACAACTGTCTTTGAAGGAAAAATAAAAGTATAAGGAGAGAAATATGTTACAAACTGCAGAAGAAATTATTAAATATATTGGTGATGCAAAGAAACAAACACCAATTAAAATGTATTTAAAAGGTGAAAATTTACCTGATACAGATGCATTCCATTTATTTGGAGACAGTCATTTTAAAATCGCTATTGGTGATTTAGATGCAATCAACGCTTATGTTGAAGAAAATAAAGATTTAATCAAAGATTCATTTATTGAACAAGATCGTCGTAATAGTGCAATTCCAATGCTAGATATGAGAAATATCAACGCACGTATTGAACCAGGATGCTTCATTCGTGAAAATGTTTCTATTGGAGATAATGCCGTTATCATGATGGGAGCTGTTATCAATATCGGTGCTAAAATTGGAGAAGGATCAATGATTGATATGGGTGCTGTTTTAGGAGGACGTGCTGAAGTAGGAAAACATTGTCACGTTGGTGCCGGAGCAGTGCTTGCAGGTGTCATTGAACCACCTAGTGCGTCACCTGTTATCCTAGAAGATGATGTTTTAATTGGTGCTAATGCTGTTGTCATCGAAGGTGTTCATATTGGTAAAGGTGCTGTTGTTGGTGCAGGAAGTATTGTTACTCAAGATGTACCTGCCGGAGCTGTTGTTGTAGGTAACCCAGCAAGAATCATCAAAGAACAAAAAGATGAAAAAACAGAAGGAAAAACACAATTAATGGATGATTTACGTAAAATCTAGGATAAACTTATGAAACAATTATTAGATCAAATCAAGGAATGGCGTCGTCATTTACACACCATTCCTGAAATTGGCTTTCAAGAATATAAGACATCAGCTTATCTTTATGAACAATTAGAAAAGATGGGTTATCAACCACAAAAAATAACAGAGACGGGAATCGCTGTTTATTTAGATTTTCATAAAGAAAAAACGATTGCTTTTCGTAGTGATATTGATGCTTTAGAAATTACTGAACAAACGGGTGCAGAGTTTAAAAGCACACATCAAGGAAAGATGCATGCGTGTGGTCATGATGGACATATGGCAGCTCTTTTAGGACTTGCTTATAAATTAAAAGATGTCAAAGACTTACCAAATAATGTTTTACTTATTTTTCAACCTGGTGAAGAAGTCGTTGATGGAGCACCATCAATTATTCGTACCGGTATTTTTGAAAAATACAATGTTAAAGGAATTTATGGACTTCATATGTTTCCTGATGTTGATGCTGGGAAAATTGCTTGTCGTAAAGGACCATTGATGGCTGAAAGTGGTGAACTTGATGTGACGATTCATGGTAAAAGTGCCCATGCGGGTAAATATCATGAAGGTATTGATTCGATTGTGATTGCTAGTTTTCTTATTAGTAATTATCAAAGTATCATTTCGCGTATGATTTCACCTATGCAACCTTGTGTTTTAAATATTGGTGAAATTCATGGTGGAACAGTAAGAAATATTGTTGCAAGTCAAACAGAATTTCATGGCACATTAAGAACTTATAGTGAAGAAGTCTTTTCACGTATTGTAGAGGCAATGAAAGGCTTTAATCAAGGAATGGAACAAGCTTATGGTTGTACCATTGATTTTGCTTGTCAACCATTTAATCCACCGGTTTTAAATGATGCTCATTTATATGAACAATTAAAGAAAAATGCAGGTGAAAACTACGAAGAACTTGAAGAACCTGTCATGTTGGCTGAGGACTTTGCGCATTATCAAAAAGTAATACCAGGTGTTTTCTTCTATGTGGGAACAAGATGCAAAGAATATACATCTGGCTTACATACACCAACTTTTAATTTCCACGAAGAAGTCTTAGTACAAGCTGTTGAACTTTATGAAAGACTTGCAAAAAATGTACAATTGGGGGACTAGATATGAATTATTATGATAGATCATTAGATGCATTAATGCATGCTTATGGAAGATATGATGTCACATTTGATCATGGTGATGGCATTCATTTATATGATGTAAACCAAAAAGAATATATTGATTTCTTTTCAGGAATTGGGGTTAATTCTTTTGGCTATAATTATCCAGCTTATGTTGAAGCAATGGAAAAACAACTTCATCGTTTAATGCATATTTCAAATTATTTCAATACTGTAGAAACAATTGAAGCAGCTGAATGTGTTAAAAAGGCAACTAAATTAGATAAAGTATTCTTTACAAATTCAGGAGCTGAATCAACAGAAGGTGCTTTAAAATTAGCGCGTAAATATTATTATCAAAAACATGGAAAAGCGGACAGTGAAATTATTTCATTAAATCATTCTTTCCATGGTAGAACAACAGGATCTGTTAAACTTACTGGAAATGCTCATTATCAAGAAGCTTTTGGACCATTGATTGAAGGGGTCAAATATGCTGAAATTAACGATTTAGATAGTGTTAAAGCATTACTGAATGAAAAAACAGCAGCTATTATTGTTGAACCAGTTCAAGGTGAAGGTGGTGTCTATGTTTGTTCAAAAGAATTCTTAACAGGTTTAAGAAAACTTTGTGATGAAAGAGATATTGCTTTGATTTTAGATGAAGTACAATGTGGAATGGGGCGTACAGGAACAATCATGACTTATTTCCAATACGATATCTTACCTGATATTTTATGTCTAGCAAAAGGAATCGGGGCAGGTTTTCCAATGGGAGCTTTTGTTGCTAATAAAAAATTTGCGGCAGCTATGGAACCAGGAGATCATGGTTCGACTTATGGCGGAAATCCAATGGCTGGGCAAGCATGCCGTACCGTTTTTAAAATCTTAGAAGATACTAAAATGATTGATCATGTTCAAGATATTAGTGAATATTTAATTGAAAAATTAGATGATTTACAAGAAGCATTTCCATGTATTAAAGAAAGACGTGGTTTAGGTTTAATGATTGGTCTTGAATTTGATAAACCAGTTAAAGATATTGTAAAAACATGTTTAGATTTAGGTTTAATTG
>OGQE01001932.1_pt1 | contig 17093 bp, 9 predicted proteins | sample 1553131 | NCBI WGS metagenome assembly OGQE01 (sample SAMEA2579929, study PRJEB22360) | human gut metagenome | biome: human gut; feature: human-associated habitat; material: faeces | place: Denmark | collected 2008/2010
AAACTAAGTATTTTATCATAGAAAAATTAATTTACAGAAATAATCTCACACACTCAAACTAAAAAACGGGATACACATTATTGTGTATCCCATTTTTATTAATCCAATATATACACTACACAACTTCTTCTGCCGAAGTCGTTGGCATTTGAGCCGTAGCACAAATCAATCTTGTTACCCTTAATTGCACCGCCGGTATCTTCGGCACTTGCAACGCCGTATGACCATGAGCCGTCAGCTGATGTTACATACACTTTTGAACCCAACGGAACTACGCTCGGGTCAACCGCAACTATACCGTATCCAAGCGGATTACCCATTGCAGAAACCGTATAACCGCCGTTTTCTGACGGAGAAGTTGAATAAGCAGTAGCAGTCATTGTGATTTTCTTCTTATATTTATATCCGTTTACAGTACCGCCGTCATCGCTTACTGTTGATTTCGCCGCAAAAGTATCTTTAACCGTTGTATTTTTAGGTGCAGGAGTCGGCTCCATTGTACCGTTTGCAATAACCTTGTTACGCATTTCAGTTGTAACTTGTTCGTCTATCACCTCTCTTGTCGCCTCTTGACCGTCTTGGTATGTAACCTTGTAAGTGATTGTTTTCACACCGTCTTGTCCTTCGTCAACGACTTTTTCCTGTCCCTTGATCAAAGTCGCGTCATCAACATATTCAACACCTTTAGGAATTACTTCCGTTTCGGTTTCGTCTGTATGGCTCACCGATACAAGCTGGATTGTGTCACTGCTTGCAACAGTGTCGCCGTTGGCTGAAATTTGGTCATATTCACCCGGAATATATCCTGCCTCAACAAGTGCGTCCTTAACGTCCGCCTTTGTTACTGTTACAACTTCTTCCGATTCACCGACTTTAATTGTAACACGCTTACCACGCTTGATAACAATATTTTCATTATCCTCAACAGGCTTTTCTGTTGAAACATTAATCTTATCGGTATCCGAAACATTCACGCCATGTTCTTCAAGAGCACCCTCAACGCTTTCACTTCTTGTCTTTACAGTTTTTGTTTCATTTGTTCCCGCAAATTCGTTTATTTCCGTAATTGTGATTTCCTTCGCCGATGCGCTGTATACACTACCGAATATTACCGTCATCATTGCCACAAGCGTAATAATTGCAATCGTACATCTTCTGTGCTTTGCTTTCAATTTTGCTTTTTTCTTTTCTTCGCGTTTTTCACGCAAATTCATTATCATTTCTTGTTTTGTCATCTCTTGTGTAGTCATAAAAGTTAAACCCCTTTCATTACTTGTCCCATAGTATACTACAAAATTGTTACATTGTCAAGCTTTTTATTACATTTTTATTACAAAATAATTTCAAATATTGCAATATGAATAAATATATTACTTGACTTTTCCCATATATTACTATTTATATGCACGATATTTACATATTATTACATTTATTTTTGATTAATGTTACAAAAATAAAGCAGGTATATACTTTTTCATAGTCGGAAATAATGGAAATAAAACAAATTGAAATGATTGGAGATTAGTAATGAAAGAATTGACAAAGAAAGTAGTTATTTTAAATAATTTTTCATCACCGTATGTGAGCCAAGCAATAATAATTCTCAAAGACTATAATCCAAAACTTGAAAGCAGAGCAATAGCAGACGCGGAAACAATAGTCAGTCGCTACATCGAACGAATACAAAAAAACGGACAACCAACAAAGGCTGTCCGCTCGAAATCTAAAATATTAAAAATATTGATTTGCTTAATTTTGATTGCGTCAATATGTTTTGCAATCAAATATCTTTCTTAAATTATTTGAAATTGCTGTCCATATAGTCAATATATTCAGTATATTTTTGAGCTGTTGATGTCATTGAAGAATATGAGAAATCATAATATACCGCAATTCCATTTTTCAATACGCATTTTCTGTGGTAAACAGTATCATCTGTTGTCACAGTGACTGCATACCAATCGTCACCGGCACGAGAATATGAAACTTCGCCGCCCGTTTGACGTGCATAGTCACGCATAAGGTCAGACGGAGCACCGCTCTTCCCCTCTTGCGAAACAGTCATAGTTGCACCGCCAAGTGCGTCAGTCAAGTTAAGTTTTTGATTTCCTGTTGTCGGATTTGAATTAAAAGTAGATGGATAAACGCACGTCACACCGCTTATTGTCATTTTTGAATAACCGTTTTTGCTTGCTGAATTTGACGGCGATGATGTTGATGATACGTTGTTTGCTGTATCTGTTGGCATATTCGTTGCACTTGCAGGCGAATTTGTTGAAGTAGGAGCAGTGCCTAATCCGTTATCGTTCGGAGCCATCATATTATAGCCGATAATCACGCTTACTATTGCGATAAGCAGTGCTACGATTATGAAAATCATAACACTCCCCTTACTTTTTCTACGTTTTTTATTACGGGCTTGTTTTGCCTCTTTTTCCTGTAAACGACGTTTACGATTAAGACGTTCAGCCTTCAGTTCCTCGATTTCTTTGCGTTTTGTAGTTTGGCTGTTCTGGTTGTTTTTTCTTACTGATTGACCGCATCTGTCACAAAAACGCGTTCCCTCTTTCAGTTGTCTGCCACAATTTTTGCAGTACATAAAACCCCTCCGAAATTACTTTTTTGCTATCTAAACTATTATACTATATATTGTATATAAATGCAAGTAATTTTCGTAATTTTGTTACATATAGATTACACATTAAACGCAAAATACGAAATATTTTTGAAATATTTGTTATTTAAGCGCAAAATTCCATATTTTTATTATAAGAAATTATCATATCATTTACATTTATCGACAAATTCTTCCCTCTATGATATAATAACATTCTTAAATGGTTGCAAACCATGCTGACACCACCTTAAAGGGGGTGTGCATATGAGTGAAGCTATTGTTTATTTAACTTTGGTTTTACTGCTTTGTATAGTGATAATAAAAAAATAGTTACCTATCGTCCAAATAGGTAACTATTTCGTAGAAAGTATTTCTTCCTACAACATATCAACTGCAGCATGGTTTGTTTACCATTTCTTTTATTATATTATCACACACAGCTACATTTGTCAAGCAAAAAGAACGGTCATACGACCGTTCTTTTATTACTTTATAAATTATTCAGTTACAGATGTTGTTGCAGGGGCTTTTACCAATACATTATCAATCTGCATTCCTGCATAATATCTCTTTGTATTAAATTGCATACCTGCAAGACCTGCATTGCTTACTGCACCGGCAAATTCGCCTGTCGTAGCTGTATCATTTGCATATGTTACACCGTCAACAACTGCATCACCACCGGCTTTTGGTGCTATTGTAACCTTTACACCTGTTTCAACCTTTTCTATTGTGTAGTGATAGAATACACCCTTTTCAAGTGTAACGTCAGTTGTTCCGTTTACTGTCCATGTTGTAGTATTAGCAGTTTTTAATTGCAATACAAGTGGATACTTTTTTGATGTTTTTGATTTTACAGCAAATGCTGAAGTCTGATTGTTTCCACCTGTTAAAGCCAAGTCAAATTCTAAAACATAATCTTTATCTGCGTCAACTTGAACAGCATTACTACTGATAGTTGTACCATTACTACCACCTGAAATCGCACTTACATCTGTATACTTATCGTCATCACCGGCAATAGATACAGTATATCTACCTGTATTGCCTGATACCCAATCACTTTCTGTGGCATTGTTATAATCATTCTGATAATAGATGCCTGTATACTTAAACACAGCAATAAGTGTTGTATTAGCATTTAAATCAAATGAATATTGAGCATCTGTGCTTACATATGTTCCTGTTATTAAATTTTCTGTTGATGTTACCCAACCTACAAATTCATAAAGAGCTGCAGGAGTAGCTGTTGCAACAATCTTCTTACCCTTATTCAACTGAGTATCTGTACTTGTAACACCGTTTACAGTATATGCAACTGTACCTTGTTTAGCGTCTTGAGAAGTAATGCTTAGGTTAAGTTTTTCAGCAGCAATAACTTTCAAATCAGCAGTTGATGAAACTGTTGTTCCGTTTACTGTAGCTTTAACTTTGTAATCACCTACTGTTGCATCTTCTGTGACTGTAACTTTACCGTTTGCAACTGTAATATTTTCTGCAGCTACATCCTCACTGTTTACTACAGCCCAATCAACAGTTGCTGTCATAACTCTGCCATCCTGGTCTTTTACAGTAGCTGTATAAGTAGCCTCTTCGCCTTGAGCAAGAGTTGTACCTGTTGCAGGGTTAGCAATTTCAACTGTTGTTGCAGCATTAGCTGTCAAAGCAACATTTTCTGCTACAACTGAATCTGCAACTGTAAGTGCACCTTCTTTTTTAATTGCGTAATCATTGCTTTCAACAGTATATGTATAAGCACCTGCTGATAAAGCTGTTGTTGCTGTACCTTGATCGTTAGTTGTTATAGTTGCAACAGTTGTGTCACCATTCTTAACTACAATCTTTGCACCTGCAACTTTTGTATCTGCATTTGCAGCAGCTGCCACATTAAATGTAACTACTTTACCTTTTGTAATCTTCAAAACAGGAGCTTTCTCACCTGATGCTTTACCATACAAATCCGCACCGGCTGCATTGTCTGTAAACATTAGAGTAATTTTACCGCTCTTACCTTGTACAGCAGCAGTAACATCAGTTGTCAAAGCATTTTCGCCTGCAACTGTATCAAATGAAGTAATAAGAGTTCTTGCATCAGCAAATCTGTCAGCAGCAGTACCTGCCATTGTTGACAAGTCAAAATCACCGTTTGTCAAAGCAAAAATCTTAGATGTTCTTGCTGATGAACCGCCTTGTTTTACATTGTAAATCAATTCAGCTTTTGCAACACCTTCGCCATCAGCTAATGTCGGCAATGTAAATTGCGCAAATGCGGTTCCTGCCCATGATGTATCAGTATCATTATTGAAATGCTCTAATCCCGTTTCAGTATTTACTGTTGTACCTTTGTTACTGCCCCATCCTGAAGTTGCAGTATTTTCAAGAGTTGCAATAGCCACTGTCGGATCTGCTGCATATGCAACTGTTACTGTTACAGGGTATGCAGGCATTGTGAACTTGCCTTCTGCTACAGCTACTGTTGTTTCGGCATCGTCTGTCTTTGTTACTGTAATTGTCGGATCAGCAGCAAGGTAACCCAAAGCAGGTGTTGCAGCTGTTATTGTAAGTTCTGTACCTTCAGCAACGCTTTTCAAATCTGTTGCGCCTGTTACTGTAGCAGTACCGCCTGTTACTGTAGTAGTTACAGCACTCTTAACTTTAGCAGTTGTTGTTACTGTGAATACACCTGCTAGATTGCCGCTAACTGTAATTTCTTGAGGAGTTACTGTTAAATCTTTGTAATCATCTTTAGCTACAGCTGATACTGTATATGTACCGGCTTTAACACCTGTAAACGTTACAGTTGTATCTTCGATTTTACCTGTAATTGTATTTTCAGCTTCTGCTTTATCTGTAAGAGTTACAGATTTAACACCTGCGTCTACAGTACCTGATACTGCATAAGTAGGAACAGCTGTTGCTGTCGGAGTCGGTGTATCTGTCGGCTCAGTTGTCGGAGCAGCTGTTGTTGCAGGAGCTTCTGTCGGCTCAGTTGTCGGAGCAACTGTTTCTGCAGGAGCTTCTGTTGGTTCAGCTGTCGGAGCAACTGTTTCTACAGGGGTTTCTGTCGGTTCAGCTGTCGGAGCTGGTTTAGCTGTAGCTTGAGCGGCACCGTTCTTTATTGTATAAGCACTTGCAAGCGGTGTCATAGTCTTTAGACTATCCCAAACCATTATCTTATCATTTGTTGTGAATGCATCTAAATCTGTTGCAGGAACTGTATAAGCTGTACCTGCTGTTAGAGCAACATTAACAACTTTCTTAACTGAATCCAATGTATTATCAGTTCTGTATGATGCTTGAACAAGAACTGCATTTGTATCCTTATCTGATGTCAATGTAACTGTATTTGCCTTTTCATCAACGCTCATTGTAACCTTTGCAGGTATCGGAGCAGGTGTCGGAGCTGCTGTTTCAGTTGGAAGATACTTAGCATCAAGTGTATCTGTAATCTTATATGCAACTACATTATCAATCAAGGCTTTTGAATAAGCTGTACCACTGTCTGACTTTGTATTTTCAACTGCGAAGCTTGGAAGATGAGTTACTTGAGCTGATGTTGAACCGGAACCAACCTTAGTACCCTTAACTGCAGGGCTAAGTTTACCTTCACCATCTTTATATTTACCGTCAATAAATACTCTGTATGTACCTTCTGATACTGCAACAACTACAGTGTGCCAACCTTCTGTTACCTGAATACCGATTGGTGTATCACCGTTTGTATATCCGCTTGCATCTTCGGTTGTAATAACTGCAAGTATATCTCTTGCACAACCGTTACCATCAATATTTGTTGTGTTGTCAATCAAGAACAATCTCGGAAGACCACCTTCATCAGTACCCTTTGCGGCTGAAAGATATGTTGTAAATCCCATAATTGCAGTTTCGCCTGATGAAATTTCTTTTGTATCATCAAGAGTTACAACCGGTCCTCTACCATTTGTTGAGAATTGGTTTGCAGCAAGTTTTAGTGCATTATCGCCTGTAGCAACCTTTGCGATTGCGGCATATGTCTTTGTATCAGCACCTGTACTTCTTGAACCAACTTTAACTTTCATACCATCAACAACTGTTTTTGCATCTTGATCTTCTGTTTCGATTGATGCAACAGTTCCTACAGTAGCATTGTTAAAGTCAGCTGTATAAGCATCTGTTACTGATGCCGGGGCTGCAAGAGTTTGCGCTGAACCGGATACTGTTTCAGGTTCAGGAATTGGTGTGGCTGCTGCTACAACGCCTCTCAAACCATCTGTTGTAAGTGTTTCTGCCTCACCCGAATAAATTTTGATGTTATCAAGCCATACTTCACCAGGTCCTGTAACACTGTCATCACCACGACCGGCTGTTACATAAATAGTATCAAGTTTTGTTGCACTGTTGATATAATCAACACCATCAACTATTTTATTATTATTTACATCTATTACTGTTACTTTAGCTACATCACCTTTAACGTATGTCTGTACTCTAACCCACATATCATCAGCAATGCCTGTTACTGATGTATTATCAGCAGCCAATGTTTCTGTACCAGGGTCATTTACGATTGTACCGTCAAGTTGGTATCTTGCAGACAATGAAGATGCCACACCTGCTGTATATCCTTGACCTGTTTCAGTACTTGAATTACCGCCTGAGAACAATGCACCGTATGGGCCATAGTCTCTGGAGTCTTTAGCTGCATTTGACGAATCGATGAATGCAACTTGAGTATATCTTCCGTATCTACCCATACCATTTGACTTATGAAGTCTTGCATCGTATTCGATTGTGTAGCCGTCAGCACTTGTTAATTGTGCATCTGCAGGTAAAGTCAATGTTGCAGAATATGTACTGCTGCCATTAGCTTTAATTGAGAAATATTCACCCTTGTCATCACTCACTTGTGCAAGAGTTCCATTACCTGAAAAGCCTGTGATGTCACTTCCATCAAAGGTGTAAACAGGTGTTGCCGCGCTTGCTGTTACTGTCAAGCCTGCGAAAGCAGATGCTGACATAGCAGCGGCGCAAAGTAATGAAATTAGTTTTTTACTTTTCATTTCTTCTCTCCCTTTCTTTCCTTAACTTGTTTCCAAGTCTTGTTTAATTTAACAGGTATCGTATGTCGATTTAAGTAAATCTGCACAAACTCAACCCATCTATATGGTATATATTGTATCATATTTTTTTTGTATGTGCAATATTATTAAGAAACTTTGAATGAAAATATTGCACAAAAAAGCACATAATTTTTTATTCAAAATGCAAAATTCAAGTTGTACATTTTTTATTTTTGTAGATTATTTTTACCAAAAAAGACCGCTTTTCGCGGTCTTTTTAGTGGGTTATTTGATACTCCATTTGCGAGCTAAATTTTATTCTGTGTATTGGTCTGCACTGAATATTTCTATATTATCAAACGATATAGAACCATATGCCTTTTTACCATACTTAAAATACAATCCCGACATTCCCGTTGCATCTGTATCAGCCATATCAACTTCACCGTCAAAATAAGTCTTACTTGAGTCAAGCGATTTTGCCACTACATTTACTTTGTGTGTTGTAAAATCGCAAACTGCAACTACCGATATCCATTCATTATTTGGAATTGTTGTCGTTTGTCCGTTTATTGTGGTTGTACCGTCCTTTGCTTGATTTAAATACAAAACATATCCGCCTGTACAACCATAATTTTTATTTCCACCATTATAAGTTATATTTCCCGAATGAACAGCAAATTCATTTGGGTCAGTATTTGCGGTTGTAAACTTAATATTCATTGCATATACAAGTCCATTATCAGATGTATATGTTTCTCCGAATGATTTTTCTCCGGCTCTTGAACTGGTATTTGCTCCAAATTTCAAATAATTGCCAAGACCTGAACTTTCATCATAGGCAATCGACATTGCATCTTGTTGATTCGCACTAATCCATCCATTAGCTTGCAATGTTGATGTTGTTAATGTTTTGAATGTTTCATGATACAAGTAATCATATTTATCCGGTACAGATTCTGTAAATACCGCAGTAAACTTCGCACTGTCATGCGCTCTTACAGTAAGTTCACTTGTGAATGCAAAGTTTTCTTCACTATCGTCCTTACGCCAAGCCAAAAGTTCATAGCCTTCATTTGCAGTAGCAGTCAAAGTCACCATATCATTCATATCTACTGTTTTTTCAGTAACTCCTGCCTCTCCTATATATGCACTTCCCATTGCGCTGTCACTTGAGTCTACTGTAATTGTCTTTTTAGGAAGATCCTCTTGTTCAAGCTTTCCTATCTTCAAATCAGATATTTTAACATCAACCGCAGCTTTACTTCCCGCTAACAAGAAATAAGTAAGCTGTGTAGGTGAAACCGCACCAAATGTGCTGTAGTTACTTAATTCATACGTAACAGAATCGAAGCCGTCTATTTGAATAGTACCTGTTCCGTTATCCATATCAAGAATATATCTTACGGTTGACCATTTACCCTTATTTATTGAGCCTACTTCTTTATTGTCAGCTTTAATTGAGCCGTTACTTGCTATATTAAATAGTGTAATTGACTGTTTTCCTCCCGGATTTCTATCATCTACACCGTCTGTCAAGCCAACATTAAGATTTCCACCCGAAACATATGACAAATCCATTTCTATAAGATATTTTCCGCTTGTGCCTATTACGGTTTCCGATGAATCTTCCGCCAAATCAAACTTCTTCAAAGCATAGAATGAACCATCTGAACTATTATCTGCTTTCTTACCTGTAGATGCAACTTCTGCATATCTTCTGCTTATTACATCATCTGCACTTTCTGCACCAAGCTTTCCTGTATTTACAGCACTACCTGCAATAGCCCAATTACCGTTTCCTGCTAAATCCTCATCGCCGCTATAAGTTTTACCTTCATAATTAAAGTCTTCTGATATAATCGAACTCTTCATTGTTATAGGTTCATATACAGATGAATATGTATCCGGATTATCTGTATCAATTATCAATCCTTCATCGCCACCCGCATCTTTGGCTCTGTAAACTACTGCAGTATATGTATCACCTTCAGCAAGAACAAGACCGTCTGTTGAAGTTCTGAACTCTTTAATTGTTTGTGTTCCGTTTACAGTGTTGTCAACTTGCGCATTTGCATAGATTTTACCCTTTTCTGTTCCGTCAGAATTTTTAATCGTAATAACTACAATACCGTATGCACTCATATCCTTTTCGGATACTGAATGTTTCAAAACATCAACAGACTGTATTGTTCCATCTTCTGCAAATACTACATTCTTTATAGTTGTAGGATATTTTGTTGGTAGCAACGAAACATATACATCCGGATATGCCTTGTTAGGTGCAGCACCCGCTTTTACGACATTTTCAGAAACTTCATACGGTGTTGCATTTCTCATACCTGTTACAAGAGGTTTTATTGCATTTGCTTCCACCTCTGTAATTACTGACTGAGCCTTGTTATTTTGAAGTTTTAATGCCTCTTGCATAAATAAGTATGCACCATTATCAGCACCGGCATCATTAGGGTGAGTACCGTCAATTCCGCCGCCTCGTACTCCACGGAAATAGTAGTCAACTGCATTTTTCTCATAAACTTCAGAACCACGTATTTCCTTTACCTTTGCTCCGGCTGCTTTCATCCAATCAAGCCAAGGTTGATTTAAGTCAATAAATACTACATCCTTTGCTCCGTTCGCAGTAATACCCTTTGTAATAACTGTATCTGCATACGCATAACCTGCATCTAATCCATCTGACGTTGCCTTAGCAACAAAGTTATCTGCTTCTGTTTTTCCGCCTGTTATAAGCACTTCTGTATAATATTGTGCAGCTTTGCTAAATCCGTTAAGTGTTGATTTCCATGTATTTGTTTCTGCATCAAATTGGTCTGTGTTATGACGGTCAATAGGTCCTACATAAATCGTTGTTGCTCCTACAGAATGAGCCTTTTCATAATACTTCGGTATTGCTTTTAAATATCCCAAAGGTCCGTCATCCTTATGGTTATGTCCGTATTGAACATATACAAAATCGCCCTTACCGATGTTTGCATTTGCCATATTCCAGTGTGCAGAATCAGTTGCATTTATACCTCCGTCACCTTGATTGGATATAGCAACTCCTGTCGGCAAATATTTCGATAAGAATGTACCTGTTCCGCCATAGTTTTGTAGCGGGAAGAACGGTTGTAATGCAGCATAATCACAGCCTGTTGAATCTGTATACATCCAAACAGTAGGACACGCTTCAACTTCTTCAACTTCTATCGCTGAAATTGCAACATTGTCACCAACTGCTACTACATTTAGCATATCATCAGCATATTTAAAATCTTTTGCTCCGTCACGTCCTTTTATGTATACGTTTTGAAGTGTTGCAGTAAATTTAACTTCCTTTGTTTCTCCTGCGGCAATTTTTTCTTCTGTTATAATAGGATGACGTCTTTCAGAAAATACAGTTGCAACAGCGTCTTTTGTCTGATTCAATCCCGTAACATAAACTTTTACTTTATAATAATGGTCATTTTCCGCATCCATACTGAAACGAATAGGATAATCACCCTCTATTGCAGGCTCGCCTTTTATCGGAGCACCGCCAACAGCCCCCAAAAAGTCATCTGTTGCAGATGTAACCGTATTCTTTTTACCTGAATTTACAACAACAACCTGTCCTTCTTGAGTATCTATACCATCGATATGAGTTCCTACTTCATATGCCTTTTCATCAGTTCCTAACAAACCAAACTTTTTACCGTCAGATGTCTTTGTGGTGTTTGTTGAATATGCGGTATCTTTTGTTACCGAATAATATCCTGTAGCCACATTATCGCTGTCGCCAAAGTCAAACTTCCACATTTTTCTCGGAACATTTACAGGCTCGATAAGCAACGGACGCATATTTTGCAAACTGTCCCAAAGCATTATTCTTGCACCTGAAGGTACGTTTATTTTACTTCCGTCAGACACCTGCTGATAATCAAGTTTTTGCAATGTACCATTATCAGAATCGTAAGATGCAATAATCGCATATGCATTACTCGATGAATGAATTGTTGCAGTATTACCGTCAAGCGTTACTGCATAGTTTCCGCCTGTGGTATCGTCTGCACTTGCCGTCATAGGCAATACGATACTTCCCGCAATCATTGCCGTTGACAATGCCGCACAAAGCAATTTTTTTAGATTGTTTTTCATAAAACCTTCTCCTTTTTTATAAATTTCCTCTCTCAAATTTGCCGTTATAAATTATATTATCATATTCTCTCAAAAAAGAAAAGCAGATTAATAAAAAAAGTAGTTTTTTTATTAAATCTGCTCTGTTTTTTTACTTTTTCTTTCTAAGCATTGCACCCTCGCAAACAGGCTGTGCCGTTTTAAACTTAACTATCTGCTCCGCATGGTTTGCAACTTCGATTTCGTTACCGTTTTCGTCGCACATACTTTCAACCGTCTGTACGAAAAACGGTTTCATAGGCTGAATTATCTCTATTTCGTCCCCCTTAAAGAAACGGTTTCTCTGCGTAATTGTCGCAATACCCGTTTTTTCATCATAATCCTTTACTATGCCGATAAGGTCATAATCTCTGATATACGAACTTGACGTGTAAACCTGTGAATTTTCATCCGGCTTGCCGAAATAAAAACCTGTTGTATACGGTCTGTGACTGACCTTGCAAAGCTCTTCATATTCCGCTTCATTAAACACATAATTTTCGGGATCGGCACAATATCTGTCAATCTCACGTCTGTATGCTCCGACAACCGTTGCAACATAATAAGAAGTTTTTACTCTGCCCTCGATTTTAAGGCTCGCAATACCGCTTTGCACAAGCTCAGGTATATGACGGATTGTACACAAGTCCTTTGAATTAAATATAAACGTACCTCTTTCGTTTTCAAACACGTCCATATATTCACCCGGTCTTGTTTCCTCGACAAGTTTGTAATTCCATCTGCACGGATGTGCGCAAGCACCCATGTTTGAGTCACGTCCCGTCATATAGTTTGACAAAAGACATCTGCCAGAATACGATATACACATAGCGCCGTGTATAAATGCTTCAAGCTCCAAGTCCTCAGGAATTTTCTTTTGAAATTCCGCAATTTCTTTAAACGACATTTCTCTTGCAAGCACGACACGCGTCGCACCCATCTTGTACCACTTTATTGCCGAGCGATAATTAATGTTATTTGCCTGTGTACTTACATGAATAGGTATTTCCGGTGCAAGTTCCTGCATCATATCAAACAATCCCAAATCTGCCACAAGCACTGCGTCAAAGCCGTAATTCTTTATATCTTTGACAAACTCCTCAAATTCTTCAATATCATCATTGTGCGGAAGAATATTCGCGGTAAGGTAGACTTTTTTGCCTCTGTCGTGAGCGTACTTTATACCCTCCTGCATATCTTCCTTTGAAAAATTTTCCGCCGCAACACGCAACGAAAACATTTCACCGCCGATATACACCGCGTCCGCACCGTAATCTATCGCTGTTTTCAATTTCTCCAAGCTGCCGCCGGGAGCTAAAAGTTCTGGTTTCTTCATAATATATTCCTACCCTTTATTATTTCTTTACCGATATTGTAACACCGTCACCAAGCGGTAAAAGCGATGTTTCAAGTTCCTTATGCTCCATAAGCATATCAATATATTTTCTAAGACGTTTTACAATCGTGATTTTTCTTCTCACAACGTGGTTATCGTCCGCTGTCATTCCCTTGTAAAGCACATTGTCGGAAATAAGCACACCGCCTTTTTTCAGCAATCGCACGCACTCGTCAAGCATATAAATATAATGTGCTTTCGGACCGTCAAGGAATATCATATCAAAAACTTCATCATCGTCAATATACGAAAGATAATCCTTTGCATCTGCCTCAATAACCGATATTTTTTCCGCATATCCCGAAGTTTTAATATTCTCCCTTGCAATACGCACCATATCTTCGTTACATTCAAGTGTTGCTATTTCGCAGTCATCATCTGTAGCCTGTGCCATTAATATAGAAGAATACCCAATCGCACAACCTACTTCAAGTATTTTTTTCGGTTTAACCGTTCTGCACATCACCGACAAAAACCTTGCCGTTTCAGGCTCTACTATCGGAACACTGTTTTCTTCCGCATATTTTTCAAGCGAGTGCATAAATTCATCGTTATGCACTGTTTTCGCACGCAAATATTCCGTTATATACGGCGGAACAATCGCGTCTTTATCATATTCTATCATTTATCAAACCTCTTTATTGTTTTAAACTGTCTTGATTTTCAATCGCACTGTCATCGACCGAAATATTTTGTTCGGTACTCTGCATTGCCGCAAGGTGTTCTTCATATGTCTTTGAAAAGATATGCGAGCCGTCCTTGCCAAGTACAAAGTAATACGCATCGGTTGCCTCCGGATAAAGTGCCGCCTCTATACATTCCGTTCCCGGATTGCATATAGGGCCTATTGGGAATCCCGCATACATATATGTGTTATACGGCGAATCTATCTGCGTGTCGGCAATAGAAAGTACAGGCTTTCTTTCACCTAAAATATACTGTACCGTTGCACACGATTGGAACTTCATACCCGAGTTTCTTCTATTATAAAATACTCCCGCAACTTTTGCTCTTTCCGTTCCGCTGTCCGTTTCACGTTCAACGATTGACGCCATAGTTATAACTTCATCAACCGTCAATCCAAGCTCTGTCGCACGTTCATAATACTCCGGTTTAAACTGATTGTCAAATGCCGCAAGCATTAGGTCGATAATATCGTGTGCCGACATTCCGTTCGGAATTTCATACGTTGCAGGGAACAAATATCCCTCCATACGTCCGTCACGTTCAGGCAAGTTTTTCAAGAACGCATAATCATAATCGTCGGGATTTAAAGCCGCATAAAAGTCCTGCCAGCTTACAATACCTGCCTCATCAAGTTTCTGTGCAATCTGCTTGATTTCATAGCCCTCCGGTATTGTAATTTTCGCAGCCTCACGGCTCGGCGTTATTATAAGATTAAGTATGTCACTGTAACTCATTCCGTCATCAATCGTTGCCGCACCCGGCTGAAAATTACCGTCATATCCGCCGAGCTTTGACTGCACCTTAAACAAAAGCGGATACTTTATTATGCCGTTGTCCTTTAACAGTTTTGCAACAGATGACGTACCGTCACCTTCTGCAACCTCTATTCTCTTACTTCCTTCTTCTATTGAAACACCAAGGCTGTCGCTTAATAGTATGCCCGTTCCCGCAAGACCCAAAACAACTATAACAGCTATGATTATCACAGGCACTTTCCATTTGCCGTAACCTGTTTCATGCACCTTTACTGCCATAAAAGTGTCCTCCTTATTAATACATATTACTGCTATTCTATAACAAAATACACTTTTCGTCAAGTTTTGCGTTTTTTTTGTCAATTTATACGATAACTTTTCTTTAATTTTTACATATTCATAATTGAAAATTTTGAGAAAGTATTATATAATATTAATATGAGATTATTTTTAAGGAGGAGTTATCAATGGGATACAAGGAAACCTACAACCGTTGGCTTACAAGCGACGTGGTTGATGATGACACAAAAGCAGAGCTTAAATCTATTGAAAACAACGAAAAAGAAATAGAAGAAAGATTTTATCGTGAACTTGAATTCGGTACAGCCGGTATGAGAGGTATCATCGGAGCGGGTACGAACAGAATCAATATATATAACGTAAGACGTGCAAGTCAAGGTGTTGCGAAATACGTTCTTTCAAACGGTGAGGACGCCGCAAAAGCAGGTGTTCTTATCGGTTACGATACACGTAATTTTTCACGCACATTTGCTGAAGAAACAGCTAAGGTTCTTACTTGTGCAGGTGTAAAGACTTATCTTTTTCCTATCGTTCATTCAGTTCCGGAAGTTTCATTCGGTATTCGCGAACTTGGCTGCAGTGCCGGCGTTATGATTACCGCCAGCCACAACCCTAAAGAATACAACGGTTACAAGGTATACGGTCCTGACGGCGGACAACTTCCTCCGGACGCGGCTGATGTTGTTGTTGCCGCAATCGACAGCTACGATATATTTGACGATGTTAAGTTTATTTCGCTTGACGAAGCAAAAGAAAAAGGCTTGCTTGAAATCGTAAGCAGTGACCTTGACGAAAAATTCCTTGATGTTGTTCAAACACAGCAGCAAAATCCCGAGGCAGTAGCAGAAGTTGCAGATACATTCAAGCTTATCTACACACCTTTCCACGGCACAGGCTCAAGACCTATCAAAGCAATACTTAACCGTATGGGCTTTAAAAATGTGCTTGTCGTTAAGGAACAGGATACAGAGGACGGTAATTTCCCGACTGTTAAGTCACCTAATCCGGAGGACAAGGAAGGTTTTGAAATTGCTATAAAAATGGCAAAGGAAAATGACGTTGACGTTATCATCGGTACAGACCCCGACTGTGACAGAGTCGGTATAGTTGTTCGTGACGCCGACGGCATATACAGAACACTTACAGGCAACCAAACAGGTGCTTTGCTTGTTGAATACATACTTTCATCTAAGAAAGCCAAAGGCACTCTGCCTGAAAACGGCGTTGTTATCAAGACAATCGTTACAACAGAGCTTGCCGCCGCAATCGCTCATTCATACGGTATCGAAATTATGAACGTGCTTACAGGCTTTAAGTATATAGGCGAAAAAATGACAGAGTTCGCAAAGACAGGCGACCATACATATCTTATCGGCTTTGAAGAAAGCTACGGTTATCTTGTAGGTACTCACGCACGCGACAAAGACGGCGTTGTTGCGACAATGCTTATCGCAGAAATGGCTGCTTACTACAAAACAAAGGGTAAGTCACTTTACGAAGCACTTATGGATATATACAAGAAGTACGGATATTATTCAGAAAAGACAGTTTCATTTGTAATGCCGGGTAAAGACGGTATGGAAAAGATGTCACAGTTACTTACAGACCTACGTCAAACACCGCCGACAAAAGTTGCAGGTATGGACGTTGTACTTTACACCGACTATCAGTCACAAACAATTAAAGATACAAAGGGCAATGTTTCACCTCTTAAAGGTTTGCCTAAGTCAAACGTATTGAAGTACAACCTTTCAGACGAAAAGACTTACTTTATCGTAAGACCGTCGGGAACAGAGCCGAAAATCAAGTTGTATCTCGGCACATTCGCAGAAAGCTTTGAAACAGCTGAAAAGACTATCGAAAAAGTTCTTGAAGATTGCAAAAAACAACTTGGACTATAAACCAAAATGCCTTTCTCAAAGAGAAAGGCATTTCAGATTGTAGACAAAACCGTTATGGTTTTGTCTACTTTGTTCTTGGGTGTTTGAGGTGCAACCTCAATTTATAATCATTTCTGACGACCTGTGCGGCAGAAATGGCTTAAAATCTAAAGTTTCTCCAAAGTCGAAACTTTATGATTTTTTCTCTAAAAACACTCAAAAATTACATCGCAAGATGTGATTTTTGGAGCTGTCGACATTTTG
>OGQE01001937.1_pt1 | contig 17070 bp, 18 predicted proteins | sample 1553131 | NCBI WGS metagenome assembly OGQE01 (sample SAMEA2579929, study PRJEB22360) | human gut metagenome | biome: human gut; feature: human-associated habitat; material: faeces | place: Denmark | collected 2008/2010
TTTATTTTTTTCCTGATTTTTCTTATTATTTTCTCAAAAGACTGTATTTTTTGTTGCGGTTCTGGTACACTGGATGTGATAAAAATAAGTTGAAGAAACTACGCCGATGTCCGGGCTGTCCCCGGGCGGGGCAGTGTCTCCATCTTTGTGAAGGAAAGCGAGGGATCTCATGAAAAAATTCCTGAAAACGCTGGTGGTCGGGCTTTGCCTGTTCACGCTGCTGTGCTGCGCACTGCCGGCTGCATTTGCCGCCGACAAAACTTCAGGGAGCAAAAAGGAAGAGAACGTGTACGCCATTGGTATGGATGCCCAAGGCGGCATCTGCTCCACCGTGGTAACCTACACGAACCTGTCCGGCAAACTGGAGAGCACGCCCGAGCAGCCTACCATGACGGGCTACACCTTTGATGGCTGGTACACCGAGACGGTGGGCGGCACAAAGGTCACCACTTCAACGGTGTTCACGGGGGATACCACCGTGTATGCCCACTGGACCGTCAAGAGCACCGCCGCTTCCAGCAGCACCAGCACCTCCAAGCCCGCTCAGCCCGAGCAGACGGAACAGGATGACGGCATGACCCTGAGCATCCTTACCGTTGCCGGTGCCCTGCTCACCACGCTGGCCGTGGCTGCCTTTATGTAACGACCTGTTTTCGCTTTACACTTCATCAAACCATCAATCGAAAGGAAGATCCCCATGTCTGTTATGAAACTGCCTGCTAATTACGCCGTCATCAACGAAGAGGAAATGGTCTATCTGGACGGCGGTGCCAGCGACCTGTACAACGACTTCCTGAATGTGGGCAAGGTGTTCAACGCCATCGCCCGCATCTTCTCGGGTGCAAGCTCCATCATCAACAACGTCAACGTGATCTATCAGTCCTTCCTGACCCTGAGCGACCTGCTGAAGGGCTTCTGAGCGCATCCCGCGTTTTCTGTAATTTTCAAGAACTGTTCTCATTTAGGGGACAGTTCTTTTTGTTTTCATCCGCCCTTTCAATCTTCCGCAGCAGCACTCCATTTATTGGAAAATATTTTTTATGATTTTTGCAGAAAGATGCATAAAGCGGCCTCTTTTGTTACACTTCTGTTACAGTTTCTGTGATAATATTGTTACACATTCGTGTCAGTATTGTTGCACATCGTATGCTATCCTATAAATTGTGCGTTTGACTTTTAAATATACGCAGTCCGGCGGAAAGACGGTATCTCAAAGCCGCCATTTTCACAACGGAAAATTTGTGTTTGATAACTTTTTTCCGGTCGCTCAGACCATCTTTTGCGGAGAAACAGACCATTATGCCAGACCGTGAACTGCGGCGGATGCGCCGCGCCGAATTAGTCGAGATCATTCTGGCTCTCAAGCAGACCGAGGACAGGCTCCGGGCAGAGAACGCTGCCCTGTCTGCCCAGCTGCAGGAGCGTCAGATCCATATTGAAAACGCCGGTTCCATTGCGCAGGCCGCGCTGGAGCTGAACAAGGTGTTTGAAGCCGCACAGGCCGCTGCGGACGAGTATGTTGCATCGGTGCGCGCCGCAAACAAAAACACCGATGCCGCCGCCAATGCCCTGCGGGCACAGGCTGAGGCCGAGGCGGAGCAGATCCTTGCGCAGGCCCAGACCGAAGCCGCGAACCTGAAGGCCCGCACCCAGAAAGAGTGTGACGAGCAGGCAGAGGCTGCGGCGCGCAGCCGTGCTCAGACCGAGGCCGACTGCAAGGCCATGCTTGCGCGGACCCAGCAGGAGATCCGGCAGCGCTGGGCCGCCTTTGACCGCCGCGCCAGCGAGCTGCTGGACGGCTACCACAGCACGGAGTTCCTGCCGGAGGAGCGTGCCGAAAAATGCGACAAATGAAAGAGCAAAAGATCAAGTTCACGCCCATCCCCTCCACCGCCGAGGTAAAGGCAGAGCGTGACCGGCTGGCTTACCGCCGCTACCTCCGCGTGCTGCGCAGCACGGTGTATGCCTTGCTGGTGGTTGCAGCCGTTGCGGTGCTGTTGGCCACCCTGTTTTTGCCGGTGCTTCAGGTCTCCGGCGACAGCATGAACCCCACCCTGCAGGACAAGGACATCATCCTGCTGGTCAAGACCGGCGACATGAAAACCGGCGACCTGTGCGGTTTTTACTGGCAGAACAAGCTTCTGCTCAAGCGTGTCATCGGCCTGCCGGGCGACGTGATCACGCTGGTTGTTACCGTGAACGGTCAGACGCTGGACGAGCCATACGTGGACGAGCTTGCCTTGGGGGAATGCGACATCAAGTTCCCCTATCAGGTGCCGGAAAACCGCTATTTTGTGCTGGGTGACCATCGGGCCACCTCCATCGACAGCCGCAGCAGTGTGATCGGCTCGGTGGAAAAAAGCCAGATCGTGGGCAAGGTCTTTCTGAGGGTCTGGCCCTTGTCCAGTTTTTCGCTGATGTCCTAGTCCCGGCGGGGCCGGTATTACTTTGTAACAGCAGACGGCACAGCTATAATGCTTACCGCTCTGGTGTGTTGGGTCTGCAGAGCGTGCAGATGTGGAAGGCAGGGCTGCACCCTTTCTTACGCAGCGGCAAGATCATTCCTGCGCTGTATGCGGACCCGATAAAGGAATCAAAAGCAAAAATTGAGAGGAGTTTTTACAAGCGATGAAGAAGACGATCAAAAAATTCATGGCGGCTCTGCTGGCTGTTGCCCTGCTGTGCGCCATGGCGGTGCCTGCGTTTGCGGCAGAGGGTACTGCAACTGGCAGCGGCACCATTACCATTGATAAGGCCATCAATGGTGAAACCTACACCGCCTACAAAATTTTCAATGTCATCAGTTCCAAAATGGAAACTGACGGCAGCATGACCTATGTTTATACAGTCGCAGACGGATGGGCTGATTTCTTTAATCAGAGCGAAGTAAAGAACTATGTCTCTGTAGATACACATGGTCAGCCTACATGGGTCGAAAGCAAGAAGTCTGTTGCTGACCTGCAGGCTTTTGCAAAACTCGCTCTGACTTATGCTTCCACAAACGGCATCACCGGCAAGACCGCAACTGCTGCTGGTAATCAGGCTGTTATCAATGGCCTGGCTGCTGGCTACTATGTGGTCAGCACCACCGCAGGTTCTCTGTGCGTTCTGAACACCAACGGCAGCGACCTGAAGATCGACGAAAAGAACGAAGCTCCCACCATCGATAAGAAGATTGATGGCAGCAAATCCACCAACGATGCCGCTATTGGCGATGTTGTGAACTACACTGTTACCATCCACGCCAAGAAGGGCGCTACCGGTTATGTGCTGACCGATACCATGACCAAGGGCCTGACCTTCAATCGTGACTCCCTGACGGTCAAGGTAGGTGCAACGACTTTGGCTGAAAATACTCATTACACCGTAGCGGTCGATGCTGCTGCTACTGACGGAAGCACCAAATTCACGGTCACTTTTAAAGACACTTATCTGAATACTATTGATGGCGATACTGACATCGTGGTCTCCTACACTGCTACCGTGAACAAGGATGCCGTGATCGGCACCACCGGCAACACCAACACTGCACAGCTGAAGTATGGCAACAACTCCACTGTTGAGTCTACGACCACGACATACAGCTATAAGTTCGATCTGGTCAAGACCGACAACTCCAAGAAGCTGCTGACCGGCGCAAAGTTCAAGCTGTACGATTCTCAAACTAGCACTACTCCTGTCAAGCTAATCAAAGATGCTACTACCGGAAATTACCGCGTTGCAGAAACGAGCGAGTCCGGTGCTGTTGATGAGATCGTGATCGATAGCTTTAAAGCTGTTACCATCTCTGGCCTGAACAAAAAGACCTACTATCTGGAAGAGACTCTGGCTCCTGCAGGCTACAACAAGCTGACCGAACGTCAGTCTGTGGAACTGGGCAAAGAGGGCTTTGTTGCAGATGCTACCATTAACAACTCTGGTTCGGAAGGCGCAACATGGACCGAAGGCGGCGTACAGGTCATCAACAACACCGGTGCTACCCTGCCCTCCACCGGCGGCATGGGCACCACCCTGTTCTACGTCATCGGCGGCGGCCTGATGGTGGCTGCAGTGGTCCTGCTGGTCACCAAGAAGCGCATGGAGAACAAGTAATTCTTCTCCCCGGAAAAATCCTATAGCAACAGGAGATGCGGAGGTCTTGCGGCCTCCGCATCCTTTCCTTAATCTTATAACATTAGGGAGTAGCCCATGAAAAAGAACAAAAGCACAATCATCCTGATCCTCGTCTTTTTCGTGGGTCTATCCGTGATGCTATACCCCACCATCAGCGACTACGTCAACCAGCTGCACCAGACCCGTGCTGTGGCCAACTACGCCGCCGATGTGGATAAACTGTCGGATGCGGATTACACCGCCTATTTTGAAGCGGCCGATGCCTTCAATGCGCAGATCGCCGCAGACCCGGATGCCCTGTATTTTCCGGACCGGTTCCCGTCCTACGAGAGCACGCTGGACGTGACCGGAACCGGCATCATGGGCTATATCACCATTGAAAAGATCAGCGTGGAGCTGCCCATCTACCACGGCACCAGCGATGCCGTGCTGCAGGTGGCCGCCGGTCATCTGGAAGGCACCAGCCTGCCGGTGGGCGGTGCCAGCACCCACGCGGTCATTTCGGCCCACCGGGGCCTGCCCAGCGCCAAGCTGTTCACCAATCTGGATCAGCTGGAGGTGGGCGACACCTTCACCATCACGGTACTGGACCGAACCCTCACCTACGAGGTGGACAACATTTCCATCGTCCTGCCCACCGAGACCGACAGCCTGAAAGTGGCGGAGGGCAAGGACTACGTCACCCTGATGACCTGCACGCCCTACGGCATCAACACCCACCGGCTGCTGGTGCGGGGACGCCGTATCACCACACCGGACAAGCTCAAGCACATCCGTGTGACCTCTGATGCCATCAAGATCGAGCCCATCCTCACCGCGCCCATCATGGCGCTGCCCCTGCTTCTGGTGCTGCTGTTCTGGCTGCTGTTCGCTCCCCGCAAACGCAGCTCCACAAAGGACGAAACGCACAAAACGCACTGAGGAGCCGCTTTTATCCGCAGCTTTGCACGGAATAAGTTTTCCAACAAAAAAGCATCTGCAGCCGTAATGACTGCAGATGCTTTTTTTGCCTGTTCAGCGGTCCTCCCGGAGGGAGAGCCGGTTTTGTTTACTGCTGTGCCTGCTGCTCGGCGCGCTTGGCTTCCAGAGCCAGAATGGCGTCGCGGCGGCTCAGGTTGATGCGGCCCTGCTGGTCGATGTCCGTCACCTTGACGACGATGGCATCACCCACAGCGACAACATCTTCCACGCGCTCGACACGCTTGGTGTCCAGCTTGGAGATGTGGACGAGGCCCTCCTTGCCCGGAGCGATCTCGACGAAGGCACCGAAGTTCATCAGACGGGTGACCTTGCCCTTGTAGATAGCACCGATCTCGGGGTCTTCCACGATGGTCCTGATGGTGAAGATGGCGCGCTTTGCGTCCTCCTGATCCACGGCAGAGACGAAGACGTGGCCGTCTTCCTGCACGTCGATCTTGCAGTTGCAGGTGGCGCAGATGTCCTGGATGACCTTGCCGCCCTTGCCGATGACGTCCTTGATCTTATCGGTGGGGATCATCATGCTGAACATCTTGGGGGCCCAGCGGCTCAGCTCATGGCGGGGCTCTGCGATGACGGGCTTGATGATCTCATCGAGGATGTACAGACGGCCCTTGCGGCACTTCTCGAAGGCCTCGGCGATGATGTCGTAGGTCAGGCCGTCGATCTTAATATCCATCTGGATGGCGGTGATGCCCTTGCGGGTGCCGCCGACCTTGAAGTCCATATCGCCGTGGAAGTCCTCCACGCCCTGAATGTCCAGCATGGTCATCCAGCGGTCGCCCTCGGTGATCAGACCACAGGAAATGCCGGCAACGGGTGCCTTGATGGGCACGCCTGCATCCATCAGGGCCAGCGTAGAGCCGCAGATGGATGCCTGAGAGGTGGAACCGTTGGAGGAGAGCACCTCAGACACGCAGCGGATGGTGTAGGGGAACTCTTCCAGAGAGGGCAGCACCGGCACCAGAGCACGCTCTGCCAGTGCGCCGTGGCCGATCTCGCGGCGGCCGGGGCTGCGGGGTGCGCGGGCCTCGCCGACAGAATACGGCGGGAAGTTATAGTGATGGATGTAACGCTTGGTCTGCTCGTCGGTCAGATCGTCCATCAGCTGGTTGTCCTTGGTGCCGCCCAGGGTGCAGGTGGTCAGCACCTGGGTCTGGCCGCGGGTGAACATACCGGAGCCGTGGACCCGGGGCAGGATGCCCACTTCGGCAGCCAGCGGGCGGATCTCATTGATGCCGCGGCCATCCACGCGCTTGCCCTCATCCAGCAGCCAACGGCGGACAACGTACTTCTGCATCTTGTAGCTGACAAGGTCGAGGTCTGTATCAGACAGATCGGGGTACTCCTCGGCGATCTTGTCCATGATGGGCAGCAGGGCAGCATCCCGCACATTCTTGTCATCGGTATCCATGGCGGCCTTGAAGTCGTCCAGATACTTGTTCTGGATGGCGTGGAACACGTCCATATCCAGACCCACCACCTGAAAATCGATCTTCTTCTTACCGCGCTCGGCCACGATGCGGTTGATGAACTCAATGGTCTTTTTGATCTCCACGTGAGCGGCCTTGATGGCGTTCAGCATGGTGTCCTCGTCCACCTCGTTGGCACCGGCTTCGATCATCACGATCTTGTCCATGGTGGCGGCAACGGTCAGAGACAGGTCGCTCACCTTGCGCTGCTCCTGGGTGGGGTTCAGGACGATCTCACCGTCCACCAGGCCCACCTGAACACCGCCGATGGGGCCGTTCCAGGGGATCTCAGACACAGCGGTGACCAGAGACGCACCAATCATGCCGGCGATCTCAGGGCTGCAATCGGGGTCCAGGCTCATCACGGTCATGGTGATGCAGACATCGTTGCGCATCTCCTTGGGGAACAGCGGGCGCATGGGGCGGTCCACCACGCGGCTGGTCAGGATGGCGCGCTCACCGGGGCGGCCCTCACGGCGCATAAAGCTGCCGGGGATGCGGCCTGCGGCGTAGAGCTTTTCCTCATACTCCACGTTCAGGGGGAAGAAATCCACACCTTCGCGGGGCTTGGGGCTCATCACAACGTTGCACAGCACGCAGGTCTCGCCGTAGCGGATCAGGGCGCTTGCGTTGGACAGGCCGCACATCTTGCCCATCTCGACCTTGAACGGACGGCCAGCCAGCGTGGTCTCGTAGACCTTGAAGTTTTCAAAGGTCTCTTTGCGGGAACCAAATTCAATTGCCATTTGGTTTTGCCTCCTTTGTCCTTTTGCGGTTTATCTTCTTATCTTCCAAAAGGCAGCGGCCAGCGCATCATAGCAATAAAGCCAACGCCCGTGCCTTTTACAGCACAGGCGCTCGATTTACTGCTGCAACGCGCAGCAGCGGCCTGTTGTTCCTCAAAAAGAGCAAAGGGCAGGCACCACAATGCGGTACCTGCCCTCTGTTTTCTATTACTTACGCAGACCCAGGGTTGCGATCAGAGCACGGTAACGCTCGATGTCCTTCTTCTGGAGGTAGGCCAGCAGATTGCGGCGGCGGCCAACCATCTTCATCAGACCACGGCGGCTGTGGTGATCGTTAGGGTTCTTCTTCAGGTGCTCGTTCAGCTCGTTGATGTGAGCGGTCAGCAGAGCGACCTGGACTTCGGGAGAGCCAGTGTCCTTCTCGGTCAGAGCGACTTTGGCCATAACTTCCTGCTTGTTCATAGTAACAGTACCTCTTTATAAAATTTTATTTGCCGTCGGCACAGAATGCGGGAAAACGGTACTCCCGAATGGGCATACTCCCAGCCCCGTGCCGCGGTAACATGGCTAGTATAACAGAAATCCGTGCAAAAAGCAAGAAAAATTTTACTATGCTTTTGCAAAATAGGCCTTGGCGCGCCGGGCCGCATGGTCGATGCAGGCCTTCAGCTCGTCCAGGGTATCAAACTTTTTGCTGGGACTCAGGTAGGCGTAGAACTCCACCACCGGGTCGGTGCCGTAGAGGTCGCCGGAAAAATCCGGGATAAAGGTCTCACAGGTCACCTTGGTCTCGTCCGAATTGACAGTGGGCCGGGTCCCCAGGCCGGTGGCCGAGGGATACCAGGTATCACCGATCCGGGTGCGGGTGATGTAGATGCCATAGCGGGGCATCTGGAAGCCCGCCGGGTAGATCTGGTTGATGGTGGGCACGCCCAGCGTGCGGCCCAGACCCGCCCCGTGCTGCACCGCGAAGCGGATGGCATAGGGCATCCCCAGCATGGCGTTGGCGGCAGGCACATCGCCGCCCTCCAGTGCCGTGCGGATGCGGGTGGAGGACACCGGCTTTTCCTCAAACTGTGCCATAGGCACCACCACGACCTCCACCCCCAGCGGGGCGCAGAGCTCCTTCAGCAGCTCGGGGGTCCCGGCGGCCTTGGCACCAAAGGTAAAGTTTTCGCCGCAGAACAACGCCTTGGCGTGGCAGTCCTGCACGATGCCGTACACGAACTGCTCCGGGGTCATGGCGCGGATCTCCTCAAACTCGGGGCAGAGGTAATACTCCACACCCAGGCTTGCGATCAGGGCATGCTTATCCTCGGTGGAGAGCAGACGGCGGCCCTTCATTTTGCTGTCAGCGGGCAGCTTGAAGGTGAACACCGCCGGGGCAGCGCCGTGGGCCTTTGCCCACTCCACTGCTCCCTCAATGACGGCACGGTGGCCGATGTGGATACCGTCGAAGTAGCCCATGGCAACAGCAGTGCCGCCCTCATGTTCCAGCGCCAGCGGCGACAGAGATGAAACGATTTGCATTGGTCGTCAGTTCCTTTCCACGAACAGCTTTTCCACCTTGAGCACACCGTTCACCACATTGGCAAGACCCAGAAACTGCCCTCCGGCGTTCCGCACGCGGTAGCGGCCGTCGGCAGCGGGATAGCGGCTGGTGGGGCACCCGTTGTAGAGGTGCTGCTCCACCCGCTCGTCCGCCACCAGCAGCGGCAGGCTGGCGAACACGCTTTCCACCGGCAGCATCAGAGCCTGCAGGGCCTCCGGCCCCGCGTCCTTTGCCGCCTGGATCTCTTCCAGCGTGTGGGCATCGGCTTCGGAATACACCCCGGCGGCCACGCGGCGCAGGGCGCTCATGGTGCCCTTCTGGCCCATGGCTTCGGCGATCTCCTCCAGCAGCACCCGGATATAGGTGCCCTTGGAGCACTTTACGGTCAGGGCATACTCGTTTTCCGCAGGGCTGCCCTCGTACCGGATGTCCAAAATCTCGATCGGCCGGGCCTTGCGCTCCACGGTCTTGCCCTCGCGGGCCAGCTTATACAGCGGCTGGCCGTTGATCTTGACTGCCGAGTACATGGGCGGGGTCTGCATCCGGTGACCGAGGAACTGCGGCAGAACAGCCAGCAGCTCCTGCTCCCCTGCCGATACCGGGGCGGTCTCCAGTACAGTGCCGGTCACATCCCCGGTATCGGTGCGCTGGCCCAGCCTGAGGACAGCGCGGTAGGCCTTGGTGTGGTCGAGCTGCAGATCAACTGCCTTGCTGGCCCCGCCGCAGAACACCGGCAGAACACCGGTCGCCATGGGGTCCAGCGTACCGCTGTGGCCCAGTTTCCGGGTGCCCAGAATACCCCGCAGCTTGGCAATGACATCAAAGCTGGTCCAATCGGTGGGCTTATCAACAATGAGGATCCCCTGCATCATGCTTCCTCCTGCGGTGCATCAAGAACAGCTTCCACCTCAGAGAGGATCGCGCTCTTGGCGTTGTCAAGGTTGCCCAGCAGCTCACAGCCCGCCGCACGGGTGTGGCCGCCGCCGCCCAGACGGCGGGCAATGGCACAGGCATCCACGCCCTTAGCGGTGCGCACGCTGATGCGGTAGCTGCCGCCGGGCTGCTGGCGCAGGGTCAGGCCGACCTTCACGCCCTCAATGCTGATGGGCAGGCTGGTCAGCTCTTCCAGATCCGCAGGGTCTACCCTGCTCTGCTCGATCTCGTCCCGGGTCAGGTAGATGAGGGCGCAGCGGCCATCCAGATGATATTCCAGATGGTTGCGGGCGATCCGCTCGGCTTCCATCCGCTCCCGGGACTTGGTGTCAAACAGCAGGGTGTTCAGCTCCTCCACATGGGCACCGGCCTCCATCAGCTTGGCCGCAGTGATGTGGGTGCTGGCCTTGGTGGAAGAGAACTTGAAGCAGCCGGTATCCGTGGACAGGCCGGTATACAGGCAATCGGCAATGTGGGGGGTGATCTCCACATGCATGGCACAGATCACCTCATACAGCAGCTCTGCCGCAGCGGCGGCGCTGCCGTCCAGCAGCGTGAACTCGGCGTAGCCGCTGTTGCCTGCGTGGTGGTCGATGCACAGGTCCACATGGCGCGTGTACTGGGGAACGCCGTTGCCCTCGCCAAACAGCTGGACGCTGGCAACATCCACAGCCACCACGATCTGCGGCTCAAATTCGCCCTTGAACAGGCGGGGGTTGGTAAATGCGTACCGGCCGGGGATGGGGTCGGCGCAGAGCACGGCTGCGTGTTTTTCCAGTGCAAGCAGCGCATAGTAGAGCGCGCTGCCGCAGCCGACCGTATCACCATCCGGGTTTTTGTGGCACAGAATCAAGATGTTATCCGCAGCAAGCAGCTTTTCTGCCATCTGCTGTACATTCAGCTGTTCTGTCATCCCATGTTCCATCCTTTCCGCAAGGCTGATTATTCCTCGGTCTCTTCCGGCTGGCTGGTTTCCTCAGCGTCACCGTTCACGTTCAGCGTGCGGAGCAGCTCATTGATGTGGGCTGCGTAGGCGGCACCGTCGTCCTCCACAAAGATGAAGCGCGGAGCCTTCCGGATGTGCATCTTCTTGCTGACCTCGGTGCGCACATGGCCTGCGGCACGGTTCAGTGCCTCGATGGCGGGCTTGGGGCCGTCCTCGCGGCCCATCACGCTCACATAGACCTTTGCAACATCCAGGTCAGGTGTCACATCCAGACGGGTGACGGTCAGCAGACCGCCCTCCAGGCGGGGGTCCTTCAGCCGTCCGATGATGGCAATGACCTCACGCTTCATATCCTGGGCAAGACGACCCATATTTTTCTGAGACATAGCTTCTCCTCTAAAACAAAACCCCTCAGTCTCGCTTGCGCTCGACAGCTCCCCTAATGGGGGTGCCTTTGGCATAAAGATGAGGCTTCACCCGGCTGCCAAGGCCTCCCCTACTAGGGGAGGTGGCATTGCGAAGCAATGACGGAGAGGTTTAATCCGTTCCTTAGTCCCGATATTCTTCCATCTTGAAGGCCTCGTAAACGTCGCCTTCCTTGACATCGGCAAACTTTGCCAGCGTAACGCCGCACTCGTAGCCCTCGGCCACTTCCTTGGCATCATCCTTGAAGCGCTTCAGAGATGCGATCTCGTCCTCCGTGATGACGATGCCGTCACGGACAACGCGCACCTTGCTGTCGCGGGTGATCTTGCCGCTGGTCACGCGGCAGCCTGCAACGGTGCCCACGTTACTGATTTTGTAGACCTGACGGACCTGCAGCTCACCCAGAGCGACCTCGCGGAACTTGGGAGCCAGCATACCCTTCATAGCATCGGTGACATCGTTGATGGCATCGTAGATAACGCGGTACATCCGCATCTCGACCTTGGTGGCAGCGGCTTCTTCCTTGGCCACGTTATCGGGGCGGACATTGAAGCCGATGATGATGGCGTTGGAGGCATCGGCCAGGTCAACGTCGGACTTGCTGATGGCACCGACACCGGCGTGGATGACGCGGACGCGCACCTCATCATTGGAGATCTTCTCCAGGCTCTGCTTGACGGCCTCGGCGGAGCCCTGCACATCAGCCTTGACGACAATGGCCAGCTCCTTCATATCGTTCTGTGCCATCTGGCTGAACAGGTTATCCAGAGTGACCTTCTGGAAGGAGGAGAACTGCTTCTCCTTGGCAGCGGCAATGCGCTGCTCTGCCAGCTCACGGGCCAGACGCTCGTCGGCAACGGCCTCGAACAGGTCGCCTGCCTCGGGCACAGCGGTCAGGCCGGTGATCTCCACGGGGGTGGAGGGGCCTGCATCGTTCAGCAGCATGCCCTTGTCGCTGCGCATGGTACGCACACGGCCCACAGCGGTACCGGCAATGATGACATCACCGGCATGCAGGGTGCCGTTCTGCACCAGAATGGTGGCGATGGGGCCCTGGCCCTTGTCCAGACGGGCCTCGACGACAGCGCCCTTGGCACGGCGGTTGGGGTTGGCCTTCAGCTCCATGACCTCAGCTTCCAGAGCGATGCGCTCCAGCAGGTCGTTGATGCCCATGCCGGTCAGGGCAGACACCGGGATGCAGGCCACATCGCCGCCCCAGTCCTCGGTGATGATGCCGTACTTGGTCAGGCCTTCCATCACGCGCTCGGGGTTTGCAGTGGGCTTATCCATCTTGTTCATGGCCACGATGATCTTGACATTGGCAGCCTTGGCGTGGTTGATGGACTCCACGGTCTGGGGCATGATGCCGTCATCGGCGGCAACGACCAGAACAGCGATATCGGTCATGTTGGCACCGCGGGCACGCATGGAGGTGAATGCCTCGTGGCCCGGCGTATCCAGGAAGGTGATCAGGCTGTCGTTGATCTTGACCTGATATGCACCAATGGCCTGGGTGATACCGCCAGCCTCGCCTGCGGTGACATTGGTCTTGCGGATGGCATCCAGGATACTGGTCTTGCCGTGGTCAACGTGGCCCATGACACAGACAACGGGGGGACGCTCCACCAGATCCTCGGCGGAATCCTCCTCCTGGGTGAACAGGCGCTCCTCGATGGTCACATGCACCTCGTGCTCGACCTTTGCGTGGAACTCCTCAGCCAGCAGAGATGCGGTATCGAAATCGATCACATCGTTGATGGCGTGCATCTCGCCCATCTGCATAAACTTGGCAATGACCTTGCCGGCCTGCTGCTTCAGGCGGGCAGCCAGCTCACCGACGGTGATCTCATCGGGGATCATCACCTTCAGCTGTGCGTTGCGGGCCTTTTCCAGCTGGATGCGCTGCAGGCGCTCGAACTCGGTCTCGCGCTTGCCCTTCTGGAACTGCTGGCGCTGGCGCTGACCGCGCTGGGTGAACTTTTGCTTGTTGCCCTGCGGGGTGGGCTTGCGGCGGTTCTCGGTGTTCTTGGTGGAAGCCAGATCGTCGTAGCGGGCATCGAAGCGGTCCACGTTCACATCCACAGTGCGGGTATCGACCGTCACCTGGCTGTCCTCGCGGCGGACAGAGACGGACTGAGCGGGGGCAGCAGAGGCCTTGGCACCGGTCTCGCGGGCCAGCTCGCTCAGGGAGACAGTCTTCTCCTCGCGCTTCTTGTGCTGCTCGTTCTTCTTCTCGCCGTGCTTATTGTTGTTATTGTTTGCCTTGGGCTGCTCTGCCTTTGCGGCAGGGGCAGCGGGCTTTGCTTCAGGCTTCTTCTCAGCAGCCTTGGGCTCTGCCTTTTTTTCCGCAGGCTTCTCGGCCTTTTTCTCAGCCTTCTTTTCAGGCTGGGCAGGCTGCTTTGCGCTGTTCAGGTACTCGTCCAGGCTGGCAACGCTGTTGTCCTTGCTGAATTTCTCCAGCAGGTAGTTCAGCTCGTTCTCTTCCAGGGTAGAGCTGTTCTTCTTGCCGGTGCTGCCCATGGCAGCCAGCTCATCCAGGACCTTCTTTGCAGAAACATTCAGGTCCTTTGCAAAATCGCTCACTTTATATTTTACGGTCATTCGCTCATATCCTCCTCATTTTTGATTGCCCCGCAGTCCGAAAGACGGTCAAAGCAGAGCTTTGCGAGGTTGCGGTCAGTCACCGCGTAAACAGCCACAGGCTTGCGGCTGATATCGGCCAGTTTATCCTGCGTAAGCGGCATGGTGATCACATCCACCAGATCGCCCACAGAATAGTCGAGGCGCTGCACGGTCTTGGCGCTGGCATCGCTTGCCACCATCACCAGCCATGCCTTGCTCTTGACGCAGGCATCTTCCACGGCATCAAAGCCCATGGTCAGTGCGCCCGCCTTGCGGCACAGGCTCAGCGCCTGAAACAGCGCTTCCTCCGGCGGCAGCTTGGGCTTTGCGGGGGTGTTATTCTTCTTTGCCATTTGCTGCTGCCTCCTTTGCGGCTTCGGCCAGCTGTGCGGCCAGAGCCTCGTAAACTTCGGCGGGAACCGGCTGCTCAAAGCAGCGCTCCAGCGCCTTTTTCTTTTTTGCCTTGGTCAGGCAGTCGGGGTTCGGGCAGAGATACGCGCCGCGGCCCGGCTTTTTGCCGACCAGATCAATGCTGATCTCTCCGCTGGGTGCACGCACCACACGCACCAGCTCCTTTTTGGGGCGGCTGGTCATGCAGCCGATGCACTGGCGGGAAGGGATCTTTTTCTGTGCCATCCGGTTTCCCTCCTTTGGCCATCTGCGCCAGAATTACTCGGTGTCGGTCTCGGCTTCCTTCTTCGGCTCTTCCTCGCCATAATAGCCGCTCTCGGGGCGGATATCAATGTTGTAGCCGGTCAGGCGTGCGCACAGGCGTGCGTTCTGGCCCTTGTTGCCAATGGCAAGGCTCAGCTGCTGGTCGGGCACGGTCACACGGCAGGAACGGGTCTCGCCGGGCAGCAGTTCCACCTTGACCACCTTGGCCGGGCTGAGTGCTGCGGAGATGAACTCGGAGATATCCTCGCTCCACTTCACAATGTCGATCTTTTCGCCGCCCAGCTTTTCCACAACAGCAGCTACACGGGCACCGTGCTCGCCGATGCAGGCGGAAACAGGGTTCACGTTGGGGTCCTTGCTCCAAACAGCCATCTTGGTGCGGGCACCGGCCTCGCGGCTGATGGCCTTGACCTCCACAGTGCCGTCAAAAATTTCGGGCACTTCCAGCTCAAACAGGCGCTTGACAAGGCCGGGGTGGGTGCGGCTGATCATAACGCGGGGGCCGCGCTCAGTGCTGACCACGTCCACAACGTAGACCTGCAGGGTCTGGCCCTCGGTGTACACCTCGCCGGGCACCTGCTCGTTGTGGGGCAGGATAGCCTCGCCGCCCTTGCCCAGATCCAGAGCAACGATGCCCTTCTCCGGGTCCACGCGGGTAACGGTGGCCTGCACGATGTCGTGTGCACGGGACTGGATCTCGCTCAGCTGCTGGCTGCGCTCAGCCTCGCGGATGCCCTGACGGATCACGTGCTTTGCGGTCTGGGCTGCAATGCGGCCGAAGTCCTTGGTCTTGAGGGGGGTCACGATGCGGTCGCCCACTTCGTAGCTCTTGCGGATCTTCTGTGCCTCGGTAATGCCGATCTCAGAGTGCTCGTCGTACCAGTCCTCGTCGGCCACAACGTCCTGGATCAGGGCCACATCAAAGCGGCCTGCGGCGGGGTCGATATCCACCTTCACGTGGTCCTCTTCCACCTCATAGTTCTTCTTGACGGCAATGATGATCGCAGCCTTGATCTTTTCGATCAGGTATTCTGCGGTGATGCCGCGCTCGTGCTCCAGCATGGAGAGAGCTTCAAAAAATTCATTGTTCGCTGCTGCCATTTTTCGGGTTCCTCCTGTAATTTACTCTCTATCTATGTTAGTCAAACAGGTCTTCATCGTCGCACAGGTTCACGCTGGATGCGGCGTTCACCTCAAAGGTGACAGCGCCCGCATCGGTGTTCACCGTAACGGTGCTGCCCTCGCGGCCTGTCAGGATACCGGAAAACTCACGCACGCCGTCTGCATTTGGGCGGATGAGCTTTACCCGGATCTTCTGGCCCTTGAGGGCTTCATAGTGCTCCGGGCGGGTCAGCTTACGGCCAAGGCCGGGGCTGCCCACTTCCAGATAATAGCTCTGGTCGATGGGGTCTGCCTCGTCAAGGATGGGGTCCAGCGCATGGGAAACATCCGCGCAGGTGTCGGTATCCATGGTGCCGTCTTTGTCGATGAGCACGCGAAGATACCAGTCTGGACCTTCCTTTTCAAAAACCACATCCCACAGGCGCAGGCCCATGCCCTCCACGGTGGGGCGGACAAGCGCTTCGACTCTCTGGGCGGTGTTGCCGCCAGACTGCTTCGCCATAAAAAACCTCCAAACAAACAAGAAACGCGGACCTTGCGGCCCACGTTTCAGGTTAAACTATATCGTACTACTAGAATATACCATACATCCCGCGATTATGCAAGCATTTTCGCAGATTTTTTTCGCCGCAGGGTCTTTTACAGCACCCACACGCCGTCCCGGAACAGCTCCACGGTGCGGCCATCGCGGCATTTGCCGGTGATATGGCTGTCCTCGGCACCGATCATCACATCCTCATGCAGATGCGACTGGTTCATGCCACGGGCCAACAGCTCCTCTTTGGAAAGCGCCGTGCCGCCCTTCGTGGTGCCGGGATAGCTGGCGCCAAAGGCGATATGACAGGCGGCGTTCTCGTCAAACAGGGTGCTGTAGAACAGCTTTCCGCTGCGGTTGATGGGGCTGCTTGCAGGCACCAGTGCCACCTCGCCGATGCTGCGGGAGCCCTCATCCCCATCCAGCAGACGGCCCAGCAGCAGCTGTCCCTGCTCGGCGTGGTAGTCCACCACCCGGCCCTTCTCAAAGGTGACGCGGAAGTTCTTGATAAGCTGACCGTTGAACACATAGGGCTTGGTGCCATAGACGACACCCTCCACCTTATCTTTATGGGGCGCAGTGAACACCTCTTCCGTTGGGATGTTGGGCAGGAACACCACACCCTTTTCGCTTTTGCTGGCGGCGCTTTCCCACACAGCCTGATCCGCAAGACCCACGGTCAGGTCGGTACCGTTGCTGCTTTCAAAATGCACGCTTTCCAGATCCAGCGCGTTCATTTTGTCGCGCAGAGCAGAGAGCCGCTCCATATGGGCCTGCCACTCGCCCACCGGGTCGCCGCCAGTGACTCGGCAGACGTCAAAGATCAGCTTCCACAAAGCTTCCATGGCGGCGTCTGCGTCCAGCTCCGGGAAGATCTTCTTTGCCCACGGCACGCTGGGCAGAGCCGCAATGGACCACTGCACCCGGTCGTTCATGGTGTACTCCTGCCA
>OGQE01001973.1_pt1 | contig 16832 bp, 18 predicted proteins | sample 1553131 | NCBI WGS metagenome assembly OGQE01 (sample SAMEA2579929, study PRJEB22360) | human gut metagenome | biome: human gut; feature: human-associated habitat; material: faeces | place: Denmark | collected 2008/2010
GTGCCTCTCTGCTGACCACCGAGCAGGGCATTGCCATCAACGAAAAGGGTCAGGCGCTGGACAACAACAACCAGCCCATGGAGGGCCTGTACATCACCGGTGATATGTCCGGCAGCTTCTTTGCCAACAACTACCCCTGCCTGATGGCCGGTGTAGCCATGGGCCGCACCCTGACCTTCGCCATGAAGGCCGTCAAGCAGATGGCTGGTCTGGATAACGCCTGATCCAGCGCGGTTTTCCGGCACAACTTAAGCGTTTTTCCATTTCTTCTTTCTTCATAAAGAGAGGCGGTCCCTGTTTGGGGCCGCCTCTCTTTGCCATTTTTTCGCCACGTGCCCCCTACACAAATCCCCACGATTGTGCTATGATAAAGCTGAACAGCCGGTTTGTGCCAGACAACCGGCAAAATCGAGGTGTTTGTACAAATGTCTGATCTCCTTGAAACTCTGCAGCAGGAAGGGGTAGACCCCGCTCTGCTGGAAGCAGTCCAACAGTACCGCACTGCCCATGCCCTGCCGGACGCACTGCGCCCGCGCATCCCTTTCCCTGCCTTTACCTACTATGGCAAACAGGTGTGGGAGCAGGCGCTGGCGGCGCTGCTCTGCGGCGAAAACCTGCTGCTGGCAGGCGGAAAAGCCACCGGCAAAAACGTGCTGGCCGAGAACCTTGCCGCCGCCTTTGGCCGTCCTGCGTGGGACATCTCCTTCCATGTGAACATGGATGCGGCGTCCCTCATTGGCATGGACACTTTTGCGGACGGTCAGGTGGTGTTCCGGCCCGGCCCGGTATACCGCTGCGCCCAGTGCGGCGGCTTTGGTGTGCTGGATGAGATCAACATGGCCAAAAACGAAGCGCTGGCCGTGCTGCACGCGGTGCTGGACTTCCGCCGCGCCATCGATGTGCCCGGTTACGACCGCATCCCGCTGGCGGAGGAGACCCGCTTTATTGCCACCATGAACTACGGTTATGCCGGCACTCGTGAGCTGAACGAGGCCCTCATCTCCCGTTTCGTGGTCATCCAGATGCCCACCATTACGCAGGACGATCTGGAAAAGCTGCTGCGGACGCAGTTCCCCGATCTTGCTTCCAAGTATGTGCGCCAGTTTGCACTGCTGTTCCTTGACCTGCAGAAAAAGTGCGACAGTGCGGAAATTTCCACCAAGGCGCTGGACCTGCGCGGCATGCTGGATGCCCTGCGGCTGATCCGGCGCGGCATCCCGGCAGGCGCGGCACTGGATATGGGCATCACCAACAAAGCCTTTGACTCCTATGAGCAGGGCCTGATCCGTGATGTGATCGCAGCGCGCATTCCGGCCAAGCTGGATGCCGCCAAGCTCTTTGGCTGATGGACGCCCAGAGCTACACCGCGCAGGAGCGGCGTGCGGCCAATCAGGTCTGGGCTGCTGCAGGAGCCTATGGCTTTGAGCCGCTGTTTCTGGCCCGCTATACCGACGGCACCACCGATTTTTACATGAACACGGTCGTGGGCCTCATCCACAAATATTACGGTGATGCGCTGATCCGCAGCATCTTTGATGCATGGGACGGTGATCTGCGGCAGACCATGCTGGACGACATGACATGGCTGTATCTGGAAAACGCCGCCTACCGGCTGGGGGGGGCCCCCCCCCCCGGGCCGGGCGCGAATTTTGCCTACCGGCTGGAGCTGCCCCGCCGCCCGGTGCTGGAAGCACTGCGCCATGCCCATGCAGATTATTTCTTTGCGATTCAATACAAGCTCTCCCGTCAGGAGTGGATGGCAAAAAATCAGCTGGTCTACACCATGCAGGCTGCACGCTGGCGGCGTGTGCTGGGCCGTTCCGACCCGGTGATGACCCCTTATGAGTCCGGCCTTGCTGCGGCTCTTTCCCCGGAAAAAGCGCCGGCAGCGGAACAGCTGAAAGCCGAAATTTTATCGATCTACGCAAAATTCAACCTGTTCGACGGCACTGTGCACCAGAGAGCAGCTTTGCATCTGCATCTGGACGGCCTGCTGGCAAAACTTGCCACCAAAGCCATGCCCACCCAGATGATCAAAACGGACCGCGTGACCGTGGAGCACTCAAACTCCGTGGATGCTGTGGGCGGTGGACTGGCGGTGGACAAGCGCCGGGCCCACATCACCCTGAAGCAGAATGCCGCGCAGGACAGAGCCTACATCGAAAGCTGCTTCGGCCGCTCTCTCTACCCGCCGGAACGGCTGCGCAAGGCTGAGCAGGAGCTTTGCGTGGGCGACCATCTGGGGTGCCATTTGTGGTTCAGTGCCGGTGTGCCCAGCCCGGAGCAGGCTCCCACCCCGGAGGCAAAACATCTGGCTGAACAGGCTGAGCTGCAGGCCGACCGCAACCGCGCTTATTACGCCAAAAATCGGGAACTGCACCGCAGTGTGGTGCTGCGGCTTACCGAGCAGATCCGCAACTGCATCCTTGTGCACCAGCAGCCCAACGCCCGTGTTGCCCGCAGCGGCAACCTGAACGCTGGGCGCATCTGGCGCGCACCACTTTTGAACGATGACCGGGTGTTTTTGTGTGCCGAGGAAGAGAACCAGCCCTCTTTTACGGTAGACCTTTTATTGGACGCATCCGCTTCCCGCCTGCACTGTCAGGAAGTGATCGCGGCTCAAGGATCTATTTTGGCCCAGAGCCTTGCGGCCTGCGGTATCCCGGTGCGGGTGTCCAGCTTCAGCAGCCTGCGGGGCTACACCGTACTGCGTGTGCTCAAAGGCTTTGCAGACAAAAACCTGCAAAACATCAACCGATATTTTGCTTCCGGCTGGAACCGTGACGGCCTTGCCTTGCGGGCAGCAGGCGACCTTTTGCAGTTTGCGCCCGGTCCTGCGCCGCGGCATCTGCTCATCGTGCTGACGGACGCTTCGCCCAACGACAGCCGCCGCATCCCGCCCAGTGCAGAAAACCCGCTGGGCTGCGGTTACGAGGACGCTGCCGGTGTGGCTGACACTGCCGCGCAGGTGCGTGCGCTGCAGCGCATGGGCATCCGGGTGTCGGCTGTGTTCATGGGTGAGGACAGCTCTGCCGGTGCCGCTGCACAGATCTACGGCAAAAACATGGCCCGTATCCGCGGCATGGACCAACTGGCCCGCGCGGCCGGGCGGCTGATCCAGAACGAGATCCGTGAACTGGGCGATTGAACCATATTTTACCAGAACAGCCCACAGATGGGAGGCTTTGGCCTTGCCGTCTGTGGGCTGTTTTTGATACAGAACACAACTGATTCACTCTTGCAACAACCATGTTTCGGGTCACTGTTGCAGGATGCGCGGAAATATTTTGTTTTTCCGCAAACTTATAGTTGTTTTTTGTTGTGAAGTATGCTATACTATGTTCAGTCAATAAAACATTCCTGCGTAAGCTGCCTGCTGTGCACCGGGTCGTTTGGCGCAGTGCCCATCCGTTATACAACGAACTGCTGTGTTATAGTTTCAGGAGGGAACCGATCATGGATGCCAACCGTTATTTTGATGCCATGCACAACGCTATGTCAGCTCAGCACCCCGGTGCGCAGCTGCTTTTAACGGTAAAGCTGCAGGACACCTGCGGCAACGATGCCTGCCTGGAGCTGAAGCAACTGCCCGGTGAGAGCACCTCCATTCTGTGCTACTCCACCATGGGTCGCCGCTGCCTGAACTTCCAGCTGTTCCGCAAGGGCTGGCAGCTGTGCCACAATGCTGATGGGCAGCTGGTAGGCCGCTTTCCTTCCAGCGCCGACGGCCTGATCGACGAGACCGATTTCCGCGCCTACTGCCGGGAAGACCGGCTGGATCTGGCCCGCACCCAGCGCATCACCGCCGAGCTTCGCCAGTGCGCCGGTATCGATTATCAGGGCAGCATCCCGCAGAACGCCCGCACCGGTGCCGTTATTACCGTGGAGAGTTTTGTAGGGGCCGGTGCCCGCTGGACCTACTGGAGTCAGGATGTTCTGCCCAGCCCGCCGCTGGGTGCCATCCTCTACTGGCTGGCGGATCATCTGGCCGGTGCCGAGCGCCGCACCCTGCAGGCCGACCCGCAGGCAGCCCGCCTTGCCGCCCAGTGGCTGGCCGGGGATACAGCCGTATTCTTCCATCCGTCGGTGCCGATGACCGCCATGAATACGGTCTCTTCCGGCTCTGCACCCGCACGCCGCCGCACCACTGTGCCCGCTGCCCGCAACAAGAGCTGGCAAAGCATCATGGCCGTGATGGCAGGCATGTGAACGAAAAAGCAAGGAAAGACCGATCGTCTCTCCTTGCTTTTTCAGTATTATTCGAGGTACGGGTCCAGCAGGGCATCCACCGTTTTGTTCCGCTTGGGGTTCGGCTTTTTGATCACATGGCCGCGGCAGACCACCAGTTCCAGATGCTGCAGCGCACGCAGGTCTTCCAGCGGGTTGTGCTTCGTCACAATAAAGTCTGCGCTCTTGCCCGGCTCAATGGAACCGGTCACGTCTCCTACTCCGGCCAGCTGAGCATTGCACAGGGTGGCCGTGTACAGGGCGAACCGATTGCTCACACCGCAATACTTATGGAAATAGCACAGCTCCCGCCAGAAATCGTACTGGGTGATGTACGGGCAGCCTACATCGTTGCCCAAGGCCACCGGGATGCCGTTGGCAAGTGCGGTCTTTGCGCTTTCCACCACGCCGTCAAACACGATCTTGCCGTTATACTGGTCCTTTTCCGAAGCGCCGGAAACCGCCGTATCAAACAGTGCGTAGGGCAGCGCCGGGGAGATGGTGGTGCACACAAAGGCTCCCCGCTTCTTGTAAAGCCGGATGGTCTCATCATCCATCTTTGCGCCGTGCTCAATGGAATCCACACCGTTTTCCAGCGCCACCTTTACGCCCTCTGGCGACTCGGTGTGTGCCGCCACGGTATAGCCCAGCTTGTGGGCCTCGTCGCAGACGGCTTTGACCATTTCCGGCTTCATCTTCAGCTCGCCGGGGGTTCCCTTTTCGGTGGCATCCAGCACGCCGCCGGTGATCATCAGCTTGACAAGATCCACCTTCTGTCCGCTGGCCTTTTTGAGCTGAGCCAGTGCTTCGGCATTGTTATGGGCCGCAACTGCCACCGAGCCTGCCATATGCCCGGCACCGAAATGCCTTCGTTGGCAGCAAGGATGCGCGGTGCCAGCAGTCTGCCTGCAGCGGCATCATCACGGCAGCGGGTGTCAAAATCTGCAATGCCGCCCACGGTGCGGATGGTAGTCACGCCACCCAGCAATTCCAGCTTCGCGTAGCTGCATACCAGCCTGTAGGCCACCGCACGGGTCAGGCCATTGCTCAGAATTTTGCGCACCAGCGCAGCATTATCCCGCGGCTTTGCGCTGGGCTTGCCGTTGCCTGCCAGATGCACATGCAGGTTGATCAGGCCCGGGCACAGATAGCCTCCGTGCAGATCGATCACCTCATAACCGTCCAGATTCACGCCCTCATCGACAATGGCAATGATCTTATCATCCTCGGTCAGCAGGATCTTGTGCGCTTCCGGCTCCATCTGCTCGGTGCCATCCAGCAGGATCCCGTTCGTATAGGCACGTTTCATTGGGAACATCCTCTCTTTTTCAGGTTTTTTCGGACAGGAGTTGTTTTGTTTCAGTATAGCACGTTCCGGCAGATGGTGCAATGCAAAAACGGGCAGGAAAGGTTCAGCCCTCTCCTGCCCGCTCGGTGTTTTTATTTACTGTGCGGCTGCGCTGGAAGCTACTTCGGAAGCAGCAGCCTCAGAAGATGCGGCTTCCGAAGAAGCAGCTTCGCTGGATGCGGCATCTGCGCCGCCGGTCACGCCGCCCTCAACGACCAGCTCATCCTCATAGTCAAGGCCGTAGGTATCCACCAGAGTCTCCTCATAGTCCTTGTGGAAGAAGTTCTCCTCGCCCAGAGCCTTGATCTCCTCGTTCAGCCAATCCAGAACGGTGGTGTTGCCCTGGCTCACAGCGGGAGCAATGGTGTCCTGACTGCCCAGAGAGGGAATGCCGACCGTGTAGCCGGGGTTCTGCTTTGCAAATGCAATGACCTCGGTGTTATCGTTGGCCCATGCCACGCCGTTGCCGTTCTCCAGTGCATTCTTGGCCGTTGCATAGGAATCGTACTTCTGCAGCGGAATGTCGGGGTACTCCTTGGTCAGGTAGGTCTCGGCGGTGGTGCCGGAAATGACGATCATCTGGTCGTCAGCGTTCCAGTTGTCCAGAGTGGTGATAACGTTGCTGTCCGGAGAAATGACACCCAGAGCCACGTTCATGTAAGGCAGAGCAAAGTCCACTTCCTCTGCGCGCTCCGGGGTCACGGTGAAGTTTGCCAGGATCACATCCGCCTTGCCGGTCTGCAGGTACTCGATGCGGTTGGCAGCCTCGGTGGAAACGAAGTTGATCTCTACGCCCAGATCCTCGCCCAGACGGCGTGCAAAGTAGACATCATAGCCCTGATACTCGCCGTTCTCATCCACGTAGCCGAACGGGTTCTTATCGGAGAACACGCCGATGTTGATGGTACCGGACTCCTTGATCTGATCCAGAGTGCGGTAGACCACGCTGCTGCCGGATGCTGCAGTTGCAGTAGAAGCAGAAGAAGAGCCGCCGCATGCGGTCAGAACAGCGGCAGCGGAAACTGCGCCCAGACCCAGCAGGAAGGAACGACGAGAAATCTTAGACTGTTTCATAATGATTACTCCTTTACAAAATCTTTCCCATTTGGCTGCGGAACACCCGCAGCCTTTATCTTGATCTGTGACTCATTTCACAGCATCAAACGTGAAGGTGCGCAGGAAGCGTTGCGCGCGCTCGGTCTTGGGCCGGTCAAAGAACTCGGCCGGTGCAGCTTCTTCCACGATCTTGCCGCCATCCAGAAAGATGACACGGTTGGCAATGGCGCGGGCAAACTGCATTTCGTGGGTGACGATGATCATGGTCTTGCCCTGCTTGGCAAGGTCCAGCATAACGTCCAGCACCTCGCGCACCATTTCCGGATCAAGGGCAGCGGTCACTTCGTCAAACAGAAGGATCTCCGGGTGCATACACAGTGCACGCACGATGGCAACGCGCTGCTTCTGGCCGCCGGAAAGCTCCCGCGGGTAGCTGTTTTTCTTGGCAAGCAGGCCCACACGGTCCAGCAGAGCTTCGGCCTCCTGCTGCACTTCCGCTTTGGGGCGCTTCTGCACCTTGGTGGGTGCCAGAAGCACATTGTCCAGCACCGTCATGTGCGGGAACAGCTCGTAGCTCTGGAACACCATGCCGATGCGCTGGCGCAGCTGGGTCAGATTTTTACCGCCGTAGGCAACGGTCTCATTGCCCAGCCGCACCCGGCCGCTCTGGGTGGGCTCCAGACCATTCAGACAGCGCAGCAGGGTGCTTTTGCCGCAGCCCGAAGGGCCGACCACCACGATGACCTCGCCGGGCTTGACAGCAAAGCTGATATCATCCAGCACGGGGGTCTCGCCATAGGCCTTGATCAGATGTTCAACAGTCAAAATAGGTTCTGCCATGTACGGTCACTTCCATTTCTTTTCGAGATAGGATGCCAGCAGACTGATGGGCCAGCATACGAAGAAATATAACACGAAAACCGTGAGATAAATGCCAAACGCTGCGTTGGGGCTGGCGGTGCGGTTGGCCTCGATGATCTGCTGTGCTACCTTGATCACTTCCACCACACCGATCATCAGCACAAGGCTGGTGGTCTTGATCATGCGGGTAATCAGGTTGATGGACAGCGGGATCAAGCGGCGCACCGTCTGCGGAATGATGATGTACCAGTAGGTCTGCGCACGGCTCATGCCAAGGGCCTCGGCGCTCTCATACTGGTGCTTCGGAATGGCGATCAGCGCACCGCGCACAAGGTCGCTCATTTCTGCGGTGCCCCACAGCACAAACACGATGATGGATGCCGTCTCGCCGGAAAGGTTCCACCCAAAGGCACGGGTGGTGCCGAAGTAAACGAGGAACAGCAGCACCATCTGCGGCATGATGCGGACGAACTCCAGATAAAGCCGCAGAACCGCCTTGATAACGGGGTTGCGGGAGGTCATGAGCACGCCCAGCAGGATGCCCAGCGGCAGGCTGATGATCACCGAGACGGCGCTGATCTTGAGTGCAACGCCAAGGCCGCCCAGCAGGCGGGCCATGTTTTTGCCCTTGAACAGGACATCAAGACCCAAATCCAGCATAGCGCAGCCTCCTTTCGATCAGGCTGCCCACAATGGACACCGGCAGCAGAATGATAAGGTAGAACACCACCAGCAGGAACAGACATTCGATGGTTTTGGAGTACATGCCGATGAGATCCTTTGCCGTGAACATCAGGTCCATCAGGCTGATGGCGCTGAACACGCTGGTCTCCTTGAGCAGGAAGATCACATTTGCCATGAAAGCCGGCATACTGGTGGACATGGCCTGCGGCAGAATGATGTAGCGCATGGTCTGCCAGCGGTTCATGCCAAGGCTGTAGGCACTCTCGGTCTGGATGGGCTCAATGGCTTCCAGACCGCTGCGGAACGCTTCGGCCATGTAGCTTCCGCCCAGAAACGCCAGACCGGCAATGCCGCAGATCTCGGCATTGGTGCGGATGCCCACCTTGGGCAGGCCATAATAAATGAAGAACAGCTGCACCAGCAGCGGTGTGTTGCGGGACAGCTGGATGTAAACACCCACGATCTTCCGCAGAACGGGCACCTTGTCATACTGGATCACTGCGCAGGCAAGGCCAATGATGATGGCAAAAATGATGCCTGCAACGCCCAGCCGCACGGTAAGTACAGCGGCCTTCTGGTAGAGCGGCAAATATTGCTGGATCGCATTCCAGTCCATTGCCGGATTCCTCCCTTGTATCCTGATTTGCGGGTCAAAACAAAACGCCCGGAAGCTCCCTCTTCAAGTAAGCTCCCAGGCGGTCAGCGACAGATCCTTCTGCGTGTTCCCACACAGAATATGCAGATATGCTCACACGGCATACCATACTGCAGGGCGGCCGGTCCGGGAAGCGTTTGCGGTACAACAACACATTGCGCAACAACACATCATAGCCGTTTCCTCCCTGAATGATCTCAATTTTCGGATTTGCTCGACCCGATGCACGTAGTTTACACCCTATTACCCATTATGTCAATATGATTATGGGGCTTCTTTCGATTCTTTGCTCATTCAGCCTAAAATCATATCATTCTATGTGTAAATTTTATTCATTTTTCAACTTGACCGTATGCGTCGTGCGGACAGCAAAAAGCCCTCCCGTCGGGGGAGGGCCGGGCCGGATAAAGATTTTTTAGGAAAGTTTAAGAAACAGCCGGTTTTGCTTTCTGCTGCCATATGCTCCCCTCCTGCCTTTTCTTTTATAAATAAGTATACTGATTTCCCGGGAAAAGTGCAATCAAAAGGCAGGAATATTTTACAGGTTCAGCAGCACATTGGCCCGGAAAACGTTGCCGCCCGTTTCCACCGTCAGATTGCCGTGATACCTGTGCACGGCAGTTTCGACGGAAACAAGGCCGATGCCCTGTCCATCATGCTTGGTGGAGTGCAGAACGCCGCCCTGCTTTTTCAGCACGCCATCGTAGCGGTTCTCCACCATCAGGCCCATCATGGCCGGGCTGAGCATCCGGGCCAGCACCTTGATCTGCCGTTCTTCCGGCGGCAGCTTCTGGCTGGCATGGAGCGCATTTTCCAGCAGGTTGCCAAGAATGGTGCACAGGTCGGCCTCCGGCAGGGGCAAGAGCTTGGGCAGTTCCAGCTTCCATTCGATCTGGATGCCCTGTTTCCGGGCCTCGTAGTCGTAGTGGCCGGCAAGCGCATCCACCGCAGCGTTGACGCACAAGGTGGGTCTGGCATCGCTGAGTTCGCTCTCGTACTGGCTCAGGTAGCTTTTCAGTTCATCCAGCCGCCCGGCCTCGGTCAGGCCGGAGATCACATGCAGGTGCTGGCGGAAATCGTGCCGCAGGTGGCGGGTCTGTTCCAGATAGCTGCGCAGCTCCATATAGCGGCGGGACTCCACGGCCAACAGCTGGTTTTCGCGGTCCAGCTGGGAGCTGCGGGCATACTCCTTTGCCACGCGGTACATCTCGTACAGCAGCAGAAAGATGCCCAGCAGCGAGATGCTCACTGCCAGCACCGCGATGATGCGGATGCGGTTCATCAGGATGACGCCGATCTCCTTCGGCATACAGAACACCAGAAACGCCGCGTACAGTGCCGGCAGCGGCCATGCCGACTCCCAGAAGGCTTCGCCGTGGTACTCCTGCAGCAGCCACCGGCTCCAGCGCACTGCCGTAAAACGGAAGATGGCGCTGAGTATCACCGAGAGGGTCAGGCAGATGACCGAGGTGCTGGGCAGAAACACCGGCTGTGCATTGTCCAGCTCAGCTTCCGCGTTCAGCACAATGGCAAGCAGGGTGCACACAGACATCATCACTGCCGACACGGAGAACAGAAACATGGTCTGGCTGATCGATACTTCCCGGTCGGTGCGCCAGCGCAGCAGCCAGAAGCTGATGATGAGCAGCGGGATGAGCAGGAAGTTCGTTTCCATGTCCAGCATGCAGCACACCGCTGCGCCAGCCAGACCCATCAGTGTGATCGCCGACGCACCGATGGCATAGGTTTTACGCGGTGCACGCAAGTGCTCCTGCAGCGAGGCAAGGCAGAGGTATTCTGCCGGATACATCATTGCAAATTCCAGAAAAAAACGTCCAAACAATGCAAAATTCACAAGCGCTCTCCTTTCCGGGTCAGAATTCCCGCTGCATACCACGGAACTGGTACTGCGTAAATTGGGCAAGCAGGCTGTTTTTGTCCTTCTGCCGCACCGGCAGATGGGTCCCATCCAGCATTTCAATGCAGTCACCCTCAAACCGCAGCACCTTGGACATGTTGATGATCACGCCGCGGTTGCACACCAGAAATTCCGGCTGGGTCTGAAGCTGTTCCTGCACCTGTGCAAAATTTGCCGTGGCCCGGCACTCGCCGTCATCCGTGACCACACGCACATAATGGTTCTGTGCCGTAGCATAGTAGATCTTGGTCAGCGGCAGCCGCACGATCTGCCGGGCAATGCGCACCTCCAGCTCCGGCTGCTGGCGGCACAGCACCCGCCGCAGCTCCCCTGCCAGCTGCTCAAACTTTTCTTCCTTATAAGGCTTGAGCAGATAATCGAATGGATGTACCGGAAAGGCATCCCACACGTACTCCGGCGAGGATGTCACAAACACGATCAGCAGGTCCGGGTCGGCCGCACGCAGCCGCTGCGCCGTCTCAATGCCATTGGTGCCCTCCATGCAGATGTCCAGAAACACCACCTGATACCCTTCGCGCCCGCCGGCCCGCAAAAATTCATCTCCGCTGGCAAAACAGCTGCAGGATATATTCTCATTTTCAAATGCCTTTTTCAGCAGCTGTTTCAACCGTTCGGCATCCGGCTTGCTGTCTTCCACGATCGCCGTCCGCAGGTTCATAGCTGCACCCCCTGTTCCTTCTGCTTCCCTGTTTTTTATATTATAGCACAAGTTCTGCCTTCCGTGGTCTGCCATTCGCGCACAAAACAGCCCGTTTCACGCAGGTTGCGGCAGTGGACAGAAATTTTTGTGTGTTTTCCTGCTGCAATGCAAAACAAAAAAGGCACCACACAATGTGTGATGCCTTTCTGATCTGGTGGAGAATACCGGGATCGAACCGGAGAACGAAGTGACAGCTGTTCGCATTGACTTCGTTGCACAATATGGATATAATATAATTAGAATTTTACTATTATAGATCGTTCAGGAGCAGGAGGTGCTTTTATGAATATCCGTCCATCTGCAGCGATTCGTCAGAACTACAACGAGATCGCCGATCTGTGCAGAGAAACCGCTGAGCCGATTTTTCTCACCAAAAACGGCGAGGGTGACTTGGTCGTCATGGACATCGAAACCTACAACCGCCGTGAAAAAATGCTGAAGCTCCGCGAAGAGCTGCTTTCCGTGGAAGAGGACCGGATGCGTGGAAGCGAGGGCTATTCGATTGACGAGGTCACTTCCATGATGCGCAGTGCGATCAAGGAGGCCGCCGGACATGGAGCAGCAAAATAAATACCGCGTGATCGTGTCAGCACGGGCTGCTCAGATGTTGGTGTCCCACGCCGCATTTCTGGCACAGGTCAACCCTGCAGCAGCAGAGCGGCTTACAGTGGAATTTGAAAAGGCTGCAAAATCTCTGGAGCAGATGCCGCAGCGCTGCCCATGGCTCAAAGGCGAATACATTCCTAAAAATGCTTACCGATTTATCTTGTTTGAAAAACGCTATATGCTTATCTTCCAGATCGTAGATCATACGGTTTATGCAGATCATGTGGTAGATTGCAGACAGGATTACGGCTGGCTCATCCGATGATCAACAAAGGCGGTGGCTTTCCCTTTTGTGGGAAGCTCCCGCCTTTTTCTGCGTCTGTATAAAAAAAATCACCATACTTCCTACGAAGTACAGTGCTTTTTTGGTGGAGATTACCGGGCCGATTCTGATCACGGTGACCCTCTTGCAGTCCATGCACGGCACTCTCCTGGGTGAGCTAAGCCCTCACTCGTTTGGCAACAACAAAAAAGGCACCACACAATGTGTGATGCCTTTCTGATCTGGTGGAGAATACCGGGATCGAACCGGTGACCTCTTGCATGCCATGCAAGCGCTCTCCCGAACGGTATCGAAACACACCCCCACACGAAAGTGCGGGGACAGGCTTAATATCGCGTTGATACGTTCTATTCACCAAAAAGGTTCACAGCTGCATCCTGCTTCCAGGAATCATGCTCCGCCTACAAGGCAATTTTACCACCCAATTTTTAAGTGTGTCAATGGGTTTTGCTCAGAGAGAAGGTCATTTACGAGAAAAGTTTTTTCTGACAGCTTACTTAGCGCAATTTTGATTTTACACATCAAAGTTGCGCTTTTTATTTTCCCCAAAAGTATTGACAAGGAGGTTTTCTCAACGATGCCGATGTATTTTTGCTGTTTTTTATCCATAAACCAACCGCATGACCCTTGACTACTTCTACGGACAGACTGGAGAGCTTTTCTCCTTCTACCGCATTCCAAAGGCTCTTTTTCAGGAGCAGCGGTTCCAGAGCCTGTCCACGGATGCCAAGACGCTCTACGGTATCCTGCTGGATCGGATGAGCCTGTCAGCCAAAAACGGCTGGCTGGACGAGCAGAACCGGGTGTTCATCATCTTCACGATCGAGGATGTCAAGAGGTCATTGTGTTGCGCAGACAACAAAGCGACGAAGTTGCTGCGGGAGCTTGAAGAATTTGGTTTGATTGAACGAAAACGCAGAGGTTTAGGAAGGCCAAGTTTGGTGTATGTGAAAAACTTTTCGGCAGATTCTTCAAAAACACGATTCCAGAATCGTGAAAATCACGAATCTGGAGGCTTCAAAAGCGCAAGTCAAGACCCTGCAAAACCACGATGTAATAAGACTGATAAGAATAATACTGAGATGAATGAGACTTATCCCTTCAATTCGGAAGAAACCGACGGGATGAGCCAGCGCGAACAACTTGAAAAATATTTTTCTCAGTCCTTGGAGGTCGAGCTTCTTCTCCGGCTTTGCCCAGATGATGAGGATATTATCTACCAGATTGTTGATTTGCTGGTGGATACCTGTGCGACCAAGCGAAAGATGCTGCGGATTGCCGGGGATGACCGCCCTGCCGAGGTAGTGCGTAGCCGGTTTATGAAGCTGAACGCCGACCACATCAAATTTGTGTTGAAGTGCCTTGCAGAGAACAGCAGCCCAATCCGAAACATGAAACAATACCTGCTCGCTTCTCTGTACAACGCACCCACCACCATGCAGCTTTCCTATCAAAACCAAACCAACCACGACTTAGCGAATCGGAGGTGATGAAAATTTCAAAGAAAGCAACCACGATTGCCATCGTCAACCAGAAAGGCGGCACCGGCAAGACCACTACCTGTGAAAATCTGGGCATCGGGCTGGCGATGGAGGGCAAAAAAGTCCTGTTGGTGGATGCCGACCCACAAGGCAGCCTGACCATCAGCATGGGCTGGCAGCAGCCCGATGAACTGCCCACTACCCTTTCCACCCTGATGGCAAAAGCTATGAACGATCAGTGCATTCCACCCGGTGAAGGTGTGCTGCACCATGCAGAGGGAGTAGACCTCATCCCAGCCAACATAGAGTTGGCAGGGATGGAAGTTGCCCTTGTCAATACCATGAGCCGCGAAAAGATGTTGAAACAGGTCTTGGACAGCGCAAGGCAGGAATATGACTATATTCTGCTGGACTGTACTCCTTCCCTTGGGATGCTGACCATCAACGCGCTGGCGGCGACAGACACTGCTCTGATACCCGTACAGGCACAGTACCTTTCCGCGAAAGGTCTGGAACAGCTTTTGCAGACCATCAACAAGGTGCATCGGCAGATCAACCCAAAGCTGAAAATCGAAGGTATCCTGCTGACGATGACAGATAACCGCACCAACTATGGCCGACAAATCGACACGCTGATCCGGCAGGCATACGGAAAGCACATCAAAGTGTTCGGTCAGACGATTCCCCACTCCGTCCGTGCAGCGGAAATCAGCGCGGCGGGTAAGAGCATCTTTGTCCATGACCCGAAAGGCAAAGTGGCAGAAGCCTATAAATCTCTGACGAAGGAGGTGCTGGCCGATGCCGAAAAGCAGCGTAAACGCCAGTCTGAGCAGCTACGATGATATTTTTTCCACCGAAGAATCCCGGCAGGAAGAACAGCGCGAGCAGGTGCGGCAGATTCCGATTGGAGAGCTGTTTCCATTCAAGAACCATCCCTTCAAGGTTCTGGACGATGATTCTATGAGCGATACCGTGGAAAGTGTCAAGCAGTACGGTGTGCTTTCGCCGTTGATTGCCCGCCCCAGACCGAAGGGCGGCTATGAAATTATCTCCGGGCACCGCCGTCAACACGCTGCGGAGCTGGCCGGACTGGAAACCCTGCCGGTCATTGTGCGCCAGATGGACGATGATGCTGCCATAATCCTCATGGTAGATAGCAATTTGCAGCGTGAGCATATTCTGCCCAGTGAACGCGCATTTGCCTACAAAATGAAGCTGGACGCAATAAAAAATCAAGGTACAAGGTCAGATTTAACTTCGACACAAGTTGTGTCGAAGTTGCGGAGCAATGAAAAGCTGGGCGCAGAGAATAATCAAAGTCGTGAGACTGTTCGACGTTTCATCCGTCTGACCAACCTTATTCCAGAACTGCTGGACATGGTGGATAACAAAACCGTGTCCTTCAATCCTGCTGTGGAGCTTTCCTATCTTTCTCCTGAACAACAGCAGGAAGTGATCCGGGCAATGGATGATACCCAGAACTTTCCTTCTGTCTCACAAGCAAAGCGTATCAAGAAGCTGGCTCAGGATGGAACTTTTACAACGGAGACGGTCGTTGCCATTATGGGCGAGGAGAAAAAGAGCGAGCTTGATACAGTGACCATAAAAAATGACACCCTGAGAAAATACTTTCCCCGCAGCTATACGCCCAAACAGATGGAAGATACCATCATCAAGCTGCTGGAGCAGTGGCAGAAAAAGCGTCAGCACAGTGAAGAACGCTGACAGGATATGAATTGGAAAGACCCGGTTGGGTCTTTTTCTTTAGAAAAAAGGAGAAAACGCCTATGAAAAATGATTCTAATCCCATTATTCGTTCCCAGGAAGTCACCATTGATATGCACATCTGTGCGGCACTGTCGGAGAGCAGGGGCAGCGGCGAGATCTATTTTGCTGCCATCGCCCCGGATATGGAACTGACAGTCATCACGCTGGACGAGGCTCCCGACATTCTGCCCTGCTTTGACGAGGATGATGCATATCTGAACATCCCCGACAGCTCACTGCTGCTCAGCTACAACCCGGCACAGGTGCTGAAGCTGGCAGGCAAGCACTATCTGACCGGCCCGGTCATTTTGGTGCGCACCAATATGGATGGCGAGTTCATCTCGCTGACGATCGATCAGGTCTACCTCTTTCAGAAGTACCTGATGCGCCACAGCGTTACCCTGATGGCTGACGGCCAGAAGCTGCCCTGCATCTGCATGGAGTGAGGTGCCTTTTTATGTCAACCAGAGAAAAAAGAGAACAGCGGAAAACCCAGAAAGCGAGGTTTGTTGCAATGTATCCGGGCTTGTCGCACGATGAGATTATCGAGGAGTGTCTCAAGGAACTGAAGCACCATTTCGAGGTTGGGCCGGAAGTTGCCCTTATCAGTGCCGAAAAAGGTGTTCAGTGTGTGCCGTTTGATGAATCCCTTCAAAAGAAGTTTCCTTACTTTGAGGGGACTTACGAAGTCTTTGATGTTCCGCATACGGATTTTCAGATTCGCTACCAGCCAGAGCAGATTCTCGCCGCAAGCGGAAGAAAAATCCTGACCGGCACGGCATTTCTTTGCCGCAGGGAAAATGAGCGTTGTCTTATGCTTCCGAGCCGATATGAAAAGGTCGATGTGGAAGATTTTATTCGGGAGCATCTGTTTTTCTATGACGATGCTGAGATGCGCCATGTTGGTGTTGCGCTTTCGGAGGTTGCGTAATGGAGTTCGTGAAAGACTTTTTGATCTATGAAGCCGGTGCGCTCTGTGGGTTCTTTATCGCAGCCCTGATGAATGCGGCGCGCGCCGGACAGGAAATCACCATCAAATTTGAGGAGGATAAGCATGGAACAGGAAAAGAACACCCTGACGGTGCTGGAGATCGCACCGGGACAGTACCCGAAGCAGGTCGAGATCGATCCTGACCTGAAAGCCTTGCAGCAGGCAGTCGGTGGAAACATCGGTGCCAGCTATCCGTTCAGTGACCCGGTCGCCATCGTCTACAACGATGATGGT
>OGQE01001984.1_pt1 | contig 16785 bp, 7 predicted proteins | sample 1553131 | NCBI WGS metagenome assembly OGQE01 (sample SAMEA2579929, study PRJEB22360) | human gut metagenome | biome: human gut; feature: human-associated habitat; material: faeces | place: Denmark | collected 2008/2010
AGCGGCTATAATAGCTATAAATATTTAGTTAAATATCAACAATACAGTATACTAGATATCATCCAGCAGAATTTCACAGCACTGCTCAATGCTCCTCAAATATCAAACAACGATATCAATCGTACCATTGCACCACCACTTCAACATTAATATTAGAAACGTTTTAAACTATATAACACAAGAAAACTGATTCCACCGCAATGGATCAGTTTTCTTTAAATAATGCCTACTTCATTTTTCTCTTTTTATATAATCCTACAATCAAACCAAGACTAACAATCGCTATTAAAAACCATGCAACTATATTTGTTGTATCTCCGGTTTTTACCGTATTTATTATTTTCTGAATAGTATTTGGCTTATCTGGTTTTGAAGGTGCCGGATCCTTTGGCTTATCTGGATTGTTCGGTGGTGTTTCTGGTGAAACCCATTCAGCTTTTGGCTCTATCGTTACATTATATTCTACATTCCCATTAATTTCAGATGGTATATTAACAAGGAATGGAGCAGATTCAAATTTATCTGTACCACTTTCCACATTTCCAATCTGTGCAATCAGATAAATTCCTTCATCCAATTCTCCAAAACTCGTGCGTCCCGAACTATCTGTTTCTTGCATTAAGCCTGAAATATCATTTTCCTTCGCAAATGCATACAATTGTTTTGCTTGTTTTTCTCTTGCTTCTGCACTGGTATCTTGCAATGATATCCCTGAATCTTTAAAACCATTTTCCCAGACCAGCTCATCATTTTTCATATATTGAATTGGAAATATCGAGAACTTTGCTCCGGAAAGAGCTACTTCTTTATCCGAACTATTTCTCCCTTTGTAGATAATTTGAATGCTTCCTGTTCTGCTTCCTGCTTCAGCATGAATTGTTGAAATATTTATAAAACTACCGACAAGAAAAAGCATAACGAATAAAATAATGTGAATACTTCTTATCTTCTTTCGCACCTTACTTTCCTCCTTTTTCTATCTCGTATACTATAAATTACAGCAATCAGCAACCCTATAAAAATTACTATAATTGTTACAATCAGCACTTTAGCAGTAAAAGATAACTCCGGTTTTATATTTGTATCCGGCTCTTGCTTCGTTGCCTCTTCATAAGGTATTCTCTCTCCACGTACTAAAAGTCTGTGTGTATTGATTGCAAATGGTGTACAAGTAACAAGTGTTGCATAATCCTTGCCTGGTTCAATAGATAACCCATCTGTCTCTTCCGGTAAAACTGTTAATATCTGATCAATCTGATATGCCAGTGTTTCATCTAAAACCTTAATGTAAAAAATATCCCCTACTTCCAGTTTATCCATATTGGTAAATAGCGTTTTTGTCGGAAGACCTCTATGTCCAGTCAGAACTGTATGTGTACTTTCTCCACCAACCGGAAGAGATGTACCCCAGAAATGTCCGACACCTGCCTGCAGAACTGCTTCACTTGTTCCATGATAAATTGGAAGTTCTATATTAATCTTAGGAATACGTATGTATCCCATCATTCCGGAACCGTCTACATTTAACAAACTCTCATAACGAGCATCTATTTCCGTATCTTCCTGTGAAAATGGGTCGATCAGATCGATATTCCCCAGCATTTCCTGATTATATGCTCTCGCATCTTCCAACATCTGCTCTTTTTCTGCCTTACTCAACTTTACGCTTTCCTCATCATAATAGGATACCACTTTGGAGCCATTCTTTTCATTCAGATAACTACTGAACGTTGGATATAACAATACGGAGAATGCAACCAAAAGCACGATCAGACGAATAATATCTTTTATTGTTATCTTCCTTTTTTTCTTCTTACTCTTCATTTCATTCTCCCTGTTGTTATACTTGGAATTGCGGTTACCTTCCGTGGAAGATAACCGCCCATTCTTTAAATCTTATCTTATATCTCTGGTAAAACTATTATGCTTCTTTTCTTTTATCACGGATGAAGCTTACTGCTACACCGAATACAAGAAGAGCTGCGATCACAGCAAATGCGATTGCTCCACGTCCACCAGTGGATGGAAGGAGGGAACCTGTGCTGTTTTCGATGTCGATGATTTTGTCAGTTTCAACTGTTCCAGCTTTGGAAATCGTCCACTTATTTACATCTGTATCTGTGCTTTTTGTGATTTTAATTTCGACTGGTGCTGTCAACTTATTGAATCCGTCTGGTGCCTTTGTCTCTACTAAATAGTATGTTCCTTCTGCAAGACCATTGACACGAAGGTTGTAATCTTTTCTTTCAATATTTTCAACTGATTCAAATTCTGTAGTAGAAGATGTTGGATCTACTACATAATTTCCAGCAACTCCAGTAGTTACTGGAGAAACTTTAATGGCTTTGGTGTCATCATTTTTATCCGCATCTGTTTTGTTAGAATATAACTTAAATTTTGCACCTGCTAACTTTTCAGTTGTAGCTCCAGCAATACCTGCTTTTTTCTTTAAGATATCTAACGGATAGGTCGGTGTTTTTGCTTCACTTGGTGTTGTAGTTGTTGTATCGTTTGGATTGTTTCCGTACTCTAATGAAGCCTTGTTATTATTTGTTACTTCCGCATCTTTATTTACTTTTGCATAATATATAACTGTGAATTCTTTTCCTTTATTTTCCTGGTTAGCTCTTATCCATGCAGACAAGTCAAGAGACATTTTTCTATTGTTTTCTGCATCAAGTGTTGCTTCTGTTGGTGCTTTACCTGCATCTGTTGCATTTGTAAATGCCACTTTAACAGCTACTTTATTATCTGTACAAGCTGTTCCTGTTGCATTATTTACAAAATCAAGACCTTTAGTTAATTCATCATGGATTTTATATGCATATTCTGCATATCCTGTTGTATCCGGAATAGAACCTTTTACGGTATATGTTACGACATCACCGATATTTACTGTTGTTTTATCAGCTGTTTTATTAATGCTTGGTGTTTCTGATTTTAAATTTACTGTAGTTGTATCAGCGTCTACTGTAACTAAGGAAGACTGAATCTCTTTTCCACCAGTTACATATACTAAGTAGTATCCTGAATCTAAGCCTGTAAATTCATAAAATGTTACGTCTCCAAGTTTTCCAGAGTTTGCTGTAGCATCTAATTTAGGATTCTTTGTTAATGCCTGCGTTGTAAAAGCATTCGCGAAATTCTGTACCTCTGTAGAATCATTGTTACCAATATTTCTTACAGCATCTGCAATAGCCTCATCAGTAGAAGATTCTGTAATTGCTGAATTATTTAATGCAGCTACCAATACCTCTTTATAACCAGTTGCTGTATTCACTGTATATGCATAGTTCTTTGATCCTGTTGTACCAGACTCTGTCACATCAAATAATTTGTACAGATAAATGGTCTGATCTTTGAGTGTCTGTGTCGGAACGCCCGCTCCTGATTTCACATTAACGGTAAGCGTGTTTGCTCCAGCAGCTGCTGGTGTTGCTCCTTCTGCGGCAAATGCTGTGACAGACATAGCCATCATCATAATCGCTGCCAGCATTAATGCCATGATTTTTTTCATTCTCTTCATGTCCTTTATCTCCTTTTCTTGAGAATTTTTTTATAGTTTTTCTGCTTTTTTATTCTTCTTGCATTTTTTATATCTCATTACGAAATATACCAGGAAAAGCAGAACAGCTATCAGGTAAATCAAATAGCTTCCGTATCCTCCGGTATCCGGAAGACCTGGGAAATGTCTATTAGTTATTGTGAAGGTAAATCCATCTTGCGATTTATCTATCGTTGTTGTATAACCATCCACTTTTGCTTCTGTGATGGAATACGTGTAATAATAAATTTCATCTCCATCTGTCTTGTATGCCGGGAGTTCCTTTATCACCTCCTGCCATTTAGATTTATCGATAGAACCTTCTATTTTGTAACTCTCGTAACCTGGTACTGGTTCTGTCGTTTCATTTCCTGCCTTATCTTTCCAAGTACGTGATATTGTTACCGTAATACTGTTTGGTCTTGAATGATCAAAATTGTTTAAATCTTTCCAAACTTTATTGATCGTCAGCTTGATGTTCTCATCACATGGATCCTGTGACTCGGATGGTTCCGGTGTATCACTATCTCCCGTGTTCAATGTTGTTTTAGTATCTGCCATCAATACTGCTTTTGCTGGTGATTCATAGGCATTAAGATCTGCTTTCACTGAATCACTCTTGCTTGCCAGAACAGCATTCTTTAAAGTCTCAAAGGTCTTTACCGGATTCATGTGTCCTATTGTATAAATATCCCATCCGCTTGCATCATCCTTTTCATGACTGCTGTTCAAGATACTGTTATTCTTTTCAATTTGATCTAATGATTGATCCAGTTTTCTATAAATACGATAATTGTTCTTTTCGCCTTCCACCTTTTCCTGGCTATTGAAGTCATATACCGTATCCAGTTCACTTTTTCCACTAAATGGTCCAACAAGATCTTTTGTTCCCCGAACCACATCACAGTAATACATGTTGTTGTTCTTCAAAAGTCCTTCATCGTTGAATCCAACAAAGCCACCACTTCGTCCGTCTTTAGCATCACCATCATTGTTATTTCCGGCTCCACCGGCATAGACATCATATCCTTGACTGACACCGTAGACATTACTATCTGTGATTTTTGTTCGATTCGCCTTGATCAGACTCACACTGATATTGGATTTGGCATCATTATCATTCAAAAGTCCATTTTCATCGCATGGAAGTTTGATGGATGAATCTCCAATCGTAATAATTGCAAGGTCTGTCTGTTGATTGTTATCCGTTGACTTTTTTGAAAGTCCTACAGAAATATCCAATCCAAGCAGATTTACATGAAGCAGTTTGCCATCATACAGCGCATCCACTTTAATAATTCCAAGATTAATCTTCAGAAGATTGGAATCCTGGATTTTATCCAGATACAATGCCTTTATAAGTTTATTAACAAGTGAGAATATTACATTCACTGCTCCAGAATCCAACTTCAAATCTGCAAGATAAGCGAAACTTGTTCGTCCTGCAAAGCCGCCGGCTGTTCCACCTGACGCTACCTGTTTCAGTCCAATTTTCTGGTTCGTCTTGTCACCTGCTGTACAATTCGACATTCTTGCAAGATTTGCATATCCGATAAATCCTCCGGCAATCTGCTCATCTCCATTTGTACTCTGCACAGTGTAACCATCATCAGTTCCTGTAACTGCACAGTCATCAATGTGAGAACCAAAAATGTCCATAACTCCAAGAGCTCCACCAAGTAACTGTCCTGTATTGTCTCCAAGAACGTCTATCTTGTCTGCCTTAACTACTCCGCTCTTTCCAGAATAGCCGACAAATCCTCCGACACTGTTTAAACCTCTTACATTACTTAAGCTCGTTACTTTGCTGTTTTTCACAGAACCATTTAACAGGGAGCCGCCAAAACCTCCGGCTGTTCCGCTATAGGTAACCTGATTGTTCTGTCCGGATTTTATCGCTGTGTTTGCGCTGACACTTAAGCCAGCATCCTTACTTCCACTTACAGTTCCGTAATATACATAACTTCTAAACGCATCCAGCACATCGGTTCTTCCAAGCTCTAATAATTTATCAAGAAGCGAGGTCTCATTTCCTGCACTGATATTGGCAACTCCGGCCACGTCAGCAACACCAAAGCATCCTCCGGCATATTCACCTGCGACTACGGAACGGATATTCTGTACAGAAACTCCTGCCTCTTCCGTATCCTTCTTACCGAGTACAGTTCCTTCCAGATTTCCGGCAAATCCTCCGGCTGCTTTTGCATAAGAAGTGTTATTACTTTCACTTGCATAAGCACCATTTACGATGATTCCCCAGTCATCCCAGGCTTCCACATCTGCATAACGGATTGTTGCGACTGTGGCATTTAATACTTTTATCAAATCTGCCGGTGTACTTAACAGTTTATTCAGAAGCTGGCTAAGTAATCCTTCTCCTGCAGTAGGATCGAGTGTTGATACACTTCCAGGTCTTGAGCTTCCGACAAATCCTCCGACATAGCTTCTTCCGTCAACTCGTCTCAGCTTTGTGACCTTACAGCGTGCATCATTTTCGCCCCAGATCTGCCCACCGATCAGTTTTCCTACATAACCTCCGGCATAACCACAGGTATCTTTGTCATCTACACCTTCTGACTGGACAATCAGTCCACTCTGATAACCCTCTACCGAAGATTTCTTGATTACTGGCACAAAGACATTAAGTACCTGCAGCATTTGTCCTAATTGCAGATTAAGACCGAGGATATCAACTCCTCCAAGCTTTGCTGCTCCGCCGTTTATCATTTCCCCTGCAAAACCGCCGGCACATCGAAGCCCTTTAATTGTCTTCGCCTGATAAGCCTGTCCATTTGTAATAGTTCCGGTCTGCATTGATCCGACATAGCCACCGGCTGCTCCGCCATTTGCCAGTTTTGTCTCATCTCGGTAATTGACTCTTCCTGCTACAACATTGTATCCGTAAGCATACTTTCCTATGATTGCATCCAGTTCAGCCTGATTACTTACTGTTCCATGCTCCGCAAGATCACTTCCGTAACCACCCTTTTTTCCGACAAACTCCACCCATTTATTCCAGGTTTCATAATCCATCAAGGCAAGTGGTCCGTAAACTGCCGTATTTTCTTCCGTCGGATAGACAACACTAAGAGCTCCCAGGATGTTATCTACTTTTACCAGTCCCCACAACAAGGACAGGTTTCCGGTACTTGCCGTATCTGCTGACTCCATAAGTCCTGTGAAGCCACCAGCAATTTCTTTTCCGTATACTGACCGGATCCGGACTGCTTTGCAGACACTTGTTGGTCCGGTATAGTCTTTACCTTTCCATTTCTTTGTATTGTTTCCCCAGATATGACCGCCTTCATTATGCCCTGCATAACCTCCGGCCATACCTCGTTGTACCTGTGTTGTGGAAGCCGCATCTGCACGAACTGCACCACCACAAGGAATACAAGTCGTAGAGCTGTTTCTGATCGTCGGTACAAAGTCCTCCGCTAATGATGCCAATGTATCTGACACATTAACAAGACCATCTAAGATACCAGTATCGCCAAGGACATTTGCCACATTTCCTGGCTGCAAGTCTCCCACATAACCACCGGCTGTAATCTGGCCAATGATATAAGAAAAGTTATTTGCATTTGAATCCTGAATGTGCCCACCAGAAATCTTTCCGGCAAAACCACCTGCATCACCAAGTATGTCATTTGCTGATGCATCGGATGCTGTATTTTTCCAAGTTGCTTTTACTGCAAAACCTCCAACATCTCCTGTAACATTCGAATGTTCTATTGTAGAAACAACGACATTCAATGCATCCAGCACATGATTGATTCCTATTGAGTGACCAAGTACGCTCAATCCTTTTCCAACAGAAGCTGCGGAACCAATATTCATATAACCAATATATCCACCGGCATATCTTGCACCCGTTACTGCATATGTACTATCCTGTCCAAAATAATTTGAACTATCTTCACCCTCTAAATCTTTAGGAGGTGTTACCTTTGTATGTTTTAAATTTGTTACATCACAATGACTAACTTGAACTCCACTGCCATAACCAATAAAGCCACCAGCACTACCAGAATTCGTATCATCCGATTTGATTTTATTAGCCGTAACCGTAAATCCATTATCGGATTTAACTCCTGCATACTGTACATATGGAATGTAAGCATTAATCAGGTTCAGTAAATCTCCGACATTAATATTCAGACCTGTGATTCCTCCAAGAATGCTGATTCCACCTCCAGCATCTGCCAATGCTCCGGAGTAAACATTTCCGCCAAAGCCTCCGGCATAAGACTGCCCGTTTACATGATCCAGATTATAGACAGAATAATAGCTACCTTCTCCTGCGCCTTGGTTGTTAACCGTTCCACTCTGGAAGTTTCCGACAAAACCGCCAGCTGTATCTGCAACAACTCCGCCTTTATCAACATAAGTAACCGTGCACTCTGTATAAGAAGGAAGCAAGTACTTGACAGCACCTAACAACTTATTTGCATTTAGCAAAGCCTTGACATCCGCTTCACCAGCTACATCTGCAAGACCTCCGGTCTGTGAAGAACCTACAAATCCTCCTGCAAAACCATCTGTATCATTTGCTGTTACTTCTCTTAAATTTTTCACATCGGACTTAATGATCTCACAGCTGCTACTCTTTCCGATGAAACCACCGGCTGTGTAATCCATTACTTCGCCGTTGGAATTTGTACCTGTTGCTTGTACAGTCATGCCTCCTGCGATGCCATTTACATGAGCTTCGTTGATTTTGACTCTGACACCTTCTGCCACAGAAAGCAGATTTTCTACTTTCAGCAAGTTGTTCAGTCCTAACAGATTCAAAGTCAGTCCGTTTCCGCCTGCCAGATCTCCCGGACCTGCACAACCAGCAAAACCACCGACTCTGTTTTTTGCTATAACAGATTTTACCTGATTTAATGTTACAGTATCCACATCTCCGCCAACAGCCTCGCCAAGCGCTCCGCCGGCATAATTTCCTTTTGCTTCTACTGTATATCCATCATTTACTCCCGTCACCGTTACATGATGCACAGTAAATCCAAGAAAGTTTCCGATTCCAAGCGTATTATTTAAAAGTCCTGTGACATTTGCTGTTGTTACACTTCCGGCAATACCTCCGACACGATTTTCACCTGCCGTAACTGTTTTTAATCCTGTAAGCACATTATCTCTTTGTGCTACGCTACTTGCATCTGCTCCACCATGTTTCCAATAAGGAAGTTTATTTAGATACTCTGTACTGGATTCCGCAATATAGACGCCATCACCGCCACCAAGAATACCACCGGAATAGCTCTTACCAGCCTCAACTGAAACTGATGAACAATCCATGTTACATCCCAAGATTGCTGATGGTGCAATTCCTACAAGTGACAAGAGCATACCTGCTTTTTCCGGATCACTCGACAAAAGACCTGTCAACAAGTCTTTCACTGTTGTTAAAAGGCTTGCATCCTTGACTTCTTTATTTCCAAGGTTTGTAATCCATCCAACTGTTGAAATACCACTCACACCACCGGCATAACTTCCGCTTGCTTTAACTGCAATGCTTCCGCTCGCTCCACAGTTGACTGCATAGCTGTTGGTCTGTGCTCCTACGATACCGCCTTGATAATTTTCACCGGATACAGTGACATTACATCCTGTCAGATTGCAATTTAACAAGATACTCTGCGGTTGCATTACTCGAATAAGTTCAACACCCACATCACTTAACAATCCACGGATTTCCGCATCTCTGCTGATTCCTGCAAAACCTCCGCCGTATTCTTTTGCGGTTACAGAATAACTACTGTTTTTCACAGAGCAGTCAAAGATTCTTGTTCCTACCTGCTGTCCTACAAAACCACCAGCATAATCTTTACCGGCAGCTCCGATAGTTCCTGCCAGATTCTCTACATGACAGTTTTTAATATTTACATTTTTGTATCCAGTAGGAATTAAACTACCAACCGGCAATGCCTTGTCCAGAAGAATTGTGATCAAATCTCCAAGTCCAAGTCCCGGAATTGCATTTAACAATGATGATAATGCATTCACCGTTACTCCAAGAGCTTTCGACAACCCGTCATACTCTGTTACACCTTCTGTATAACCGACAAACCCACCAGTACGGTCATTAATATTCGAAACACTGACTTTTCCTGTCACATCACAGTTTTCAATGGAAACATCTCCCACTAGCCTTCCGGCAAATGCACCTGTTGCATAAATCGTCGGATCCTTTGCTCTTGCATTTAAAAGTGCTGATAATGTATCTTTCAAATTCAGGTTTACGTTTCCAAATGTTAAAACTCCTACTAATAAATCAACTACACCACCTACAAGCCATCCAAGTCCTGATGTGAGTCCACTTATTATGGTCTGAGTGTTTTTATGTTCATTCGTGTTATTTTGTACATTTACATTTTGTAATTCTAGGTTTGATACAGAGACCGTTCCGGCACTGACACCAATGTTGTTTACATTAACCTCATTCGTAACTGTTCCAAAAAAACCAATTCCTATGTACTTAGATCCATCCATTGCATCTGCCTGGTTCACATTCACATTAGAAATTACAGGTTTTCCAGTTGCCAGAATAGTGTTTCCATCCGTAATCATTGTTTGTCCATCTGCTAACTTTGCACCTTTGATATCCCCCGATACCATAAGTGGTGTCCAAAGATCATCTTCTTGATTTGAGTTCACACCATCCTTTGATAAGTCAATATCTCTGAAAATGATGTAATTTGCATTGGATGAATATTTAAGATTGCCGTATTCACTCCTTAATTTATATTTATCTATATTTTTATCAGGAAGACCATTTTCATTGACTCCACAAAATTCACCGGTTCCAACAGTAAGTCCGCCCAGTAACGTCCCTAAAAGACCACCTACGCCTTTAAGCAAACCTGCAAGAATGTTATCGTCGGAAAGGTTTACATTCGCCAGCTTGTATTTACCGTTCTCTACACCGTTTGTTTTATCTTTATAATATAGATATGAGTTTTCTCCTTTGACATTGTCCGGCTTTGGGTTTATAAGACCGTGCGTAGTTGCACCTTCTTTTGCTACAGCATCCAGGCCAAGGTCCGCATCTCCCGGATAATAAGGACTGTAAAAAGGATTGCCACCAAACAGACCAGTTACCAAACCCGGTTTGTAATAAACATACAGTCTAGGAGTTACGCTCTTATTGCTTCCAATCGCCCGCAACTGTGACTCATTTCCGATCAGAATATATTTCTTCCCGGAAACTTCTACATATAGCTGTCCCGGTTTTGTTCTTCCATCTGCATGCTCACCATCTAGCCACTGAACTCCATTCGCCGCTTTTTCTGTCAATTGATCCGCAACCAATTCCGGCTTATCCGAATTAAACTTCTGCGATAACACGTAATTATGAGACTTACTATAAGTCAGATACTCCTGATCTTCTCCATCCGGATAAATCATCTGCCCCATACCAAACTGTGGTGCATCATAATCCATCGACATAACTGGTTCCGTTTCAGATTCTTCCTGTGCAAGTACCATTAACTGATATGGATTGTATATATAGATTGTATCCGTTTCCTTATCATACAGCGTTGGTGTTTCGTTTTCTTCTAGTTTCGTACCTGTGATAGTTCCGGTAAATGAATCCGGTACTAACCACATCTGTTCCGAGTTCATCTGGATGTCATTCATCAAAATGTACTGGGCATCTGCACCGTATTTCAGCTCTGTGCCTTCACTCTTTACTACTTCTCCAGAACCAATCTGTCCATCCTTATCACCTGTGTAAATATAAGCATCTGAACCAATCTGTTTTAATTGTTCATAATTATAAATGCATATTTTACTATCCTTATAATAAGCATCTATATTATCTGTTGATTCCGCTTTAACATTTCCACCGGACGATTCCGATTCGTCATTTTTCGAGTTTTCACTTGTTTCCCCCGATATCTTAGATTCGGATTCCGTGGAGCCATTTATTTCATCTGAAACTGTGGATTCGGTTGATGCTTCATCATTGCTCATATTGGTTTCATCAGAAAGGACCACTTGACTCGTGTTGGTACCCGATGGATTTACATCTGCTGCATCCGCAATATTCACTTGAGAAAATAAGATAGCCATACATAGTATTACTGCGATAATTCTGTTCTCTATTCTTCCTTTTTTCTTCATATCTGGACCTCTAATCGGAATAAAAATTCCTACCATTTACTCAATATTGCATTCTAATATCTAGAATGATTTTTTAGCATAAAATAACTAATTTTATTATAATATCCGTTAAAATTTCTTTCATTTTCATCAAATACCTACTGGACTTTTTCCTTACTCTTCTCTGTTTGATTCTACTTTCTGCACCCACTCTTTTTGCATAGCCGCAGTAAAAAAACATTGAAGCAATTTCATGGAAAACGCTCCACATTCAGCATTTACAATCATCCTTACCGCCTCGGCATGTTTCAGTTTTCGTTTATATGGTCGCTCACTGACCAAAGCATCATAGGCATCCACCAAACCGACCACCTGAGCACAAAGCGGAATCTGATCTCCCTTTAAACCGTCCGGATATCCAGAGCCATCAAATCTCTCATGGTGATGTCGGCAGATTTCATAGCTGTACTTATTCAATTTCTCTGTTGTCATACCATTCGGAAATCTCAATGTCATCTCTGCACCGGTAATTGGATGCTGCTTCACGACTTCCATCTCGTCTATCGTTAATTTCCCATTTTTATTCAATATTTCTATCGGTACCCGGATTTTACCAATATCATGGATTGGTGCCAGGTGTGATACATTTTCAATCTCTTCTTCGGTAATTCCATATTCCGGATAATTTTTCTGCAGTTGGCGATAAACCTGCTCCGTATAAAAACTAATATCATCCTGATGTTCCTTTTCCACCAGATTATTGTGATTCAATACCGCAACAAGCAAAGAAACCATATCCCAATACTGTTTCGTGATATTCTTTTCTTTCTTCCGCAATTCCTGTTCCATATTAACAATCGTATCTGGAATGACCTTCGCATTATGTAATGTGAGAATGGCAATATTCTCCGTCTCATCTACATATCTTTTTGCTTCCATCCAAATATAAGAATCTGCTTCATTATCACATATTCTGCGGTAGGACATATCATCTTCCATACAGCCGTCTACTAAGTGTTCCGTAAGCTTTTCGCTTGTCAAAAATCGTCTTAACTTCTGGCGATCCTGTTCATATACATATTGTTCTGTGTACTTCCTTATAAACTCATCATAGGTAGCTGAATCACTTACTTTATCATAGACTTCATGTACGTGAGAATAAATACATTCATATGTTTGATCCTTTAAATTCAATTTTATAACTACATAAAAACATCCAAAATATTCATCTTTGCCCGGCTGAATAATATCTGATATTTTCACATTTTCCAGCCTGTTATTATAAGTGTTCTGCAGATCCAGTAACACCTTATGTACCTTGCAGCAATCTGAATAATTTCTGGAACAGTATCCGTCCTTCTCCAGACATCTGCTAATTGCCATTGTTGACTCTGTACAGTTAATAACGTCCATAAGAGAAATTTCTTCCGGTCGTTTTTCCAGCATATAGCCTCCATTCGATCCCTCTGCCGCTTTAACAATTTCTTTTTCTTTTAATTGCTTTGTTATTTTAGGAATGTAACTTGCCGGAATATTTAATTCACGAGATAGTTCTGCTGTAGTTATTACCTTATTTTCTGATGCTAGATAACATACGATTCTAATGGCATAATCCGTTGTATTTGTAAGCTGCATAATGTCACCCTCTCTATCCGTCCCCAATAATGATTTTTATCCTGAACATTTTTCTTGTTTCTTTCATTGTAAAAAGGAAGAATCATACTTTCAGGTTCTTCACTTCACAAGCACAATTCTTCCTTTTTGCCTTAATGATATTTTCTTTTTACTTTTCTGAAAAATACCATGCTTCCAATGCCAATCAGTAAAACCACAATCAGCATCATAATCCAGCTATTATTCTGAATATTTCTTCCGGTTACGGGCGGTGCCACGGTTGATGTATTTGTAAATTGGATATCTTCCGTTCCTGTTGCTGCCATTGTAAATGATGCTGCTTCTCCAACGGTTTTCGATCCACCATTTATCGAGTATGACACCTCGAAGTTTGTTCCCGGTGCTGTCTCCGTAACGGTATATGTCCATCCTGTCGGTAAGCAACTGATATCTACAGATTCATCTTTTTTCAATGTAAAGGCTGCCTGATTATTTGTGAAAGTCAGTTTTTCTGCTGTTCCATTTCCTTCTTCAATAACAGCTGAAAGATATCTTCTCCCAGTGTTGTTTCCTGTCTGGGAAGCTGTTTCTCATTATTCTGTTCTTTCTCAACCTGTTTCTTTTTCATGTTTCATTCCTGCTTCATATCAACTTAGATAATCAAGGTATCCTTTTATGTACTGGTTAAAGTATAGCACTTGTTTTTTGCAAAAATAATACAGAGAATAGGAAGATATTTTCACGTTTTGCTACAAAAAATTTGTAGTTATCGGTTTTTCGCAAAAAAAAAGAAACCATACCATAGAGATATAGTTTCTCTTTGAATTACAGTGTTTCTGCCATTTTGAATAAAACGATTCCATTTCTAACAGCCAGCATCTCAGCAGAATTCTTGAAATCAATGCCGGAAATATCTTTTATTTTTTTCAATCGTCCTGAAAGAGTACGATAATTTACATAGAGTTTTTCAGCTGCTTTATTCGCACTCTTATCACAGTCCAGATACGCCTGCAACGTTTCAATCAGTTCTCCATCATGTTCTTTATCATACCAATATAATTTCACAAGTGACTCTGGCACATATTCCATCAGTTCATCACGATTTTTGATTTTTTCAAAAATCTGGAAAAAACCGAGCTTAGAAAAATCGGCTACCGATATATTCTTATCACCATAGAGATATCTGAGCATATCCATATAGTCTATGATTTTCTTTGAATCCTTAAAAGATTTTTTCAAATCTCCATATCCATTAACAATACTTCCAATGCCAATCTGAAAATCCGTTGTCTTATTTCTGTGAAAAATCTGCTTCTGTACTGTCTGATATAATTTTTCCATTTCTTCCCGGAACCCTGCTTGTGTTTTCCCAGGCTTAATTTCATGAATACACACAATCTGATTCAGATTCCGGTAAATATGTTCATCCGGAAGTAATCTCTGAATCTCGCCTTCTATCACTCCGATTTCTTCTAATTCTTCTTTTGTATAATAATCTTCGCTATTGCTTGAAACCGTATGAAAACTTACCACACAATATTGAGCTGTATCTTTCAATTTTAGCATTCCTGCAGCTTTACTCAATTCATCGCCCGTTAATAAACCATTAAGCAAGCTATATTCAATATCTCGTTGATATTTTTTTTCTATCTCATTTTTAGCATATGTTTCCATAAAACTATACTGTAAAGTAATAACAGCATTTTCCAATGCCATATAGTCCAGTATTGTTAATGGCATATTCACTTCCGTGACTACCAAATAAATTTCTGTTCGGCCTAACACATGTATTTTTGTAATATATTGCGTATGCTCTTTTCTCTGTTTTTTGTATTCAAATCTGGTAACAATATCCGGTTTATATTTCTCAACATTTTTCTCAAATACAAAATCAGACAGATCCTGCGTTGTGGACGCACAGCAAGTTAAGTTACTATAATATAACGCTACCGGATTGCCAATCATGGAAGACAATAGAAACAAAATATTTTTAGTTGGATCTTCAAAATCCTCTCCATCCAATAACATGTTAGAAATATTGTCGTGTGTCAATTTGAAATAAATCAACCGTGCGATATTTTCATCATAGATCTGCAGAATAACATATTTTATGATACCCCAATAATACTCATCTTCCGAAATTTCTATCACTGGAATATTACGTTCCGAACAAAACTTTAATAAAATATCATAATAATTGACTTTCTGTACCATGTCCGGATGCTGCTTTATAATAAATCCACTGACCTGTTTCTTCTCCAGTTCATTCAAATGTTTCCGAAACTCTCTGTCCGTTTCTCCGAAATATACTTTCATATTTGTAAGAAGAAGCTCTCCTCCAGTCAGATATCTTTCCATATCTTCTATGTCGATAATTCGTATACCTTTAATTTCCTGATTCAGATTTTCTTTACATGTCACTAATCTCATATCAGGAAATTGTTTCGATTCTAATAATTGTTTTACCGTATAAGCCATTCAGCACCTCGTCAAATTCGTCTTTTGTTGTCTACATTGGTTGTACCAGCATCTGATGTTGTGTTTTCAAAAGTGGCATAAGTACACAGTATAATTATACCCCCCCCCGAAATTTTCTGTCAATTTCTTCATGCGTATAAAATGCATATTTTATATAGATTCAAATAAAAAAGACAGCTCGCATCTTTGTCGAACTGTCCATTACTTCTTCAGGCTGCGGATAAAAGTCATAAAAATTTCTCTTTCCTTCTCATCCAAGCCATCCCAAATCTCAAGTATTTCTTTTTGCTCTTTTGTCAGATCCAATCTGTTTTCATCATCTGAAAAAAATTGTGCGATTGTAATTTCAAAAGCATCACATATTTTTTCCAGATTAGCCATCGTCGGCATACTCTTCTGATTCAGCATATTTCCAAGAGCCGTCTGCGTTATTCCTGTAAGCTGAGCTAACCTATATTTTGTATATCCTCGCTTCCGGCATAGTTCCGCAATTCTTAACGGAATATACTCTTCCACACACAAGTATATACACCTCTCTTCTAGTCTATGATACCAATATTGTACCTGTTGACCAGAAGATTTATTAGACATTTATTTATTGATTATTTACTCTTGTGTACAAGACTATTCATGTAAAAAAATATAGCTGGACAGTCCACGATATTCAGTTGTTGTATATATTTATGATACTTTCTACGAGGAAATCTGTCAAATACATGTTGTTAAAAAATGATATTATAACTCAAAAAATCCTGATAGATAACTTTATCTATGCAGTTACCTATCAGGATGGGAATTTTATCTTACACCACGATCAGCTCCTCTCTCCGGCTTCTGTTGATATTGTCAGTATAGCAAAATAAGCTTTTGCAATATACATCCATAATAAAAAATTAAATCTTTATAATTCCCATTTTTGAGGAATAACACAAAATAAGGCCCAAAAGGGCACTTTCCCTTTTGAGCCTATACACTTTATCAACTAACGTATTTTGCTTTCATTTTTCCATGTCTACACATGACATTTTTCTCTTAAA